>Ga0209367_1012861_pt1 | contig 10868 bp, 6 predicted proteins | sample WorMetLIZISLAND2_FD_187412 | JGI IMG/M metagenome (GOLD analysis project Ga0209367, IMG submission 187412) | Marine gutless worms symbiont microbial communities from Max Planck institute for Marine Microbiology, Germany - Olavius geniculatus... ... | reverse complement strand
CAAATCCGGCCCTGATAGTCCGCTAGTTCTGTGCTGCGTAGTTGAATACCGATATGTCGGCCCTACTCCTCGAAACCAGTCTCGGTCTTAAGTTTTGGTTTTGGTCTTGAAAAATGTTCTGTTTACATTACTGGTAGTTACCGGTCATAGGAAAGTGCTGGCGCCGTTTCCGGGCCGCTAGCGTCGTCAACCAATGCCGGGCGCGAGACTCCAGGCAGCGTCCTCGATATTCCGGGTCGACCAGGACTCCCATCATCATCAGCAAATGTCAAGTCCGCCGCCGGGTAGACCGTAGCTAAGCACAGACGTTAAAAACAGCGGCATTGTGTGCTAAAAGTGGGCGGGGCAGAAAGTTGCAATTTAAGTAAGTAAGTAAGTGATCTTTTATTAAACAACGGTCAAACGCCATTGCAAAAACAGAACATAACAAAGCATAATCGTTACAATATCGATAAAAAAAGAAAAAAAGAAAATAAAAAAAGAAAATGAATTTCCCGACAGACACTGCACATTTCTGCCCATAAATTTCTCCAAAGTTGGGTTCTTACCCCCAGGTTTCTATTTTTAGACAAAAATTTTTGGACAACTAGAAATACGTTCTGTGGAACGAGGTATCTGTCCCATCGCCACACTATATGGCCTAGCAGCTGCGTTTCGGCGTTTGACGCTCTTGTGAGCCTGCAGCCAATTTTGTCTTTAAATAAAAACGGTTGGTTGCCATGACAACAAGAATCTTCAGGGGAGAAATTTACATGACGCCATTGCATAGTCCGGGCACGAAAATAAGGGGTAGGTGAAAACAGCGTGCAATTATTTTTTGCGGGAGCCGAGTTATAGTCGATTGTCCCAAAATTCGTTGCCATAGCAACGTGGGTCGGCAGGGGAGAAATTTAAATAACACCATCGGATAGCCCGGGCCGAAAATAGGGGTGTAGGTAAAAGCAGCGCACAATTATTTTTCACGAGGGCCGAGTTGTAGTCAATTTTTGTCCCAAAATTCGTCGCCATGGCAACAGGGGTCGGCAGGGGGAAAATTTAAATGACACCGTCGGATAGCCCGGGCCCGAAAATAAAGGGGCAGGTGCAAACAGCGCACAATTATTTTTTACGGGGACCGAGTTATACCGCTTTGAAATCTCCATTGGCTGTAATGCAAAATTTTGCAACTTTTGAATGATTGCTAGGCCTATGGCAACAGGGGTCGATGGGACAAATTTAAGTAACACCGTTAGATTGCCCGATCCTGAAAATAGGTGGGTAGGTAAACACAGCGCGCAATTATCTCTTACGTGGACCGAGTTATACCGCTTTGAAGTCTCTATCGGTCGTAATGCCGTAATGCAAATTATTTAAAAATTGTGGTAAAATAGGGGAAGGAGTTATCAAATTTTTATCCTAAACAAACTCGATCTCACTTTTCGGGCCCCGAATCACTGTGCAAAACTGCAACATAAACCACACAAACGAAAACGTGACATTTGTAACGACGTAAAACGGCAATGTGAGTTATTTGGCAGAATTATAATTTTGCGCATGCAAATTGTCAGAGTTTATGCCCAAAGCTTGTCCCGCATACATGGACACAATAGTTTAGATGCATCGCCACTGGCTGATAGCAGAATCAAAGATCGACTGATCACACAGTATTAAATTCACTCATCGATTAGAAGTGTTTTAAGCTCATCAGTCAGCTATTTTGTTGTCTGTTATTCTTACCGTAAAATATTTAATGCCACAAAATTATTAAATCGTGTGGCGTTCTCTGTGGAATTAATGATGCAATGGTGAACAACCTGATACAAATTATCACTAAGTAATGTAACAATTTGGAGCATCTGTGTTTCACACGGTAGTGGAGTGCATTAGCATAAATTAGATGCGATGGAAAAAAGAGTACACCTTACATAATTCTACGGTTTTGGCCACATCTGAGCCAAAAAGTATCAAGTTTCTGGAAATCTGACAAAGTTATGATCAAAATAATCTTGACTGTTTTATTGAGACACTGTGTTATAGTATATAGCTGATCCCCAGTACAAAATTTGACATTGTGTTAGGCGGGTTGAGAAAACAGTTGAGGGGTTAAACCCCCAAGCCCCTCGGCAATTCAAACCACTGTTGATGTCGCAGTCTGTGTTCTGATGCGTTGCCTTTTTTGACAAGATACAGTATGAGCATATAAAGTGAGATGTTAATTGAGCCACGTAGGCCTATATGTGTTTGTTCTGAATGTCCTCGGGTATGTTTCTGCCAAAGATTAGCAAAAACTAGTAAAATCCGACAAAGATATTATCACAAAAATAAAAAATGACGTTTTTGATACACAGTGAATGTTATACACCTAATGAGGCCGGATACGCCGGTCCGGATGCGGGGCGGCGACTCGGCGGTGCAGGCAGAACCGGGTAGCTGACGTTGTGATAGTGTACTACAGGCCCCCCTGCAGCAGCAGCAGCAGGATGAGTCTGAAGCGGGTAACACAGCCTCTTGTCCTCGGCGAGATGATGGAGTGGAAACGTGGGGAAATAAGGAGGGCTTGAACCGAAGTAAGACGACGAAGCGCCCAGTGGACTCAACTCTTCTACATGTAATCTGCACATATTTATACCACCAATAGGCCATACGGTTGTTATGTTGGTGGCGTGGCGTAGATGGTAACGCGTCTCGGATGAGACGAAGTTACTCTACGCCGTGCCCGGTTAGTACTTAGATGGGTGACTGTCTACAGTACGGAGCCAGCCAACTAGGTCGACTCAGCCTTCTACCCTCCGTGGGATGGTAAAATGAGTACTGGCGGTGGTCAAGGCCATCACTAGGGAAAAAATGGCGAGTTCTGCGCAACAGTAGGCCCTGTGGCCAGAACTGCAAGTATACCGATCCAGTCGATTAACCCGGCCAACTTGGGCTGTATGCTAGCTTAATTGGGCTTCGCCCTCTCCGGCTCAAAGTGCCGTCAAGGGGATGAGCTCCCTCGCAATGGACCTAGCTGTCTATGCGGAATCTTCTTCTTCTTCTTAACAGGCCATACAGTGTACACCATCAGTTAGCTAAGAAGGCAGGTAAGCCTGCGGGGTGTCAGCTGTTTTCAAAGCAGATTTCCTTGACTGACTTGTCGTTGGTGTTCTTCCGTCCCTGGAGCGTATCTCTGTCGCGCGTAGTGTAGATCTTTAAACCTGCGTAAGGCTACGTCTCCCGGTGATGTTGTGTCTCGAGCGTTATTGTGCAGCAGTCGCAGTAGAATAGACTTGAGAGCCAGCAGACACTTTGCACCGGTTGACCCCGACCTATGTCTGTTATCTGGCCTACTTCTGACTCATTTCAAGGCCATAGTACAGTCAGTTGACCTGACCTTGACGCAGGGATAGTTAATACAACTGATCCTGTTGTACAACTGATCCGGCCTGTGAACGACCACGGCCCGTCCGCACTCGTTCCAACGAAAAAAAATTAATACAAGGGACGTCCAACGAACGCGATAGCGGGTATAACTAAGGGGGAAACTTGGCCGTGCAGAGTTAGCCCCGAGAAGGGAAAAAGCGCAGCTCCAGCATCAGCAGCAGCATGAGTCACGGTGTCGGTCCAGAAACTTTGCAGACAGAGAAAATCCGGAAATCCGAAATGCGTTCTTTTCTTTTTTCGTCCTGAGGTCTAAGGCAGTGTCGCGATTAATGAAAACAATTTTCCGTTGCTGCAATACAAATTATGTGTAACAGACAGGCAAATGAAATGCGTCAACTGCAGTCCGTCTATTTTCTACAAGAACGCAGCTCTCCGCGTTAGGCCTACTGAGATATGCCGGGGGGAGGGTTAGTTTTAGTTTTATGGCTAAACAGTATGGAAAACTGACCGATTCAAAGTAAGCAGGGTAAGTATAAAATTATTTTATTTATTTATTTATTTATTTTATCATTTTACTTAGTACAGTTAGCTGACTTTCACGTCGACGTCAACTTCGCTCGATCACGGCCCGTCCGTACCCGTACTAACGAAAAAATCAATACGAGCGAACCAGGGCCGGATTTATGGGAGGGGGAGGACCCCAGGCCTACCACCAACAGGGGGCCTCCCACCAAACCCCTCAAGAGGAAGGGAAAAGAAGGGGAGGATGGGAGGGATTGCCCCCCCCCTTTCTGAAATCCCAAATACGCCACTGGGCCCCAGGCCTCCAACAAGCTAAATCCGGCCCTGGAGCGAACGCAATAACGGGTATAACTAAGAGGGAAACTTGGCCGTGCAGAGTTAGCCCCGAGGAGGGAAAAGGCGCAGCTGCAGCAGCAGCATCGGCATGAGTCATGCAGCCAATAGCTAATCGATCGCCGAGTCGTCCAGCCGGTCTAGGGTGGTGTAAAGGTTGGATTTTGGCACACTTCTGTGGTCTACAAAACAACTTTACAGTGACGGACCCAATTCCAGTCGATCTGCGGAGATATGGCGCCTTAAGGATAACGGGGTCACGACCTTGACCTTTTGAGGTCACGTGACGTCATCGGTCACGTGACCATTTGACTCCCGGGGATCGACTTCCTATTATTAATAGAACATTTCTATAGCGCTTTATCATAGCAGACAAGGCCTAAAAGTAATCTCTAATGCGTGCTCGATGCGCTGTGTCCGTGGATAAAACAGGAAATGACAACGAACGCTAAAAAGTCCAATGTAAGCGTCATGATCGGTTTAGTTCATTAGTATGCAGCAGCCTAATCTACAAAACATCGTACGACAATCGTAAAAATGTCGCATCCGAATTTTTGAAGCTGATTTCACGACATCGTAACTCTCTCGCAATTTTGTCGTAACTCCGTAGTCGCTAAAAATAGCCAGCCAATCAACCGCCGTTACGTTACGACCTCAACCAATCAGAACGCAGTGTCACTGAGCTGGCGGCGCACGGCGCTGCACGCCGATCGTCTGCTTCCGCCGTTGCCAACGCTTACCGATGTAAACAATAACAAGTGAATTGATTTCGCGGCGATTTTGCTGCCTGAAGTTACCGCAAACCTAATTTATACGTATTACGGCACTATGTGAGAAAGATATACTAACGAAAAATCAAAATAATTACTGCATGCGTGCGAGATGCTGTCGTACGACAGCTAATGAGCTGTCGTACATTTTGTCGTAACTTTGTCGTAACTTTTGTGGTGACAAATTCTCGTACGATTTTTTTGTAAATCGCGTTTTGTCGTATATTTGTCGTACGATGTTTTGTAAATTAGGCGCCGCCGCCTAATTTACAAAAAAAATCGTACGACAATTAAGTTACCACAAACGTTACGACAAAGTTATATTTATGTAAAAAAAACTGTTAAGTTTATATACAGTGTAAGGGTGACATCGTGGCTGTAGATATAAAACAGCACAAATCACAATTTAAAAATTCAAACTTTACCATTACAGTCAGCAAAGTTTTTCTGACATTGTGTAATGGTGATGTTTGAATTGCCATGGCAACAGGGGTCTTAAAAATTTTAATTTAAAAATTTAAAAATTTAAATGACAACATCTAACAATACAGAAGCTACTGCACCGAGTTCGTTATATTCGCCAGGTGGCAGGCAGCATCATGTTGGGTGGAAAAGGTTTGTGCCGTCTCGGCGCTGCTGATGTTCTAGTACTGTTTCGGCTTATTGCGCTTCTACTGTGTGCATAAAGCGAATGATCGAACGTTGTTCAGTTCGTACCGACATACACGGCTCAGTTGTGTAGGTGATGGTGGTGGTGGTGTAGTGAACCAAGTGGCATGATATCCAGCAGCTAATTGTGTTGATGACCGAGCCGCTAGCAAACCCTCATAGTCAGCCAGACCTACACACCATGTAGTCCAAGAGCATTAGGGTTTACTAAGGAAAAAATTAGTATCAAGCTGATTTTTTCAAAATAGTTAGCCTGGAGCACTAGGAATAACGTATCAAAACTCATTGAATCATTGTATTAACACATCAATATTATATTCAAATTCTACTGTTTATTACCTTTGATTTGATATGCAATATGCTTATGTTTTGACGTACTTAAAAATTGACCTATTTTTCGATTTTGTTTCAAATTTCAATTTCAAATTTTGAAGAAAGCACAGCCGGGATTCTTGGGGAGTTTTGATATGTTATTCCTAGTGCTCCAGACTAACCATTTTGAAAAAATCAGCTTGACACAAATTTTTTCCTTAGTTGACCCCAATATGACCCAATACTCCTGGACTAATGCATCATTCACTCAGTCCCACTCCAGCAGCACTGAAAGTGCGTGTTTTCAACCAATCAGCGTGCTCCAGCGTGCGAGGTACTCACGCAGTACGCACATCGCGAGAGCTTGCAAAAATGCATCGATTCGTTCCAACTAAATTTCGGCAAAACTCAAAAAAACTCCTTCCAAGTTTCTTTCTTGGGCTCTTTCCCTGGTTGTCTCCTTTGGGTTCTTGTTCGGTTCTTTCCATTTCCTTTTTTCTAATCTTTGTTTTAAGCACGATTCTGGCAAACTTTCGTCTCGAGTCAAAGTAGAATCAAAACTTGGAGTAACTGAGTCACGTGATGTTCATTAACATGAAAGTAGGTCACGCCAGGCAGGGTGACGTCACCGAGATACTCCGGCCAAAGGTACTTAAACCTCGGTTTTCTTCGATCATTTTTACGAAATTTCGACGATATTTTAAATGTGCTGAAAAGACGTATTTCCTGAGTCGTAGTTCACCATGCTGGTAATGAGTTCATGTTAAGCGAATGGTTGCCGACGAAAGAGTCTTCGTGAAATGACCGTGAATGGTCAGAAATATAAGTAATATATTATTGAACACTGGATTTCGTTTGGACGAAGTATCGCTTGATTGGTTTTCGTTGCTTGTTTTGAGAAGGCGAAGGCTCAGCACCTTGTCAGTCGATGTGCTATGTCCGAGCGCTCAGAAAGACTGAACAGTTGTCATCACTGCGAGAACAGCTGCGAATGTCCTTCGGATCAACAGACGTCACGGGTTCTAGACGAAGACGTACATCTGCTGGTTAACCATCGGCTTTTTGTCTCCAGACCGACGCCAGCATGCTGTCCGGCAAAGTCCTCGTCTCCACTCACCAGCAGGAATCGTATTCGTCCTTCAGCCTTCGTCAGTGGGTGGTGCTGGCATCTCCAATGAATCCATCAGTAGTCGCTGTCGTTGTATCACCATCGGTTGTCGTGCAGAAACGAAAACCTCACTAGTATAAACGAGCCAGCCTAGGATTTACAACCTTCGCTCTCAAAATGAATACCCAGTGTCCATTATTTTGGCAGCGAAACAGGAATTTGTCTGAAGCAGTGTGCGCACCGCGTGCTTCGCCTGCTTTTAACAACCGTATAATATCTTCGCATATCTTCCCGTTGTCGGCTTCTCTTCAAATTCTGACGACTCGAACAATTTCATGTTCCCAACTTTCGGCATTCCGAAAGCGAAGAAATACATATGCTTCAGGTGTGAATTAATGACGAAGACGTACAAGAGGGACCCTTAGCACGTAAGTCGAGGCATTCGTCGCCTGTGTCTTCGGAGCCCTCTTTCGGCCATCATCCATCACAAATTCATCAAATCTGGAAGGAAGCTCCGTCCTTATTTCTGGTCTTCGTTCTACGTATCTGTCATCCACACTATAGTCTTCTGTCTGTGTTGCGGTGTCAAAACTGTTTTTCGGCGTCTTCGCCTTACTAACTCCGTTTGAATTAGCTAAGAACTTCGTTCCAGTCTCACAACTCATTCCAGCGGTAGGCGTCTTCGCCATTCCCGAGGCTTCTTCTGAAACATTATTAGGTGAAGTTTCCGTATTCCCAACAGACCGTCGTCGACGTCGACTTCGACGTTTCTTCGCCGTCTGCTGCTTCGGTGTACCGTGCTCTCTTCGTCCTGGAACGAACGGTTCTGCTTCGGCAGACAGACTATAACAATCCTAGGCACATCTGATGGTCGGTCAGATATTGACTGGAAACTAGCAGGCCCATACGGCGTCCAACCGAAAAGAAGCTGCGGTGATCTAGCTGCTTCGTTTATATTCGACTCTCGAACAATTTCCGACCTTCCATTTACCGTCTTTCTACCGGAACTTGGTTTTATTAACGTTTCGTCATGACCAGGCCTAGACGAAATCACACCATCATGCATCGACATCGGGCCGTCTAGTACAAACCTAGGCGCTTGTCTGTACTCTCTTCGTCTTCGTTGCTCAGTTGCTTTGGGTAAAGACGAAACACTCAAAGGTTGTTCGGCCGGCGACAGCCTCTCGGCAGCATCATCGATCCAAGATCATGGCGGTGTGCCGACGAAGTCCTCTAGCTTATCGATGAGTACTGTTTTCGGCGTAGCTTTCGGCGTTCGGCCGAAGCGTCCCGCCGTTGCGATGGTTCGCCAGAACGGTTTATCCAACGCTAGCTCCAGGACCTCCGTCGCTGTAACACCCGTGTCACGGCAGATCTGGTGGATCCAGGTGGTGGGTGGACGACCGCTGGCGCGTCTCCACTCCTGTGAAGGCCGGTCACCGTCCCTCGTCTTGGTACAGATTCGGAGGATCTGGTCTGCCGGTGCATCACTTCGAAGTCTGGCGACGTGACCAAAGAGACCCAGTCTTAGTTTACGGACGATGTAAGAGACGTCGAACAGGCCAGAGCGACGCAAAACCTCATCGTTAGACACGAAATCGTACCACCTGATGTGCAGGATGCATCGTTGGCACCGCAGATGGAAGGAATCCAATCCTTTCCAATCAGCTTGTGTGAGTCGGGCCATATCTATTTTTAGCTGCAGGCCGGCCAAGGCAGAGTGCGTTTAGCCAGGAAATTCCAGAGTCAAACTACCCGACGTCAACTACGTCGGTAGTAGTTAGTCGCTCGCTACGACAGCATTTTGCATGCCGTCGAACGCAACTTTCTAGTTTGGAAGTAGTTAGTCGCGATGTAGACCTTACGTCCAAACTAATCTACGACGTTGTTATGCATACCGCCCCAGGTCTCGGAGCCTTAGAGTAGTATGGAGCTTTTTAATGTCATGTTTTTGTTCTTGTTAAATCGTTAGAATAAATTGCTACAGATGTGTTAAAAACTGTTAAGGTGACTAGTATAGGCTACTTGGTATTTGTCCTGACATTTGATTGTTTAGTTCATAATTGAGTATGCACCATAATCACGGTTACGGGCTCTGACTGCTTTCTAGTTTTATAATGTTTTTTTAAAATAAAAGTATAAAAACATTTTTTTACGTTTTTTATTTGCAAATGAATGTTTTTAACATCTATGGGTGAAATAAAAAAAACTAGAAATTTGGGGCAAAGCCCAACGTGAGTCCGCCCGGCGCCCTAAGTCCGATTGGGGGGAATTTTAGGGGGAGGAGGAATTCCCCCGCTAGCAAAATCACATGGCCCGAAGTCAAATGCATTAGCGAGCGCAGAACGCGCACTGTCGACTTAGGGTAGATTGAAATGAGACAGCAGAACTTTTTTGCTAGCGGACCGAATTTCACCATTTTTTGTTCAACAGGGTATTGGCTGTAGTTCATCACTTGCTATTCCACTTTTTGACAGCTGCTGGCATCGTTTCAGAAACATTCGCGGTCAAAGTCGAAAGTTGTCTAAAATCGAACCTAATTTTGAACGATTTCTTCCTCCCAAATTTTAAAGGAGCTATGCCCCCCCCCAAAAAAAAAGATGTATCGGGATTATCACCCCCACCTAGCGGCACGTCACGTGGCAAAGTTTCGTTAGGCTACACCTTCTAGCTCCGAAGATCTTGGGGCTTATACGCTGAATTTTAAGCCAATTTTGGACCCCCTTTAAAAATGTAAGGCGCACCCGTCCCCGGTGGGGGGTGCGCTAGTAAGTCTTGGTCATTCCCTAGCGCGTGTAAAAATTTGGGGGCGCAGCACCCCTTAAGGGCCGGAATATGGTCTTCCAAAAAAGTCGATTTGGGTGGGTACGATTTCACCGCTCAATCTCGGTGACTAGTAAACCAAAGTTCACCGAACGTCCTTCACCCAACGCGGGAGTAATCGCGATACAAAATGTGCTTATCCGATTTTTAATATTTTCATCCATTCCGGAGATATTCGCGCCGAACTTCGAAGTCGTCCAAAGTCGAGCCAAATTTTGCACGTTTTTAGCCCATAAAATTTTTCGGGGAGCCCCTCCCCCCAAGAAAAAAATTTTAACAGGTGTTATAAAATTCGGCCTAGTACTGATCACCGTGCAAAATTTCGCGCCGATCGGCCGATGCATCTCGGAGATCTAGCGTTGACAAATAAATAAAAAAAACATCTGCGGCAAACCATAACCCCGCTCAGCAGGCTATCGCTTCCGGGCGGACTAATAACTAAAAATTTGGGGCAAAGCCCAACGTGAGTCCGCCCGGCGCCCTAAGTCCGATTGGGGGAAAATTTAAAGGGGTGAAATTCCCCCGCTAGCAAAGTCACGTGGACCGCATTCAAATGCATTAGTATACGCAAAACGCGCACTGTTGACTTAAAGTGGGTAAACATTAGCAGCGTAATCTCTGGTGTTAGCGGACCAAAGCTCACCATTTTTTTATTCAACGCGGGATTAATTGTGCTTGATAACGCTTTTTATGTAAGTAAGTAAGTAAATAAATAATTTATAAAGCGCCAAAGTCTCAGAAAGAATCAGGGCGCATAGGATGATGCTTGTCGATACCTTTATTCGTTCCAGAGATATTTGCGGTCAAACTCGAACGTTGTCGTAAATCGCAACAATTTTTGAACGGTTTTTTTGCTTTCCCAAATTTAAAAAAAAACGGATGCCGGAGGAATCGCGGTAGGCCTAGAAAATATTTGTCCGACTTTGAATATCTTCTTCGGTTTCGGAGATATTCGCCGCCGAACTTCGAAGTCGCCCGAAATCGGGCCAAAT
>Ga0209367_1012860_pt1 | contig 10869 bp, 6 predicted proteins | sample WorMetLIZISLAND2_FD_187412 | JGI IMG/M metagenome (GOLD analysis project Ga0209367, IMG submission 187412) | Marine gutless worms symbiont microbial communities from Max Planck institute for Marine Microbiology, Germany - Olavius geniculatus... ... | reverse complement strand
CTTTTTACCTCCCCCCTAATTTCCTCCAATCGGACTTAGGGCGCCGGGCGGACTCACGTTGGGCTTTGCCCCAAATTTCTAGTCAGTCCGCCCGAAAACGATAGTTTTCGGAAGGACTTATGTTTTACGTATGATGTTTTTTTTGTCAACGCGAAATCTCCGAGATGCGCGGGCCGACCGGCGTGAAATTTTGCACGGTGGTCAGTACTAGACACTATTTTATAATGCCGGTCCAAAATTATGGGGGGCGCATTCCAAAAAAAATTCGGGGGTTAAAAACATGCAAAATTTAGCCCGATTTCGGACGACTTCGAAGTTCGGCGGCGAATATCTCCGAAACGGATGAATATATTCAAAATCGGATTTTTATTCCGTCTACCGCGATTCCTCCTACGTTAGGCGAAACAAGTCCGGTGAAGTTTGGTCCAGTGACCTTCGAGATCTCGATGTTGAATCGTACTTACCCAAAGTGCATTTTTCGGAAAACCATATTTCGGCCAGTAGGGGGTGCTGCGCCCCCAAATTCTTACACGCGCTAGAGAATCACCAAGTCTTACTAACGCACCCCCCACCGGGGACGGCGGCCCTCCTTACTACTTTTTTTAAAGGGGGGGGGTCAAAAATTGCCTTAAAATGTACCGTATTAGACGAAGGATCTTTGGAGCCAAAGGGAGTAGCTTCATGAGACTTTGCCACGTGACGTGCTGCTAGATGGGGGTGATAATGCGAATACAACTTTTAGGGGGCACCGCCCCCTTAAAATTTGGGAGTGCAAAAAACGCGCAAAATTTGGTACGTTTAACGACAACTTTCGACTTTGAGCGCAAATATCTCTGAACTGCATAGTGATATCGACAAGCGGCAAACGGCGTTATCAAATACAGTTAATTCCGCGTTGAATAAAAAAAATTGTGTGAACTTCAGTCCACTAACATCAGAGATTACGCGGCTAATGTTTACCCACCAAAATCAAATTTTTCGGAAGGCCATATTTCGGCCCATGGGGGTGCTGCGCCCACAAATTTTTACAGACGCTAGAGAATGACCAATTTTTAGTAGCACACCCCCCACCGGGGACGGGGGTCCTTCTTACAACATTTTTCAAAGGGGAGTCAAAAATTGACTTAAAATGTGGCATATTTGACGAAGGATCTTTGGAACCAAAGGGAGTAGCTTCATGAGACTTTGCCGCGTGACGTGCTGCTAGATGGGGGTGATAACGCGGGTGCAACTTTTGGAAGCACCGCCCCCCTTAAAATTTGGTAGGGCAAAAAACGTTCAAAAATCGTTGCGATTTACGACAACTTTTGAGTTTGAGCGCAAATATCTCTGGAACCGATGAAGATAACGACATAATCTAAACGGCGTTGACGAGCGCGATCCTTTCGGCGTTGAAAAAAAATTTTGTGAAATTCCGTCCACTACGTACCAAGTTATAAGCGCTAATGTTGACCTACCCTAAGTCGACAAAGCGCGTTCGGCGTATGCCAATGCATTTGAGTTCGGGCCACGTGACTTTGATGCCGGGGAATTCTGCCCCTCTTTACCCCTCCCTAATTTCCCCCAATCGGACTTAGGGCGCCGGGCGGACTCACGTTGGGCTTTGCCCCAAATTTTTAGTTATTCTGGAATTTCGTTCCAGTGCTTGCAGATGATCTAGACGCCATAGAGTCAGGAACGTTTATCCCCATTGAGCCATTGGAGCGAGTTACCCCATTCCTCTCTCTCTCTTTCCTATTTTACCTTTTCTTTCTTTTTTATATGTTTTTTTCGCCGATTTTTTTATTGAGAACTTTTCTCTGACGATTCTGAGGAGATTCTGAAGAGATCAGTTGCAGGATTTTCTTCAATGTCTATTGCCGAATGCCCAGTTGCCGTCGATTTTAAAACATACTGGGTCTGAAAAAAACAATTTAGCAACAAGATAAAGAAAATAGTTGGCATAATTTGAGTCCTCAAATTATTTTACCAACATTTCTTTAAAAAACTAAAATGTCATTTCCTTACTTTTACGATAAAGCATTTGCTCCTAGATTAATAAATTAATACGGTACAGACGCCTAGAGTTACCAATGGAGCTAATGGTGCCTGACGTAACGGTCGCTAGTCACTCAGTTTTGTGCCAGTATTTGCAACTAACATCCGGATCGCGTGCTTCTGCGGGAAAAAGTATTCGTAGATCTATTAGATGCTTTTAGGCCTGTGTTTACCTCGTGGGCATTCTGGGCATTACATGGAAGGACCACATGAGTAACATGGAGGTGCTAAGCCGGACTGGGCAGCGAAGATTACAGGACATTTTAGCAGAGAGACGACTTCGGATGGCAGGCCATATCATCAGGATACCATCTGGACGACCAGCCAATCACGCCATGTCATGGACCTCTCGTGGTAATGGCAGACGACGTCGTCTAACAAAGACTTGGCGGTCGACATTTTAAAGAGGACCTGGTGGACCGAGGAGTCGATTGGAACAGCGTCCGGGCTGTTGCTACAAACAGAAGCAGATGGCGAACTCTTGCTGCTCATTGTCCTGTCAAGGACCGGAGGATCAGAGTGCTAAGTAAGTAAGTTACGTCGTGGCCATGAAGATAAATAGGCCTATCGTCTGGCGCGCAAGCGTTAACGACCAATAGCCTCAATGGAGCGTTACAAACGATTATCCACCGACATGAGCAGAAAAGCGGCAATAGCATTAACGACACTAAGCCGAACACATTAGTGACTAGATGTGTACCTTTAACAACAGCGATAATTGCACGTTTGTTCAGAGGCGGCAGAATGTTCAGCTAATTCTTACCAGACATGCAACTGTGATAATAACGAATTACCGACGCCACTTAGCGTTAACATTAGCAGTGCCGTCAATTTGTCTATTCTTTCGTCAGCTGCAAAGGAAACTGCATTTAAAGAATAGGTAGTGCAAAAGCATACACTGGGTGAGGCGGGAAACTGAACGGTCATTTGATGACAAGTTGTGTCAAAAATAATCCTACCCAAAATTATCAAAATCTGGTAATTGGTTTTCAAGTTACAGTCAAAAATGTCGGGAATGTTTTTTTAGAGACACAGTGTAGCCTATATGCTTCACCAGTTGGATGGATCTTCTTGCAAGAGAGACCACTGATATTGAGAATCGCAATTAGGCCATACGTAATACCGCACTGCTGCAGTGGGTAAGCGAGTACGCAGTACGAGCGTATACCACTCCAGACAGTGCGGTATCGAACTAAAACCACGCTCAGATCGCATAGACTACACCGCCGTTTGCTTTATAACACGACATCGCGCAGTTTTCTTGCAACGGTCGCGGCTTTCGTAATATCTGATATATTGGCACAATACGCGTCATAGTTGTGATAGGTCAAAAAATCCTGACACATTAATGCTTGGTCCATGTAGGCCTATCATACAAACACCAAAAACACATTGCAAAGAACACACTTAGTACAATTAACCAGAGGCCACGGCGTCGAGGCCAAGGCAGGGTTTTTTTGTAGTCTTCGAGCTGTTCTCGAGGTCGACGACAGTCTTCGAGGACTCTGTTGCTGCGGTCGGAATGGTAATGGATGGCCGCTACGTCGTGCTGATGTTCCGTTAAAAAACAGCTCGCTAAAACCGTTCGCTGAACGATCGAACAACGCCTTCGCATAAACCGCTGCAAGCGTGACGTCACAGTCGCACCTGCCGTGACACCATGTCACGTGATACGGCAGTCCTTGGATCTGATCCGCCTGAATGAGCATCATTCGCATCATGGATGTAAAAAATGTTTTTTACGTTTTTTTATTCTTGCCATGTTTTTACGTTTTTTAACGTTTTTTATTTTGCTCAACGTTTTTTATTTTAAAAACGTGCATTGAAAATCTCATCAAAAGCTTCGTGAAGCACACTTGAGACAGCAGAAACGAATTATTATAGGTCATAGTGATGTAGTTTACTTAGTTAGTCCAAATATACTAAATAAAACTTTTTTAACTAGCATATTTAGTTAGTTTAATGCTGTTGTCATACGACCACACAGCTGAATTAAAATTAAATCAAGTTCTCTTTATCTAAACTATTATTTCAGGTATACTGCGCTTACGGCATTACGCATTAGGCAAGAAGTTGAACACATTATGGCCAACGTTTTTTATTTGACGTTTCTAAACGTTTTTTATTCTTGCCGCGTTTTTCACGTTTTTTAACGTTTTTTTATTTTTCCTTGAACGTTTTTTACATCTATGATTCGCATGCTACCTATCAAGATCCGTCCACACTACTCTTGCACAGATACGTTCGGATCACTCTCGGCTTCTGAATTTTTACAAGGCCCGCATTACTGCAGGCGTGACAGATGTTTGTCCGAACAGTGGAGTGGCACCACGCTCGGTCAAATATCTGTTCCATTGCCCTGCCTGCTTAACACAACTGACAACTCAAGACCTATGGAATGACCCAGACGCGGTGGCTCGACGACAACTGACAACAAAACGGGTTACAACAAAAACTACCCAGCGGTCGACCAAAAATCGTTCGCGCCACGTCGACCGCGTTACATTCGTTACATTTCTAACACGTGCACTGCAGAGTGACAGTGAGTGCTTGGGCGCATACTACGCGAACAGGACGAGATGAGAATAAATTGAGGAATACGAAAATGAAACGAAAAAGCCGCACTGTTGCAGAGAAAACGCGCGACACTGCAGTAGCGAAGTTAAATGAGGCCAAACTTCCGAGACCGAGGACGATGCTAAGGCCAGAACCATGAGACCGAGATCAAAAGGACGAGGCCGATATCGAGACCGAGGCTAAATGATCAACGCCGAGGTCAAGACAATGACATGGTAAGGTAGAAATTTTTATAGTATCAACAAGGCCAAAGCAGAACGACCGCAGCCAGGTCGAGGCCAAGTACTTAAGGCCAAAACCAAGGCCGATACCATGATTTTGAGGCCGAGGCCAAGGCAGCCAGAAGTTTGGTCTCGAGACCTTAACATCTTTGCACTACAGCTGAACGCATTGTGCGAGTTGACAGCGAGAAACACCGATGACCGTTGGTTGTAAGCGTCAGCATTCGTCGCCGTGTTTGCCACATCAATTATTAAACGTCCACGCAGCAGCAGCAGCAGCAGCAGCAGCAGCAGCCACGCTCAGCGGCCTAAACACATTGCGACTGATGCAGTATAGCCATTGGACCGTCGGTTTTTAGCAGCCCCAAACCGGACATTGTCACAAGCTGAAAAACGTTAGCATAACGAGACAGGACCGACAAGCGATGATGCCGGCTCAGTGCCGACATAATATGCGGCCGTTCGCTTACATTGTAGCTGTAGGCAGGCACTATTCCCTTACTGCAATCACGACTTTATCCCTTACCATGACGTTCGATTTTTTTTGGACTAAAAACTGGCACCCCGCTTACTCTTGCCCTGAAAACTGTTTACGCCAATTTCGTTTTTGCGCCCTAAACTGTTTTTGAATTAAAAGTTTCTACGGGACAAAAAAACCTTGTTAGTAAGACAGACTTCTCAAATTTGTCAACGGTTTTAAACTATAATGGTAAACATTGCTAAGTTCGTTGTTCTTTTATGTGAAAAACTTGAGATAATGCTCACGAGACGCGCGAAAGCCCATAGCAGTTCCGGTTCAGTAGTTTAGCTGAAAATTGGGGGGGGGTTCACGCCAAGTTAATATACAAATACCAAATTCTCTATCTGGATCGCATAACGATGGTTCCGTGGCGCCACCTTGTGTATCATATAGACTTCTGTTGCAGCCCGAAATCGCCAAAAACATCCATAAAACCCCTATTTTGGAGTTCAAGGTTATTCAAGGTCATTGAATTCGGCGCCAATCGAGAGCCAGTGTACGACTTCCTATTGGTGATTAATAGTAACCTAAGCTTTATCTCGTACCGTTACTGAGATACAGCCACTTGTTGGCCAAAAATTGCAAATTTTGCCCACCCCTGTCATTTAGCGCCCTCGTTCGGGGTGACCTCTTTCGAATTTATGGAAAAGCTTTACGGTTTCTGAAACTAGAGTCTTCCCGGCAGCCGACGGTGAGGATTTGGTGATCCTAGCTTGCACCGTTTTTGACTGGTCCACCCGTGTGACAGACAGACGGACAGACGGACGGACAGAATTACAATGGCTAAGACGCGCTGAAAGCAGTAGCTGCTTCCGCGCATAAAAATCTTTTTTTCATAGGTCGATCGTTCGTTTCTCTACGCGTATTAGGTGCGAGCGTTTTATCTCTAATTTAGGTTTTTAATTTTTTTAAATGTAGGCCTATTTGGGCCTTGTAAACCATTGGTAATGTGATTATTTTTTGATTGATTTGATTGATAGATTGATTGATCGTGCGGTAAAAACTGCGATATTTCATAATATTTTGGCACTGTGCAGCCCGTGCTCTGCCAAAATTGTTCGCCTGACAACAGTAACCTAGAGACGATACAGAATACGATGCTGCGAAGTTCGCAGTAGTAACAGAAGCAAATTGCAGTCTCGTCAGCTCAATTCCCACAGCTCGCTGAAGCAATCACCTTCACCGCGAATGCAGCTTCACGGCGGTGGATTTATAATGCATTTATTTATCAGAGTATGTAGCGGGTGAAGTGCCCAAATAAAAAAACTACAGTACGTCAATTACGGATGTCAACCAAAGAAACACAAGATGAGGTTCGAAAAATTTACTGCTCTTAATACAGTATGAAATGACTGTACACATTTATACAAATATTTTTAATAAGCTTATTCGTCGAAATGTATATTGACAGACAATGCCACTCGCCTGATAAAACGTAAAACTCAAAACTTTCCCCGTTCATGTGTCAGAAAAATGTCTCATATAATATAACACCTGAAAAGATGCGATCTGTCTACAGCAAATAAAGCAATCGTCGCTAATGTCATTTATGGGGCGTTTGCACGATCCAGCAAACGTCCAGCAAACTTCCAGCAAACGCTGGACGTTTGCTGGACGTTTGCTGGATGGTGTGAACACCCACCCTATTACGCTCCCAGCAAAAGCCGGCATAAAATTTGCAACACGTACACTTTCTCACACCATGTATACAACAAAAACCATAATAATTCGGTAAAAAGTAGAATCGCTGATTAATGCTACCACGTGGTGAATCATAAATCATTTTTTCGTTATTCGAAAGCATTTGGATGCTGGCTGGGGGTTCAATCCCAAATCCATTTTTCCTTGCGGTGTCAGGGTCGTCAGGGACCCAGTTTCATACAATGTGTCCTTCGACCCCACAGGTGTACCTGCCTAATGATGTCCAAATCTGTATCACAGGCTGCGCGGTAGCGCAGCACTGTTGTAAAGGTGACCAGCCATTTCAATGGGAAACTCGATAATTTGACCCCTCGTATTTTCCAAACCCCTTAATTTTTCCACACCAAAATTCGCAAAGATGATTAAATTCAACATATCTCCTGATGTGCAAAATTTGGTGAAAATCCGTTTACGGGGGGCTTCCCCACGAATAGGTGAAATATAACGTTTGCGTGACTTTTTGTGCCTTTCCTTCCCTTCCCTTCCCTTCCCTTTCCTTTTTTTTTCTTGCCGTCCTCTACAGAAAAAAAACGAATAAACTGATTTTAACGCACAATGGCTCATATGACGCGGTTTCGCGCAAGGAAGTGCCTTTTGGGGGTTACAAAATTTAAATTTAACATTTTCACCTATTTTTTTCACAAAAATATGAAAAATTACAATGGCGCCTATGGGGAAAATTAGACAATAATTTAAACTGTCATAACTCCGGCTATGTATAAGATAAAGTCGTAATTTTTGGTTCTAGGGTATGGTTTTTGGAGTCGGCCAATTTAACGGTGTCATTTTAAATTTTCCCCCTGCCAACCCCCGTTGCCACGGCAACGAATTTTGGGACAAAATTGGCTATAACTCGGCCCCCGTAAAAGATAATTGCGCGCTGTTTGCACGTACCCCCCTATTTTCGGCCTTGGGCTATCTGATGGTGTCATTTAAATTTTTCCCCTGCCAACCCCCATTGCCATGGCAACGAATTTTGGGGCAAAATTGGCTATAACTCGGTTCCCGCAAAAACATTTCTACATTTTCTAACATTGCTATAATTAACTAATCCAGATTACTTCGAACGGCAATAAAACTGCAAATATTTATGTAAAAAAACTGTTCAGTTTATATACAGTGTAACGGTAACATCGCGGTTGTAGATATAAAACAGCACAAATCACAATTTACAAATTCAAACTTTACCATTACACAGTCAGCAAAGTCTTTCTGACATTGTGTCACAGTTTTCTACATAAATAACGGTTTAAGCAGAGTACAAGAATGTGACAGATAGACGGACGACAGACCACGCTACGAAAATTGTGTAGCCTATAGAAATAAGTGGAATTGCTTTAGCTGCAAAGAGCGATTTCGTTTAATAGTGCTAGGTCATATAACACTTAGTAAACGGACTTCCTGGTTCGTAGAAAAATACACGAATTGAACAAGCTATAGGCTGCAAAAACGTCTCGGGTTAAAGAAGTAGGCTGAGCTCGAAGTTGCAATCTTTTGACAAACAGTTGCAAATTTTCGATAGAAAAGATTATGAATGCTCAAGATTTCAATTTTGCCCCAAATTCTGTTATAAAATGAAAGTTTTAAGCTTTAATTTTTGCGTTGTTGGACAAAAAGTTTTTGACAAACATATTTTCCGACAATTTTCCGACAGCCCAAAATTTATTAAGCAGCTGCCCTATTTTTCCTCTTCCTTTTGCTTCGACGCTACTGAATGTGGCTCGTTTTGCATTAATTTCCGCAGTGTAAAAATTGCACTCGTGCATGCGGTATAACGCCAGGCAACGAATTAATGCAACAATCGTTCTAAGAACCATTACTGGCGCTGTGTGGCATTGTATACGGTACCACACAATGTTCGCCTTGCGTTAACGCTGTGAGTACGACTCAGCCAAGCGAAAGACGCCACAGAGCCCTGTAGGCTACACGATTAGTTTATTGCTTGCCGAGCATTTAAAAGCGATACTTACGGCCCCACTGGACATTAGTCCGTCCTAGGAAATCTCGTTAAATCGCGTATTTCCGGTTCCAGTCCACATACACCCAGATGATGCAAGTCTTCCGCCATTCCTGCAATTTAAAGATTAGCCTACGCGTTACTACGGCATGCTGCGTAGACGTAGGATCTATCTGTGATTTTTATCTTTTTATTTCTTATGAATTAGATTGCTGAAAGCGCGAGTTATGTGGCATTACACAATTTGAACCTTCTAACTGTAGGCCTAGTAGGCCTGGCCTACGCCTTTGCGCGTGATTCTTGCCTGACGCAGTCACTCAGCGATGTGCTGATTCTATGACTTGGACTAAAACCTCAACATAAAAAAATGCAAGCCGTGTTATTGAGAGCTTTAACATGGACATTTTGTAATGGGTTTCGTGTGGGCAATACGTTTTGATGAAGACCAAGCAACGACTGCCATTTTTGAAGAGAGTTCGCAACGATCGAACGATAGAAGCCCTAGAGAGAACGTCAAAAAATACAGAAGAAGACAAAAAGTACATCAAATGTAAACCAAGAAAAGTATCGGCCTGACTACGAGACATTGAATTAGAGCACATGATGAATTTCTGCTGACGGCCATGGTTGGCTGTAAATTTACTCCCAGTCCCTGATGCTGACGAGATGCACGCACACACCGAGAAATGAGTAGTGCAGCTATAATAGGCAGTTGCATACAATCCGCGGACAGAATGTCGTGTGATTTGTCGTGCATGTCATTGGACACAGACGCAATTCAATTCTCCATTTGACTCGTCGACCGTTGTTCGATAACAAAGATCGAACAGTTTTGTGGGAAATGCTCGCATTTGCGATGACGGTTATGGTTTATTTTCCATCGGTAAAAAGCTGTGTTGAATAGGAAATATTGTCGTCTAAATAAAATACGACGTAAAGCGCGAACGCTGAGAGCAGATGGGCAAATGCGTTTATTTTAATTTTCAGTGTGAAATTGCGAGTTAATCCTCTCGTAAAGCACGTCAAAAGCCTGAAAGCAAACCATAAATGCTTATTTTTCACGGCTGTATCTGCAACGCGCATTCTTGATGCTAAACATGTTTTACACCCTTTTGCTAATTACACAATAAAAATGCGACCCAAATGAAAAGAAACAACATTACCTGGTATGGTTTCTCGTTTTTTTAGTTACATTGCACTTTCAGCTTTTCCGATACGATCGTTATTTTTGTCTTGCATTTTCCACGCTCCACGGACGACATTATTAGGCCTATAATATTATTCAGTGTAATAGAGAGACAAAATTTTATTAAACTGGGCTTGTTGCTAAGCCGATATTAGTGGCTGCCAGTTGTTTTGTGTTAACGATCATCTTGCGGTCGTCGCTCAGTGATAGGGTGTTTACACGATCCAGCAAACGTCCAACATTACATTTGCTGGAAGTTTGCTGGACGTTTGCTGGATCGCGTAAACACTCCATAATATCACGTCTCTGCATGACTGGTGAAGTAAACGCAACGTGACAGCAGCAGTTGCTACTTGGTATGAAGTTTGCTGATGCAACGCGCGCAAACCTAGGTTCCAGACATCGTCCTATATCGTAGACGTTGCGTTGTTTTCAGCCGATCAGTCAATGCCAGCTCACGATCGTGACTTAGCTACGTCAGCGACAATCACAGGCTGAACGGTAGTTCAAGCCCTGTGTTAACGGCGACTTCTCTTTCTTATGGGAAAGCCCAACATTCGACCCCCCCACAGAATCAAAACCCCTGATCCGATTGAGATAAAATTTGGCACGGTTGATTACGTCGGCGAGATGACCCCTCATGCAAAATTTCATGTAAATCCCTCCAAGG
>Ga0209367_1012859_pt1 | contig 10869 bp, 9 predicted proteins | sample WorMetLIZISLAND2_FD_187412 | JGI IMG/M metagenome (GOLD analysis project Ga0209367, IMG submission 187412) | Marine gutless worms symbiont microbial communities from Max Planck institute for Marine Microbiology, Germany - Olavius geniculatus... ... | reverse complement strand
GTCATTGAATTGGGCGCCAATCGAGAGCCAGTGTACGACTTCCTATTAGTGATTAATAGTAACCTAGGTCCTATCTCGCACCGTTACTGAGATACAGCGACTTATTGGCCAAAAATCGCAAGTTTTGCCCACCCCCCTCTCATTTAGCGCCTTCTTTCAGGGTGACCCGCTTCGAATTTATGGAAAAGCTTTACGTTTCCTGAAACTAGAGTCTTCCAGGCAGCCGACGGTGAAGATTTGGTGATTCTAGCTTGAACCGTTTTTGACTGATCCACTCGTGTGATGGACAGACAGGCAGACAGACAGACGGACGGACAGAATTGCGATGGCTAAGACGCGCTTAAAGCAGTAGCTGCCTTCCTGCGTAAAAACATAAACATGTTCGCCATGACGTAACGTATCAATGTACACCGCACCGGAGTTCGGACCGCACCGGACCGCAAGGACCAAAAATATCAGGGTGGTTTGTGTCTGGTGTGGTCCTGTGCGGTGTTTCGTTGGACCTACAAAAAATCCATAATCCCATGAATCAATGATTATGCATGCAGCAGAAGCACCATATCATCAGCGGCTGGACGTCGAACTGGAAGCAGAGGCCGAGGTTGAGCTACTAGCAGACGACCAGACGACCGACAGCTTCCCGTGTCCGACATGCGACGAGCCGTGTAGAGTGTCACTGGAAGAGAATGACGGAGAGACATGTCAGTTCGTCAGCGCCATGCAGGAGCTGGTCGATTCGCAGGCCGTCGACGCGCGGACATGTGGAAACTGTAGCGACGACGCTCGTCGTGCGTCGTGGCGTTGTCTGGACTGCCGACACGACCTGTGTGGTCCGTGCCACGACGCGCACGCGACGCTACAGCGACTGCGTCATCGCGTCGTCTCAATCACCGACCTGCAGACGGGGCGGCACCAGGGTGAGATGTCCGCCGCGCTGGCTGCACCCTGCCGGCGGCACCCAGTCCGCGAGGGCTCGTTACTGTGCCTGGACTGCGGCAGGGTCGTTTGCTCGGAGTGTCGACGTGACGGTGAACCGCACGCAGGGCACCGAGTCACCGAGCTGTTGGCTGACGTGGCGGCGCGTCAACGTGACTTCATCAACACACTGCTCGACGACGCGTCACGTCGACTTGAAGAGCTTAGAGACAACGGACGACTCATCAGCGACTACCGCACACAGTTCGAGGTTGACAGGGAAAACGCCATTCGCGCAATCACTGATCAGGTACATTCTTCAACGTGTTCTTTCATTATTACACGCTGGAATAGCTATAAATATAGTTTATAGCAAATGTTTATCTTGTCGTATAGTGATTCCGTGGGAAGCATCTGGCCTTTAATTGTATTTTATTATTTTTATCGACGATTTTTACGCGCGAAAGCAGAATGCTTCGCGCGTCTTTGCCATCGTCTGTCCGTCTGTCCGTCTGTCTGTCACACTCGTAGACTGTATCAAAACGGTGCAAGCTAGGATCACGAAATCTTTACTGTGGGCTGCCCCAAGGTCTCTAGTTTATCGCGACAAAATTTTGTGCCACTGGGTGCAGGGGTTCCCCTCGAACGAGGGCGTCGAAGAGGGATACCCCCTAAAAAAGACGTCATTTTGCCGTTATTGGCTCGAATAAAAGGGTTGCAGATAGGTACATACACGCTGCTTATCATAACAAGCACTGGTGACAGGCTTTTTGGTTTCATGAACATCGATGACCTTGAACGACCTTAAACCCCTCAAAAAGAGGTTTTTAGTGAATTTTTCGCAATTTTTGGACGCATCGCACATTTCAACACTGAATTGCGACGAAATGGCTGGCGATAGACCAAGACAATCTGCGTATGAAATTTTCAGCATTCAACGTAGATTTTAGCAGTTCAAGTCCCGACCCCCTAGATTCAAGGAGGCCGGCGCAGGCGGGCGTCAAAGACAGGTACCCCCCCTCCCCTAAAAAGTGGTTATTTTACCGCAATTATCTCGTGTAGCGTGAACACGGTTGCAGATAGGCACAGACATGCTGCTTATCGTAACAAGCATGTACGACTACAAATATAGGGTGGAGTGGACGCCTTTGAAGCGCTCTTGGTTTGTACTTCCTACTAGTATTAAATAGGCCTATGTTATAAAGCAGATAAACGTTTGATAAAAATTATAAATAAACTCTCAAATAAATAAACCTTTCGTTGCTCAACGAACAGTATTAAAGCACCAAAAATTAAGATCCGTTGCTGTTATAGTACTGATAAATTAATTTGGGCTGATTAAGTAATAGCGTGCTGATGTCACTGATTATTCATTTGACTCAGTAACGTAAATAAAGCGGAAAATGCACAGTAAAACGACAGACAAGAAAATATTATAGAAACACAAAGCATATAAGTATTCAGTTTAATTAGCAGATGCGCCAGCATAATATCCATGGATATATCCACAGGACGGCCTAAATCTCATATCCACACATGGATATATTCATGGATATCCATATCCATGGCAAGCCTGGTTTTTAGTGAATTTTTCGCAATATTTGGATGCTGCGCACATTTCAATACTGAATTGTGACGAAATGGCTGGAGTTAGACCAAGACAACCTGCATATAAAATTTTCAGCATTAAACGTAGATTTCAGCAGTCTAAGTCCCGATCCCCTAGGTTCATGGAACCCAGCGCAGGCGGGCGTCAAAGACTTCAAAAATTTCGGGCTGCGCAAGTCTATATCATTCACAAGGTGGCGCCATGGTACTGGCGTTGGTGGCGTGGCGTAATTGGTAACGCGTTTCGACTGAAAGGAAGTTACTCTACGCCGGGCCCGGTTAGTACTGCGATGGGTGACTACCGAACCAGAACTGCTATAGGCTTTTGCGTGTCTCGTGAGCATTAGCTCAAATTTCTTGTTTATGAAGCTATTTAATACAAATGCTAGAGATACTATGTGTTGCGTTTAACCCTTTAGCTCTTTTGAGTTGTGGTGTGGTGATTTTTTTAGCGTAGGCCAGTCCTAATGAGGCTGGTTCATCAAGACAATTTTTTATAATGTAAAAACACAAAATATGAGTCAAGCTGGCGACGCCATTGACAAATGGTGCGATTAACCGAATGATGTGACAGTTTGCCCCACTCAGTGCTTCAGCTGGCTAACTGTCGTGAATTGTCAACATTAATAAGCCATCTATGAAAGAACCTCCCAAACAGCATAATCGACGGGATTGAAGTTCGGGCTGTTTGGAAGCCACATGAGGCTCAATCAACATGATCATGCAATTGGTCACTGTCGTCACCTGCTTGAGTGCGATGTGTGACATTTCACAAGGTAGTGTAACCACACCTATAAGGTGTGGTGGGATCTTCAGTGTGAATTTTATTACACATTTTCTGCTGATTTCACCAGTGAAAGAATTTTCGGACTCGGTTATTATTTAATGAAGTTATTGGCATATAAAAATTTTGTGCCATTTTTGGCCCACCGTGTACAGTGTGAGAACTGTTGCTATTAGTAAACCACACTTAAGACTTAGCTACGCTTTTATATTTCAGTTTGTTCTTCTATTGTCATATAGTGGTGAATAATGGCGAAAGTTGTTCGTGAATTCTGCAATATATTGCCATTTGTTAATAGCTCTCAAGTTATAAATTACACACTAGTGCCCGTTTTTGTGTACGTCGTTCGTATACGTATAAGTGATTTGTTGTACGGAGTATGTTATCTGTGTTCAGCGGGACGGCGTGGTCCGGCTGGTGAACGAGTTCTGCGACAACCTGATAGCTCGCGTGAGACAAGAGTACGAGTTTGAGACTGACAACGTCTGCGATCTGTCGGCGGCGTTGGATCGTACCTGCCGGCGGGTCGAGCACTCGTCGCGCTTCGCTCGTCAGCTCGTCCAGCACGGTCGGCCGGTGGATGTGGTCACGCTGTCGCCGGTCGTACGAGCCAGTCTGGTCGGCGCAGCCCGCGCCTCACCCGTACCAATTGACGCACGGCTCGTTGTCAACTTCCGGCCGCGGGAGACCCCGCTGGACGCTGTTGAGACGGTCTTTGGATCGGTGATCATCGATCGAGTGCCGACTGGCAGGAATCTCCGTGCCGCGGCATCAGACGCTGTACCAGACAACCCATCACGGCGTAGACGGAGCTCGGCTGGTAACGACGGCAGCGCCGGCAGCGTACGCAGTACACACTCTGAACCTGTTCCACCCGCTGCAGCGGATCGGGATCCGCCGGATTCTGGTTCCGCTGTCCACGAGCCGGTCCTACTGACGTCGTTCCCAGCACGGACGTCGACTGACAGCAAGGGCTGCAAGCCGACGGGCGTCGCCGTGGCGAAGGACGGGGAGGGAGATGAAGGGTTGCTAATCGTCGTCGTCGACGACATCAACAAGAAGGTCAAAGTCTTCGACGCGGGTGGACGGCTGCGACTGGAGATCTGGCCGGACGGACGCCGACGTCTGGTGGACCCGTGGGACGTGGCAGTACTGCCCGCGGTACATCATCAGCAGCGTTTTACCCCGTCCAGCCTCCCGGCTATCCCGGGCCGTTACGTTATCACGGACCGCGGCGCCAGAGACGTCAAGGTGTTCAACGCGTCCGGTGAATTTGTCTCCAGCTTCGGACCTCACTTGTCGACCCCGTGGGGCGTCTGTACAAACGCTGCTAGACAGGTGCTGGTCAGTGATAGCGGGCACAGGACCGTGTTTGTTCACGACTCGACCGGCATTCTGCTGTTTAACGTCGAGACTTTCAGACACACGGCCACTGCTACTCGCTACCACCTCCAGGTAACCGTAGGTTACACATTTAAATGACTTTTTTCTTTATACTACTGGTAATTCATAGTGGTAAATATATTATTTGTTACTTTTTAAAATAAAATTACCTATACGTTATAGGTTTTTTGCTTAACAGGTTATACGAATTCATCTCTAAACAATTTTTATTTTGATATAGATTGTTGACGTTTCGCCAACCGCTGATGCCTTCTTCGGAACGACTGTCCGCCAGGTGTCGCTGCGGCGGACAGTAAGTAATCATACATGTGTTGGGCTTATTAACGTGAATTGTGTTTGCCTCTGCGCATCACTGAGTCAATGAATCAGCCAATCAAAATACTCCAAAGTCAGCTGACAGTAACAGACTGCGACCGGCTAAAATGTATCAGTGGTGTTAGGCACACGTTGCGTTGCAGTGTCCGGAGTACGTAGCGGTAAGCTCGGTGAACGGTGACATCGTGGTCACGGACTTTGAACGGCACACAGTCGTCATGTTTGATAAGTTCGGCCGATTTCTGACCCGCTACACTGGAGCAGGAACGAACGGTGTCAACACAGCGCGCTCCGGCCTTACTGATAGGAACAGGCTGCGCTTCAAACGTGTGCTTGAGGTCCGTATCAGAGAGCCTATACTACACTGTGTCTCAAAAAACATCCCCGACATTTTTGACCGTAACTTGAAAACCAATTATCAGATTTTGATAATTGTTGGTAAGAATATTCCTGACACAACTTGCCATCAAATGACCGTTCAGTTTTCCACTTCACCCAGCATTTGTTTCTGCACTACCTGGAGAAAACACAACCAGCGAAATATCACTTTTTAATCCAATGCGATATGATTGCTTAATTAACATAATGCGTAAAAAACACATTTTGTTCACATTTCTGACACTCGGCTGACATTTTATCCAGTTGTCCATTTTTCAACTGCCTGCGGTAAAATTGCTTGAAGCGTTGGCCCACTATGTGAACACATGCAAGGAGACGTTTTCTCCATTTATTGACAGCAGTATCGACAAAGTTCTGCTCCAGACCAATGCAGGCTGTACCAGTCACTTCTTGACTCTTCAAACATTCCTAAACTTTATCTGGTAGAGACACTGCTGCGTGACAGTCAAACCTTGTAATACACCGGCTGTTGGGGCCCACAGATTAGGATAGATGGAATTTATTGACGTTTTTTTTCAATTCATTTTAACACGTATTTGCCTGCCTGTTTTCTCCAGGTAGTGCAAAAGCAGACGTTGGGTGAGGTGGAAACTAAAACACTTATTTAATAGCCAGTTGTATCAGAAATTTTTCTGCCAAAATTATTAAAATTTGCTAATCTTTCTTCAGGTAAAGATCGATAATGTCGGGGATGTTTTTTAAGGTTTTCTGTTTATTTCAACACATTTCGCTTGATCTGCTTTCCCTAGGTAGTACAAAAACATACATTGTGAGAGATGGGAAACTGAACGGTCATTTGATGGCAAGTTGTGTCAGGAATATTCTTACTAAGAATTATCAAAATCTGATAATTGATTTTCAAGTTACAGTCAAAAATGTCGGGGATGTTTTTTAGACACAGTGTATATTGAGCTTAAGGAGTGCCTACATGTGAAAATTAAACAAAACTAAAACTTGCGTGCAGTTTGGTTTAAGGATATGTGCGCACTGCTAAACTACCAAAAACAAAATAATAGCATGCGCATTTTATTTTACGGTGTAGGCACCCTTAAGACAAGACGTGAAATTAAAGTGCCGTTGTGCAGTGAATTAGAAACTGTCACTCTCGAAGCTTATCCAAATTTTTCTGACTATTTGAAGAATTCTTATTAATTTTAATGAATGATTTTCACGTTTTTGTTTGCTATTGAGTTGAGTAGGCCTAACTGACTGTCTACTGCTGGCGATCGCAAGGAGTCAGAGCGCTCGTCGCCCAGTGTTTCAGCATGAACAGGAGTAAGTAAGTAAGTAAAAGTAAATTTATATAGCAAATAACGTAGGAAACAAGCTCTAGTGCGCCAGTCGATCGCACTGGTATAAGCTGAACAAGACTGTTTGAAAGAATTGTTTGATTGACGTCTAAAAAGGTAAAATTCGGTACTTGCTATAGCGCTTCTTACATGAGATGGACTCAAGACCAGAAGCGCTTTTGCGATCTCGGAAGTGGCAGCTGATTGGCATGAGCTAGTGATACCGTAGCGCACTATGCGGCCATCCACTGCCCGTGTCAGCGAACATTTGGACCCGCGGTTTGCAATTAGCAGACATATCATCGCTCCAATCAGTCTTTCACTACTTAACCTCTAAGCTACTACTCTTTTCCCATTTCATTGAGAGTAGGAGGCTGAGCTGACTTACGTTTTTATTTGTATGTGTGCGGGTGTGACTCAGGTGCCGTGCGGGGTGGCGGTGAGCGGTGCGGATGACGTTGGGGGACGGATCTATGTGGCCGACTACAATCACCGACGCATCGTCCGACTGACTCGCAACGGTCGCTATGACGGCTGCCTCGTCTCGGCCGGCGCTAGCTCGGCGCAACTCGTCCAGCCGCAGGCGCTCGACATCGCCATCGACGGACGACTTGTCGTTGTTGATCGAACACACGTCAAAGTCTTCGACGTCGGGATCCGCCGACGCACCGAGGTGTCTGGAACGGAAGCGCCGGTAGCGACTGAGCCGGCGCAGACGACGTTCTCGGAGGATCGCATGACTTTTGTACGACCGGAAGCCGAGAAACAGGCAACGCCGCCGACGACTGTCAAGTCGGCCTCCAGAGCGAAGAAGGTCGGACCGAAGCCGAACGTGCCTCCACGACCTCCGTACCTCAAAGATCTGACGTTTGCCCCTCGCACTGGCGACCAGACTCAGACCACAAAAACAGCCCGAAGCGTGACGTCAGCATCATCATCGTTATCATCGCAGTCAGTGACCAGTACGTCGACCACCACGCCCGTGCCGACTGTCTCTAGGATACCACGCACAGTTCGACGCGCCAGCACTCCTTCACTCACATCACAGACGTCGTCCACCAAGTCATACATAGAAACCGAAGTCTGGTAGCTTGACAGTCCCAACGCAAACCGCTAGCGGCTTCTATTCCTGTACCTGTGGGCGGAGCTTGCGGCCATCCAGTGAAAAAAGGAGGGAAGTTTTGTTAAGGGTATATTCAATATAAACTGCTATCACCGGAAGCGCCGTTTTTTTTAGTTCAAAATGCACTACAAACCGCTTGGCGGACATGCTGGGGGAGGTTACAGCCCTCCCCCAGATCCCTTAGCTGGACTAAGGTTGTGTGGCCCTCGAGAAGGGGAAGGGAGAAGGGAATGGGATAGGACGGGAATGGAGGAAAAGCTGGAGAAGATAGTCAAGAAAAAGGCGATAAAGGATAGGAAAGATGAGTGTGGAAAAAAAGCAAGCAGGGGAAAGGAGCAGAGAGGGGGGAAGTTGAGCCCGATTTCGATTCAAGATTTGGGGGATAGAGGCTTTCGCTTGTCATTCCACGCACGTAACTCATTCCGATGAGAATAATCCTGTGACCTTCTTCTGTTGTCTTTTGGCGTTTCTGTGTCTTCGGACTCTATGGCGTTATATAAGTCATGTATTATTGTCGAAGATCCTGCAGTAGCAGTCAATTTCCTGAGGGTGGGGTATGCTGGTTTTCTGATGCCAGTCACGTTAATGAATAAAGTCTGTCATCTCGATCGAGTGCCACAAGAAAACAACAATGACGCATAACAATGTTTTGAAACTTATGTACGTTGAACTGTTATGTAGGCCTATATTATATTATATTAGCAACTTACACAGCGACTTACTTTACATGTTTACAACAGTACATTCACGTCTAGTGACCTTCATAGATTAATGTTCATTGTTGCTGTGAATTTAATACAGAGCAGCAGGGGTTTAGTCTCGTGCCCGAAAACTCTTCTACAATAAAATGAATCTCTCCAGACGTTTCTACCGGTGAAAATGCTGTTAGTCGTTTGTTTATTACTGTTAACTGTTGTTATTACTATCAAGGGTACTAAAATTACTCAGTGTGTGACACCCAGTGGCGGTTTTAGGCCCGGGCCGGGGGGCACAGCCCCCTCCTTAGTTTTGTTCCAGCCCCCTCTCCCCCAGTTTCGTGGCCGCCCATGATTTTTTTGCTAAGATAACACAAATGTAACACAAATTTTTTGCGTTTCCAAATTGTAGAAAAGTGGGCCAATTTGCGGCTTCCATTGAACGTCCAAAGACCAAAAGTGCTTCAGCTTTGAAGGGGGGGCTTCGCCCCTCTGGCTCCCTGACCAGGAGCTCTGCCCCTGGACCCCGCTGGGGGCTCTGCCTTCAGAACCCCGATATATACTCGCGCCACCTCGCTCGCCATGAGGCCGTGCCCCCAGATGTTGCGGGCTAGAACCGCCACTGGTGACATCAGTGGCGGATTCAAGAGGGGGTGGGGCCGCCCCCATGGACTGGATGCATTTTATAACCAAGTAAAAATTTGGCACAAAAATGCATTATTTTTGCATAAATTAAAAAAAAAATCTGGGCGCAGCCCTTCCCGAGAGGCATACTCTTTTATTTACCACACACCTTACCCTTCTGTTTCCTATTCAGAAATTCTGGATCCACTATGTGACAAAACGTGAAAAAACTGACGGAAAACACTGCATAGTAGTACATTCTACTATTACATGATTAGTCTTCATTGCGTATGTGTATTTTTGCATATTTTCAGCGCTACACTTTCCTCTTACAGATATGTAATTGTTACTGGTTGGAAAAAGACTATTGCGTCATTACAGCTTCGTCACTTTGTGAACGTCATTTCCAAGAAACAAGCGGTGCATCATGCGTTATGTATTTCTTCGTTAGAAGCGAGTTCATAGTCTTCATACAGGAACCAATGGACAAGGTGCAACAGAGAAAGCCATATATAATGACACTTTAATGATGAATTCTAATGGCATGCAGTGTGACTTGTCTAGCAATGCTGAAACGTTCAGTTGCATGGGACAGGCCTGATGCAGACTAAATATGAATTAATTGGCCAGTTAGACAAACATCCTAAAATACTAGCATCATTGGCATCCCATTACATCGTTACACAATCGTATATAATTAGCCTACGGATCGCATTTCCGGTTATGTAGGTTATCTAGGCTATATCCCAGATATGGAAAATTAATTCTACACGGTGTTTGATAAAAAGGCACCCTTTTTCTTTCTTTCATAATTTAGTCAAATGACGATCAATTTCACGGAATTTTCAACAGATGTAGCCGAAGAAATACTAATTCAAAATATTTGGACAAGGTATATGGCTTTTAGTTAAATATTTTTTGCTAGTCGTGACGTAATGCTGACGTCATAGTGTGCTGCGAGTACAAACTGGCTTGTCGCAACTGGTGCTGACAGACTTGCTGAATAGCTGCTCTGCGTCAATCGCAAACTTTATCTGGTTCACTGACGACAAACTGTTTAAGTTTTACCATTGTAGCCACAAAAAATGCCCAAAACGATCACTTCCACACACTTGTGTGGATAGCTTAACTTTTACACCTTCCAGCAAGACAGTGCACTAGCACGCACCGCTTGCGAAATGGTTGAGTTTTTGGATTGCAAGTTGCCTGATTTTATGCCACCACGTTGCTTAGTGCTGATACAATAAACATTTTTCATCAGTGAACTAGATAAAGTTTGCCATCGAAGCAGGGTAACAACTGACAGAACCAGCTGCGAAAAGCCAGTTTGTACTCACGACACATTATGGCGTCAGCATTACGTCACGACTAGCAAAGAATATTTAACCAACAGTCACATTTTGTTAAAACGTTTTGAATTAGTGTTTCTTCAGCTACATCTGATAAAAATTTTATGCAAATTGATCACCATTCGACTGAGTTGTAAAAGAAACAAAAAGGTGCCTTTTTATGAAACACCATGTATATACGCTAGGTCCCAAAAAAGCATCCCGGACATTTTTCGACTGTAACTTTAAAAAAAAACTATCAGATTTTGAAAATTTTTAGAACGAATATTCCTGACAACTTGTCATCAAATGACTGTTCAGTTTCAGTGGCGGATCCAGACACTGGGAATAGGGGGGGGGGCGGAAGGGTAGAAGGTAGGGTCTG
>Ga0209367_1012857_pt1 | contig 10870 bp, 4 predicted proteins | sample WorMetLIZISLAND2_FD_187412 | JGI IMG/M metagenome (GOLD analysis project Ga0209367, IMG submission 187412) | Marine gutless worms symbiont microbial communities from Max Planck institute for Marine Microbiology, Germany - Olavius geniculatus... ... | reverse complement strand
ATTCCCTGTAAATTTCAGAAATTTGTAAACAAACTTGAACTTCAACGCTATACGCTAAGCTGTTAGAATACTGTTATAGTTAAGGTTATGTGCGTCTGTGATATGCTATAGCCTAGTAACTGTTTTATATATTTTTGTTTTGTTTTCTACCACATTGTGTTGGTGAATAAAGATTATCAAATGTCTCCAAAGCATTCACATACTCTCGTATAACGTACTATAGGCCGCGACGAGCCTGTGTTCGCCTGCATTGGCTGTGTCGCAGATTGGAGACAGGCCTGTAAGTTGAGTGACTGCTAAATGCGCACGGCATAGGTTATCCGCGAATCATCGGGCTAGCTCTAGCGGCATGGTTCCGTCTATGCTTCGGATTTTGTAATACTTCTTTTTTCATCTTCCTTGCGTGCAACAGCTTTGTTACAAAATCGGTTATCGATAACAGTATCCGATGGCGACCGACGTGGCTCTGGAGATTCGTTCCATGAATCCAACTTGTGGTGACGCGGCTGCTTTTGACGCAGGCAACGAACAAATTAGCAGAGACAACGGTGAGTGAGCTATATTATACGCGGAGGCATCTGCGTTTCTATTTGGTTAATATTACTTTTGCTACATACAACAAATTACTCGATGTCATGTAGAAGTTTTTTTTTCTGTGGGTTTGCCGGTTAAGGGCGGGTTGCACCAACGTCGTTCATAATCTCGGTTCAGCTGAACCTAGATCAAAAGTTAAACCAAGTTCACGCTGAATTACGTTGCACCAAGTTGAACTCAGATCAGCTGATCGTGTTCAGTTGAACTGCCGTGGTTTACCATGGACGACTCTGATTGGTCAACCACGCTCGGCCTATGGGCCAACAACTGTGACGTCACTGTCACACGCAATGCTTGCGAAACAATCCAGTGCCGATTTGCAGTAATTTGTTCGAATTTTAAGCTTCTCTGAAGTTATCACACAATTTTCGCATTAACAGTTGCATACTAAAGTTCCAATAGATATTCGTTAATTATTCTACGTCCGTTGTCAAGATAATATGATTACTGTAGGTACGGCATAGCAACGGGGCATCGGCACTCTAGAATGCCTTTTATTTATCCATTAATTAATTTATCCAGCAAAAAGACCACAGAAAACAGATATAGCACAAATGTAACATATGTAGATCACAAGTATAACTGAATTTAACGTCTTATAACTCGATACGAATGAGTTTTGTTGCTGTGGTTAGGGTTGATCGTATGTTTACGGTAGCAGCGAGACATCGCCACCGAAAAATGCCTTTGTTAATTTATCGAGCACAAAAAGAACATAAAACGAATATAATAGAACTCTAACATATCCAGATCATCAGTATAATTGCATTAGAGGTCTTATAATTCCATACGAGGAAGTTTTTTGGACAGGATAAGATTCGAATCGGACAATTTTTTTATCTCGGAAAATATTTATTGCGTAGTGCGCATGCGTAACCCCGAGTTGAACCGAGATCAAAATTTGATCGGTGGTCAGATGGCAGTTCAGAATTGAACGGAGATCAACGCTTGAACCGCTTTGGTGCAACGCAATTTACGGCTGAACTTGGTTCAAATTCAGATTTGACCCGGGTTCAAAGTTAAACGACGTTGGTGCAACGCGCCCTTAGTGTCGCTTTGTTTCACACTGGACTGGTACACCGATGATAGCAGGTAAGATACATGTACATAAAATATATTCGTTTTCCTTGCACGCAGTTTTTACCGTGCATTAAGATAACTTGTTATGCAGAAGCTATCGTCGCTATGTCCGTCCGTCCGTCTTGTTTATCTCTGTCCGCTATAGTCACTGCATTAACAGCGATAAAATAACGAATTTTTATGGGGGTACCCCTCTTTGAGCCCCGCGTGCGGAGGCCTTCTTGAACCTAGGGGGTCGGGATTTTAATTGCTAAAATCTACGTTTAATGCTGGAAATTCCATATGCAGGTTGTCTTGGTCTGTCTTAAATTATTTCGGCGCAACGTGTTGCAGCCCAAAATCGCCAAAAAATCACTAAAAACCCCTATTTTTTTGGGGGGGGGGTTAAAGTCGTTCAAGGTTATTGATGTTGATGTCAATCGTAAGGGTGTATGAGACTTAATATTAGTGATTAATACTTTAATAGTAACCTAGGCCGTATCTCGCATCGTTTCTGAGATACGGCGAATTTATTGGCTCAAAAATGGCCAATTTTATACCTTTCCCCTTCTCATTTAGCGCCTTCGATCGGGGTGACCCCTTTCGAATTTCGGGAAAAGCTTTACGGATCCTAAAACTAGAGTTTTCGTGGCAGTCCACGGTGAAGATTTCGTGATCTTAGCTTGCGTTGAGTTGACACAATACTGGAGTGTGACAGACGGACGGACGGACGGACGGACAGACAGACGGACGCCTCGTCGCGATGGCTAAGACGCGCGAAGCATTATACATGCTGTCGCGTGTAAAAACTGTGCAGATAAAGGTTACGGCTTTATTTTCACTAACAGATAGTAGCATGACGCGCTTCACATTGGTACCGAAATCAACACCATTGGATGACGAAAAGACATTTCCCATTCTGCTTCTCTGCTTAAAAGTACATGCGTTTTTCCGTAATTTCGACGCATAATATTATGTGCGATCATACAGCGTTGCATAGTCCTTTGTCTTAAGTAGGCCTAATTACACGGGTAGTTAGCCGAAAGAGTTGGCTCTTTTAGTTCCCAACATCGGCATTATAATTCAACGGAAACATGCCGCAGCGCTGCATGGATCGAATAAGGATAGGGTGCTACCGAAAGCAAAGAAATTGAAGAAATTGCAGTAAGCTTATTTCAGAAACGAGGCAAGATAGGACCAATGTTGCTATCGATCAGAAATAGTTTAATGCATAATACATAATGTCGTAGTACTATTGACAACGGCAATGTGCCGGTCGCGTCAGGGCCTGGGGCGCCATAACAACGTGGCCTGTTGTGGCGCAGAAAATCCGCCACTTATCCAAAGTCCGGCCGAAATATTGGTTATGTGGGCTTTTGCCGGATTTTTAAACAAGTCGGATCTCTTCCAGCGTCGGAGCCGAGTTCCTGCAATACAGCCCTAGCAAATTATTTACGTTTATCATTCGAGGCGCGTTGTTTAATGCCGTGGCTACAGGCACCGATTTCCTCCGCGGCCTGACAGCCAAAAGTTGCCCATCAGAACCTCGAACCAAGATAGAACGGTAACGGACATAAAGGAAGTGACAAATTTTATTTTGTTCTTGGCGGCAAATCATCGCTGCACCGTCGAAAACAGTTATTAATTGTATTGATGGCGTCAACACGACGCAAAACAGATTGTTGATTTACCCAGCTACCGCTGACTTCGTGACTGCACCGAACGACAATGCAATAATGTTTGTTATAAGTCCGTCTCGACACACCAGGAACTGTTATTGCCTGTTTAATGCAACGCGCATAGCGCTTAACAGAATGTAAAAACATTCCATTCGGGACAATAGTCGCGGTAATAACGTGGCAACTCGAGTTATTTGACCTTTGGGGAAACGCGTGAACAGTAGTCGTATTTATCATTATGGCAAAATAATGTCGGTGGTTGTTGGTGAAAAAGAATAACTTATGCGCCGGACATCAGCGGAATGAGCGAGTAGAATTGCCGACTGGTTGTACACCACACTAGTGTTCATTGTCGCTTATGTACGGGATCGATAATGCGGTGCCAGAGTGACATTCTTCATCTATTTTGTAAACATCATGTCAATAAGCCGGCTATTATGTATTGCGACGTACGGGGCTTGTGACAGTAACAACAAGAGCCTAACTGTCGCTATGGTAGGCCGACCGCAGGCTCACTGCCTGCGTACGAAGGCTGACAAATGTGATCGTAGTTTTTTACTCACTTACCGTAGATACCATGTTAACTTCTGATAAAACGAAAACTGATGATGTTTTTTCACGTTGACAGCCACTGAAGCCACTTGTTAAAGTTTGTCCACACTGAAAAGAAAAAGGCTAATTTGAGATATTACAAAATGAAACGTTTGTGTTTTTCTAAATACAGATTTAATACGATATTCTTCATATTTTGTAGAGTTCATGAGATATGTATGCAAACAGTCAGCTGTAGGCTTACACACAGTCAAAATGCTAAGGCTATAATTCATCAAATTCAATTTCGGCTAGGGCTTTGCCCCACGACCCTGCGGGGGAAGCTCACCGCGTTTTCTTATACCTTTTAGGCCTACCTGAAATGTAAGGGGTCTTACGTCTAAGGGGAGGGGGAGAAAGGGGAAGGAAGAAAAAAACGAAAAAGAAAAAGAGAGGAGGCCTCTACATGTAATTCACATTTCTGGCTACGACTCTGGTAGTGTGTGACGACCTTGACTGCGGTGACCTATCACAGGCTGAACGGTAGTTCAAGCCATGTGTTAACGGCGACTTCTCTTTCTTATGGGAAAGCCAAAAATTCGACCCCCCACAGAATTAAAACCCCTGATCTGATTGAGATAAAATTTGGCACGGTTGATTACGTCTGCCAGTTGACCCCTCATGCAAAATTTCATGTAAATCTGCGAAAAGGGGGCTTCTCGGCAAATAGGTGAAATATACGCAAAATTTGTAGTATCCATATACCTTTTTTTCAGAAACTCACCTACAGGTCAGACCCTTTAACGGATTTTTGCGTGCAATGGCTCAAACGACGCGGTCTCGCGCAAGGATGTGCCTTTTGGGAATTAAAAAAATTGAAATTAATATTTAACGTATTTATTCAAAAAAACCGAACAAAATTACAATGGCGCCTATGGGGAAAATTAAACAATTATTAAAACGGTCATAACTTTGGCTGTGTATAAGACAGAGTCGTAATTTTTGGTTATGGGTATGGTTTTCGGGGACGGCCAATCTAACGGTGTCATTTAATTTTACCCCGGACTCTCCCTGGTTGCCATGACAACGAAATCTGGGACAAAATGAGCTATAACTCGGTCTGTGTAAAAGATATCTGCGAGATTTTTGCGCCTATAGGGGGGTTTACTGGGACGGGCCATCGAATGCTGCAAATCGCATTTTCCCCCGACCAACCTACGTTGCCATGGCAACGACATTTTGACAAAATGGGCTATAACGTGGCTTGTGTAAGAGATATCTGCGAGATTTTTGCGCCTATAAGGGGGTTTTCGAGGATGGGCCATCGAATGCTGCCAATCACATTTTCCCCGACCGACCCCCGTTGCCATGGCAACGAAATTTGGGACAAAATACGGGAACCCGTACAGTGCCGGACTCGTACTCGTGTTTATGTGAACGCAGCCTAAGCGGGTGATGCGTGCAATATTAGTTTGTTTATTTATATGGCCACTTTGTGGATATAAAAGGAATTTGTTCAGTATTGTCAGCAATGCAGGCAAGCGGTGACGTCATGCCTGACGAGTGTCGTTTGCTTTGTTCAGTCACGCCATTAGGTAGTAAGTAACAGTTATAAGCGGCTTGGCTACTGTAAGAAATATCTGAAGTGCAATATCTTTGTAACTGATCACCGGTAGAAAAACAGTATTTTAGTAATAAAACAGCAAATATAAATGTACAAAACATCAGTTTATACACCTCTTAACGGCAACATTTAAGGACTTGCACATCGAAAACAGCAAAAATTACAAAAAGTGATATTATTCAGCAGCACACTGACACACAGTCAGTGTGATGCGGGCAATATCACCTTTTGTAATGTTTGCTGTTTTCGATGTGCAAGTCCTTAAATGTTGCCGTTAACAAGTGTATAAACTGATGTTTTGTACATTTATATAAACTTAATAACGCTGAATGCTAGCGTAATAAATCAATAAACTCAAAGGCTGATGGGAAAATAATCCACAAATCTTAACTTTATAAAAACACACAATGAAATTACAATTATTATTAAACTAGAAAAACAAACAGGAAATAATAAGAGGAAAAAATTGAAAAACCAAGTATTGAGTTTGACTGTTTTTATAATAATGAAAAATGATTAAAATTTTATCAGAAAATAATACAGGGATCTTACAATAATACTAACATACAATAATACAAACATACAACACAAACAGTTTTCACAACCTACATATACTATTCAAAATAAACAGAGTTTGGGACTATCGGAAAATCAATCGGTATAAATTCAGTAAAATGTCAGTTTGCACTAAATCAAAAAAACGCGGTTAAATCTGGCAATACAGCGGTTCAGTCAAAATAATCAAATGTCAATTACAGGCAATAATACAAGTTAAATTTATGCAATTTCAGTTCTGACAGTTTAACAGCAGTGTCACGAAATTAAAAAAATAACAAAAAAACCAAATCTACAATCTGGCAAACAACCACCAAGGAAACTATATGTCAACTTCACTCAACTAGGATACAAACAACCAAACCGCACGACTCTCGACCCACAGATATGTGAACTGCAGTCCTGGTGACGGTTGCTCAGAAACGGCTCAGCGAATGGACTTGACGGCGGCTGAGGGAATGGATTCCACGTCAACGTTCCTCCTTCTCAGTCCAGTGCCTCAAGGATTCGACCGGAGAACGTCACTGGCGGCTCAGAAGCGTTGTCGGAGACTTGGTCACGATCTCTCCACTTCAGACTTCGCACCAGACGAATCTTCCTTGACTCGACAAAGTGTCAGCTTCCACCAATTGTGTTAGGCCTACTTTTGCATTGTTCTATAATTTCGATGATCTTAAACGTGTGGGTAATTATTTAGTATAACTACGCCACCTAAAACGGCTGTGTATATATATGATATTGATGTATGTCGGTAGAATGACTTTCGTTATGCATGTTTTTATGGTGATATCTTGGCGAATACTGCTAGTTACCTTTTGATGACCGATTATATAATGTAAGGTAAACATTAACGCTAGTGTTACGAATGTAAACAATATTCAGCAGTTTGCTTATTTTTTTCGTATTATGTCGTGCTTAAGTAACGGGAAGAACCAAAATTATGTAGTGAAAAAGCCTGATTCCAAACAGGCACTAGGCAGATGTTATTTACTGACGTAGCCTGTGTGCCGGTGACCTTGTGGGCGACTGGGTCTACGTCCTTCGAAGCTGCGGTCTATACGTGTGATCACGTGATCACGTTAGGTCAATTTGTCAAGTAAGCACGTGCTTTTGCTGCGGTTTTGCGTTTGATATAGTTTCGAGTTTTATAATGGCGGCGGTTTGTGGCGACAACGTTAATTATCAGTTATGCAGCTGCACGATGCTGCAGTTTTGTAAGCGGCGTTTCTGGTGCGAATTATGTCGTCGTTCTGGGCGAAAGGTAGGTCTGTTATCGTTGCGTCGGGCTGCTTTTTCGGCTGAAGAAGGTAGGTTGGTTTGTTATTTGTTTGCTTTAATGCTGCTTCAGAAGTGACTGAAATAGGTAGAATTAGTGTTGTTATGCATGTTTCAGACTAGTTTAATTATGGGAAACTGCAATTGATTGACATATTGCTACCCGAGAATAAATTTGGGGTTTTGAGTGGGGAGAAGCAACAATATTAATTCATTCGTTCTCTATATGCTGCTTATTCAGTATCTGCAGTTCGTTGTTTTTTCCCAGGGAATAGCAGTTTGCTTATGCTTTTTTTGGCGACTTTTGTATTCATTTGTGTTTTACATTGCTGCTTACTTAGGTTATATATTTTTTCAAATTATTTTGGGTACAATATTCATTCGCTAGGTGGCGCCATTAAGCTGTTTTAGGTAGTTTTATGGGTTGTTGGTGCGGCTTATTCAGCTATAAAATTTTTTTCCAGTATTGATTTTAGTACGTGTTTCATTCGCCAGGTGGCGCCACTAGTGTTTTTTCGTGTTTTTTTGTTTTCCCCCCAAAAAGACCTAGCCCCTTTGTTCTTTATAGACCCCATCAAAAAACCCTCTTTAGAATGACGGAATTTTCCCCCCAAAATGAAATTTGTTCTCGGGTGTCAATAGTCAATTATTTGTAGTTTCCCATCATTAAATTAGTCTGAAACATGCATAACAATACTAATTCTACCTATTTCAGTCACTTCTGAAGCAGTTTGTGGTGGCGGAGCTAATGTAAATTTTTACCCCGATGTATACTACACCATTGGGTATATCCCCACGCCCATCTTCAGCAGATTGTCGGGCGGTTGACAATAATACTACACCTAATTTCCAAACGTAAAACAAGAGGGTGCGGCCGTTGATGGGCCGCCCGCTATGGGGCCGTTCTTGCAGTTGAGTAGGGTGAAGTGTGCTAAACCGAAACACTTAACAGCAAAATGCAAATGAAACCTTTATCACAGAAGTCATGCATAACAGCCTAAGATGTTACTTATATATTTTTGCAAGTCTTTTGCAGTACTAAACGATTGCCTACTGCATGAGCAAACAAATGCCATTATTTTTGAATAATTACAGTTCGAAGTAAAACCTGCTTTCTGTACACTTTTTATGCCGACCGAAACACCAATCAACACAGAGCGAAACATGTCCATGCAAAGCGAAACACCTATTTGTAAAGTGAAATACATCTGTTTCATCACCAAATATTAGTAAAAACTTCTAGTTAAGTTTATGTTAACACCAGAAACTGTATAATACTGTCACAGCAAGCACCACTGGCGTCTTGTGGCTTGATTAAAATAGTGATTTCAATAATGCCAAGCCACAAAACAACACAAGGGGTTATCAAAATGCAAAAACTCATGCTCGATTAGCTTCACAGTACGCTTATGGCTTACAATAAGGCATTCAGCATGCTCATAGTGACTAGAAAGACAACCTAATTAGGCTATGTTCAGCGCTAAAACACTACAGTACTAGCCTACACTTTGTCTCCGACGTCAGTGAGCCTAATGGAGCACCACAAACAAACAATTTTATGCCTAAATATATCAAAGCACTTGCAATGCAACACTGAAAAAACACAGACTAACTAATCCAACTTCTTATTTCAATTTTTAATAAGCCTAGCCTACATTACATAACACACATAGGCCTAGGCCTAGGCCTAAATGCTAAATAAAAACAAATATGAAAATAATAAGCAAAGTAAGCCTTCACATCAGCATTTAAGTTTGTGCTGTACAGTTGTTGTTAACTATAATGTTATAATTTTACTTCTGGCTATATTTTGATAATCATTTTATGAAACATGATATACTTTTAGTTTATTAACCTATTAAGTTAGCAAATGTTATTTTTAATATGTCAGAAGATAAATTACATTTAATTTTAAATGTGCGATTCCAAAGTAGGCCTACTGTTCATCACTCATCAGTCAATTTAGACAGAAGTCAACATCCAATGACTAGTATGTCATGAATTAACATTTAGCCATGCTTGTGAAAAATGCCATTTTCCTACAATCACATTTTATACAATTTTGAATTTTATACAATTTGACACTTCAGACATTCAATTCATGATTAACTTTTAACCATGCTCGTATGTTCAGTGGCTTGTTTATTCTGTTACATTCTGCCAACAGTCAGTAAGCCGCAGACAGAGAACAATCTCTCTTAGGAAATGCTGCATTTTAAAATAAAGCTATTTATTCATGCAAAAACTGCATTTCAGATACTTCAAAGCCCATCACACTAAAAAAGTCAACGTCAAAGTCAAATTGGCTACAATTAATTTGACTTTGACTTATTTTTTGCATTAAAATCATTTGACCTTATTAAGCTTTGACTTTGACTTCTGTAAATCAGTTGACTTTAACTTTGATTTAAGTCAAATATCACTGCTCTAGTAAGTAAGTAAGTAAGTAATCCTTTATTAAACAACGGTCAAACGCCATTGCAAAACAAAAAATAACATAGCAATCAGTACAATATCGATAAGAAAAAAAATGAAAAGAAATGAAATAAAATGAAATACGGTAGAGATACAACTGATCTACGTGCAAAATCTAATATGCATCACCAAACAAATATCGCAATACAAACGAACGTTTGTACAAGTTATAGTGACACTGATGCAAGGCAAAAAATACAATTGGTGGCCCGGAGTTTCATGGGTAAGATCTTTTCCGGAGGTAATAACTGGTAAATACAGTGAATCTTATTATAAATCATTTTATGAAATAGGTGCTCATCTGCCTCGCCCTCATGCAATAAAACAGACAAACGTCTCAACTCACAGCTGTAGCCCCAGCGGAAAGCTTTTTTGAAAAAAGCATCAAGTTTAGCTATTAAATCATTACTAAGAAATCCACCCCAGGCAGGCAAAGCATAGATAATACGAGACACGACAATAGCAGAAAAAACAACATTCAATTGCTTGGCAGGAAGACCTTGCGCTTTTAAACACTTCAACAAATAACAACGCTGAGAACAGATAGTTGGAACGTTTTTAACATGTTCATCAAATTTTAAGTTACTACAAAATGTGACACCAAGAAGCTTAGCAGACACCACACGTTCAATTCCTGTCAAACATTATGGTAAGAATGAGCGAGCAGATGGTCTACAAAAAACTATTTCTTTAGTCTTTAAAAGATTCATTATCATGTGGTTATCTTTAGCCCAGCAACCGAAGTGTTCAAACTCTACAGAAATGTCTATGTCCGTATTTTCTGGTACAAAGAAAGTCGTGTCATCGGCAAACTTAAACAATATATTTATTACTGACAAAGGTTTTAAATCACTAGCCATAACAATGTACAAGGTTGGGCCCAGACCCGAGCCTTGAACTATGCCCATGTTAATTGGCTTAAAAGAAGAGAAAGATGATGCATGTTTTACCTGCTGAGTCCTACCATTAAGAAAAGAAATAATCCACTGCAAAACAGAAGGTGGTAGCTTAAGCTGGGCAAGCTTAGCACCCAACACATCATGACGAACAACGTCAAAAGCTTTACTAAAATCAATCA
>Ga0209367_1012856_pt1 | contig 10870 bp, 7 predicted proteins | sample WorMetLIZISLAND2_FD_187412 | JGI IMG/M metagenome (GOLD analysis project Ga0209367, IMG submission 187412) | Marine gutless worms symbiont microbial communities from Max Planck institute for Marine Microbiology, Germany - Olavius geniculatus... ... | reverse complement strand
TGCATGCAAAACTCCGCCGAAGGGTCTGACCTGTAGGTGAGTTTCTGAAAAAAAGGTATATGGCTACAAAAAATTTTGCGTATATTTCACCCATTTGCGGGGAAGTCCCCCTTGGAGGGATTAACATGAAATTTTGCGTGAGGGGTCATCTCGCCGACGTAATCAACTCTGCCAAATTTTATCTCAATCGGGTCAGGGGTTTTGATTTTGTGGGGGGTCAAATTTTTGGCTTTCCTATAAGAAAGAGAAGTCGCCGTTAACACAGGGTTTGAACTACCGTTCAGCCTGTGATTGCAACCAAAAGACTGGATTGCGAACATACAAAAACCAAAACACCATATAGGCTTGCAATAATGGCGTTTGATCTGTGATTTCCTTCAATCTACATAATGTGTTTTCTACAAAAGATAACTAGAAAGCAGTCATAACCCGCAGGTACCTCCGCCAAGGCAATGTTATTCGCCAGATGGCGTCGTCATCTTCGCTTTGACAGCGGTTCCCTTATGCCCCCTTTAACGCAATGGTAACGAAAATTTCAAAGTGATCCAGAATCCAGGATTCCTGCCCGATCACCCCCAAAATTGAATCACTGGTAGTTTATGCCATGCCCGACATACCCTCAAAATTTCGGAAAGATCCGTCCATAACTTTTCGAGTTATCTTGCTGACACACAGACAAACAAACAAAAAAAGACAAACAAAAACCGGCAAAAACATTACCTCCTTGGCGGAGGTAATAAACTCTGTCGCTGTAGGCTACAGTGTTTGGCTGCATATCCACGATGCACAGCGTGCTTGCTTATGCTATAAGTTATAAATTTGTGTCTGTATCGACGATTGTGTAGGCCTACACGAATAGTCGCATAAAGTGTTTGCTACTTTAAAACTAAACTCGTCATGAAAACGAAATGCATATACTGTATAAGTAACAATAGGCCTAGTTTATACTTACGGCTTGAGACAAAATGTAGGGAATTCTTGGGAGAGGGTGAGAAAAGCGTCAAACGACAGTGGAGTGGTGGTCAAAATAAACAACGATCTTCAGTGCTTTCCATCGCTGTATCTTAAAAAATCTAGACAAGGCCAACGTTGTTATAGCCTACAGCAATATTTAGGCCCTATACTCTACTGGGCGTTTCTCAGGCCAAAAATACGTGACCCAGAATGGTCAGTTTACGTTAAATTCTCTTCTTGCGCCGTTAATTGTCTGTCATTGTCAAAATCTCTCGTTTTTTGCTTTCGAAAAAAAACACATTTAGAAAGTTAAAAGGTGACGCCCAAACGCTATGGTAAGAAAACTATAATTTGATTTTTTTTTCAAATTTTACACGAATTTTTCAAATATTGTACGTCAAATGGGGAGCAGTGTAGGCGCATTAACTCGGAGACGATTTTGTGAAAACAAAATAATGATTAATAAAGATATGCAAAGACTGTCACCGGGAAAACGTACGTAGGGCACAGCTGCACATCGATCGAGCATCGAACACTTATCTTTTTTCACGCACAGCTTCAATTGTTCGCGGTGACTATTCGTCCGACAGCCGTAAAAATAGCTTATAGGCTATTTTTCCGGCAGTGAACAAAAACGAAAAAATTAGTTGCATTCGCCAGGCTGCAGCACCATTGTCGCTCGGTGTAATTGTAATTGCATTATGCGTAGTGGCCAGAATTAGCGTCAATATTACCGTGTAAGGTTTAGGGTTTGAGGTTTAGGTTTAGAGGTAGGGTTAAGATTAGCGATTTCAGAAATTTTTGTGACGGTGATGCACACCACTTAGCCTATAAGCGCATGCCTATAATATTGGTGATAAATTCTACGCTACTACAAGCAAGTATGCATATTGCCGACTGGCGATCTGTGATTCCCAACTTGGTAGGGTTGAGGTCGTCAGTTGCGCGGGGCTGCTGCCGTGTCTCTGCGACGAGACACGGCAGCAGCCGATACACGTACGAACACCGTTGGTTGATGCCGCGTCCAAGTCGGCGGCCGGATAAATAGTCGGCCAGGGTAGGATCGGATGATTATCCGACTGCCGTACCAATAGCTGCTAGGCTATTGATATGGCTGCCGGAAAAATATCCTGTGTTTTAATTGTTACTGCGAGCGCGCCATGGGGGCATAGGCCTACGTGTCGCCACTCGCCATGCGCTTGGAGTCGGAGATTGCAAACTGTGCGAAGTGCACAGTACGTGTTCAACGGTAGCCTGAATCATAAAGCCTAAACTTGGTCAACCAAGCAAATGAGACCGGAGTGGACATTGTAATATCGTAGGCATCATGGCATGCTATAAGGAGTGTAATTATATGACATAATTATTACCAAAAGCGCAGCTGCAGAAAATGATACAGCGACACCGAGACTAAGAGGAAGAAAGATGGATGAGTGGTCACTCGAAGCTCAGACATGATTACTTGTAGGGTAGACTAAATGCTCGTGGAACAGAGTAGACTTCTAATGGACCTCTGAGAAAGACAGCGAACAGCGATGAAGAAGGCCTCTTTTAGGAGGCCTACTCGATCTACAGCGCATGGTTAAAAGATATGACCTATCTAGTATCTTCTAACCATGATACAAAATTCTGGAAAATTGGTCAGAAAACACGTACGTTTTTTTGTTTAAAAAACCTTAAAACCTCAATAGTCCAACTGTTAAAAGTCCTGCTGTTTGCGAGTGATGTCATGTCAACGTTTGCCACTTGCATTCGCGCTGGAAGAGGACATTTTGAGCACATGCTGTAAAAAAGAGAATGTGATTGTTTAATGTTTATTGTAAAATTTATTAGGCCTACATATCATTATTTTATTTCATATTTTAATAGTGATTTTCACCTTGTAATAATTCATAAAAAACCGATGTAATTGTGACATGATGTAGGCCCTATAAAATGTTTTCCCCGGGTCGCAACTTTGTATACGGTGTTTATTCGAAATTAAACCAGAACAAGAAAGCCTAGCTGTCGCTAGGAAAAACGCGGTACAGGTATATACAGTCCCTGTTGCATTAGCTGACTACTTTCAAGATCATAATTTAAGATCAATGATTTTCATGTCATTTAAAGACCAATATGCCAATTCCTATTAGTGATCAGTAGCAAACTTGGCCCTATCTCTTACCGTTTCCGAGATATGGCCAGTTTTCCGTTGAAAACACACATTCTTTCTACCCCCTCCATTCAACCCCGAATTGGAAAATGTTCCTCTTGCACTAAATCGCTAAAATGTTGTATGCCTAATTTTAAAATACAGGGCTAATCATAAATGTAATTTTTAATGACCTACTGTTTAGCCACTATGCCTGGACTGCGCCGTCGAAGCCGACGGATCGGTTGTCAATGTCATCATCGGTGCGCAAGTTGGTGAGAGTACAGCCCGATCCTGGAGTGGCAGATCCTTGAGCAGCTGTCACATGGCCAGGCGCCGAGGTTGCTTGTGGGTTGAGCCTCTCCCTTACGACTTAGCCCTTAGCTCCCTTAGCCACTATACATCCGTTGTAACAGACGATACGGACAGACAGACGACGACGAAGCACAGACGATATCGTACGTGCCATAATTTCGACGCATACAGCAGCGCTTTAGCGCGTCAAAAAACCTTAAAATGTTTTAAAACTTAAAAGCTAAAACATTTTTAAACGTAGCTTTTCCAACTCTGTCATTATGCAGAAACCTGCAGTGGCGAGTGCGACGTCGCCGCTCGAGTGGCAACAGATTGAAAGTTGCAATGCCATTTTATAACCAGCAGTAACGAGATGCTAGCATAGGAGTTCTATAAAAGTAATATCGGTAGAGAGGAAAAGCCCGGACATTCAATCTGAAGTCGTTTGTATGACTCTAATATAATTTGGAGTCAAAGAAGAAACTTCAGTCTGACCGAATGATCGAATCTTGTGACCAGCTTGTTGACGACCTACTTACTAAATCACATTGTTATTAATCATTGCATCTATTAATAGTCACCTCGGGATTCCCACATTAGTGGTACGAGTAAACAGAGACATTAAGTGCATCGTACTTATTAAATATCGTATTTTTACGTCGAAGGAAGAAGATTTATTTGGTTACTTTTGTAGTCTGTTATTACGTGACGCGGTTACTGTTTGCTGTCATTGCTGTTAACTTCGTGAGAATGAAGTTCAAATTCAAGGAAGAAACTACTTTCGGTAATACGCCGTTTCACTTCACATAATAGCAAGGTACACACTAACTGCGTTTTGGATGACCTAACAAGTTAGGTGTACCATAGATGAATATATTATAAATATGCTAATGATAATAATATTTTTAATTGTTTTAATACTTTTAGCTACTAATTTTAATTTCTGCTGACGGCACGGCAGACGAAAAATTCGAGTTTTGTTTTGCTGTATTGAGGCAATATACTAGTGAATTTGTCTTTCGTGCTCCAGCATAAAGTATCTAATTATAGTATTTATAATATACTTATCTGTGAACAATGCCTAACATGTTAGGCATCAAAAACGCAGCTACTATGTTTCCCACATGAGTCTGTTCACAAAAAATATAAGATGTAACATTTTCGTAGTTCGAATATGGGAGCCTTAATGGGATATATCATACAGACTGGGCCAAAAAATTGCACAATTTTTATAGCCAATAACTTCATCAACTATTAACCGATTTTCAAAATGCCTTTACTGTCGGGATCAGGAGAACATTTGCTGTAACAGTGTCATCAAGGATCCCATCACACCTCATATGTGTCGTTACACTACCTTGTGAAATGTCAGACATCGCACTCAAGCTGGCGACGACACTGAACTATTGCATGATCAACCTGTGGTTTCCAAACACAGCCCGAACTTAAATCTGGTCGACTTTGCTGTTTGGGGAGCTTTCAAAAGATGGCTTATCAACACCGACATCTCATGACAATCAACCAGCTGAAGCAGGCAATCATCGAGTGGGGTAAACTGTTGCAGCATTTGGTTGATTGTACCATTGGTCAGTGGTGTCACTGGCTTGAGTGCATCATCCAGCAGCAAGGTAGATGCATTGAACATTTATTTGATGTGAAAAATGCAAGATGTGACAGTTACTCTGGACATCAAGTGAGACAATAAACAGGTTGTTTCCTGTTATTAATTTCTTACAATGTGTTGTTACAGATATCATTTTGTTTTCAGTTGTTGCTTTTAAGACACTGATATTTCACTAGGCAGTGTAACAACACACTTGAGGTGTGGTGGGATCTTTAGTCATAGTGCTAATACAAATTTTCTCAAGATTCTGACAGTAAATGAATTTTAAAAATTGGTTAATAGTTGATGATGAAGTTATTGGTGTATAAAAACTGTGCCATTTTATGGCCCACCCTGTATGTAGGACTTATGGATGTGTCCACCTGATGCCCTGATCCTGATGCTAATAAGCATCAGGATGGGCATCCTAGCATGCCTAGCTCTATGACTTCAGCTTCCAGCAGCATCTTGTAACCATGCTTGCCCAGGCTCTGCAATTTCCGATTGAGATAGCAGAATAAGTAACATTTTTTCACCAAATGTTATCTTGAAAATCACAATATGAAGTTGAAACTTTATAGAAACTACACGTAAGTAGAATATGGTGGGAAGTTGTTGCCCATATACCCATCTCTGACATCATCTAAAGCAGCACTGGGGATCGACCCCACTTTATGTGTGAAAAGAATGATGCCATTGCTTTGCTGTACTGCTAGACAGTATTAAATTTTGTGTTGTAGCAGACTGCAGTATAGTATGTGTTCTGTTCTTACTTTTTGTAGAGCAGCGGAAAGCAGAATCGTCTTCAATAAGACTGAAATACCCAGAGCGTGTACCAGTAAGTAAGACTTACAGCTGAGACTTGCAGTAAGCCATTACATTACAGTTTGAGAGAAAGATTAACACTTGTTAATTTCAAGATACAATAGTAAAAGATGTGTCAACAAAATGCACAAAAAACGTTTTAATTTGGTTAATTTTTTATCAGTTTATAATGCTGGTTTAATTTGTGCTCTGTATATGAAGAAAACCATGATTTTCACCTGATACGTGACGGAGTTGACTTGACTGTTTATGGCTAATTTAATGATATTTATGATAAATAAAACCAATTACAGTCTTATGCTTTATGATAATCATTAGCTGTGATAATCGTAAAATGAACATTTTAGGACTCGAAGGAGTCATTTAGTTTTTTTGCATATTTTGTCTTGTGAAAAATGCAATGTTGGGAATAACAGCAGCTCCAAATTAATTAGTTTGCATCACAGGTTTCCGGAGGATTTTAAGATTGGGTAGGCCTATTGGAAAAAAACGTCTAGAAACTGATGTTTGCACAGTTAATGTTCATTAATACACTGCCAGGAAGTAAGTTCGTATTTTAATATGATTAGATGTAAAAATCTTATGCTGAGTTTTTTAAAACCCATCAATAATTATTGTCGGTAAGCTGATTTAGTTGTTGTTTGAATGGTTGCAGGTTATTATTGAGAAGATGATAGGATCATCTGTAAACGAAATGGAGAAGAAGAAGTTCTTAATTCCTTGTGACATTTCCATGACTCAGTTAGTGTGGATCATACGAAAGAGAGTTCACATGGAACAAGAACGAGCTCTGTATATCTATGTTGGAAAAACAATGCCATTAGCAAGGTACAGACTACACCATGCTGTAAATACTCGTAACTCTGTATAAAACAACGGCATTTCACGGAAAATGAAATTATCATTCAGCTGTGGGACAAATTGCATTATTATTTTTCAGTTCTCGTAGTTGTTTTCACTGTTGTATACAGTGAAAAGCTGCAAACCTAACTCTATAAAGCAGTCCAAAGCTATGAATCTTGTAATGTCCAATGCGAAATGTGCATATCGATGTTACTGAGGTCCATAATTCTGTTCAGATTTTAATTGATCAAACTTTTATCCGGCAATTTTTTAATTATTATTTTTAATTACAGAAGTGTCAAAATTAATCGTTAATTTTCACAGCCCTAGATAGATGTTTAACACACAGCTGTTTGTGATTGTGTATTTAGTGCAAGCCTGGGTCAGATCTACGAGCAACATCAGGATGAAGATGGCTTTCTGTACGTGGTTTACAGCAGTGAAACCACCTTCGGCTGAACTGAACAGCTGCTTCACTGATAATCATGGCACCTGCAGTTATTACGTGTCATTATGCTACTGATGTGCATCTGTACATTGTATCTGTACATTGTGTATTACTGCAAGAGCTATGGTCCACTGAGTTGCCATTCTGTGATGTCCCTTCTTTATTGACCATCTCAGGGTTCCCACTCTTTTACTGACAAAAAATCCAGGATTTTTCTGGGACCACCATGAAAAATTTTTCAGGACTTTTTTGCAGCCCACGAATGTTTAAATATAACGTACTGGCATCACAGATTTAAAAGTAGGAGACTACAAATAATCTCCAAACAAAGCGTGCAGAAAAAAATGATATTCATTTGAGCCTGCGAAAAAATGCATAATTTTGAAGGATATTTTTCCAGGAATTTCCAGGTCATGGAATTTTCAAGAAAAAATCCAGTACTTTCCAGGAGGTGTGGGAACCCTGCCATCTTACCAGGCTGCAATACAGGTCCTGCCCATCCACCTGTCTGCTCTGTATTTTTGATTACGGAAGAGTCAAAGTTAACTTCAAACTTCTAAGTAGAAAGCAAACAGCTACAGAAGAGTCAAAATTGGTGCGAGCAGGGGTAACTGGTGTGACAATTTTCAGCTCGCAAGGTCAGGGTTAACATTGCAGACTGCGGATGTCCGCATAATATGTCAGTGCTGGGTCAACACTTTTTCTAGTTTTGATCTGACTGCCAACTGGTAGTGCATGGCTGACTGGTTTCAGAACTTGAGTCATGTAACCTTCGCTGAGTTACTGGTTCGTATGCAGTTTCTTGTAACTGACAAATGTTGTTTGGGCTGCGGTATTTGCTATTTTGGAGTATTTGTGTTGTAAACGTGAAGTGATGGTCCTGTAGTATGTTTGCAGATGACATTACACAGTAAACTCAGTGTATGCTTCACTTTGATGTGTATCGATACTATTTAAATGTCTGATATATCTGTTGCTTTAAATCTCAAGTCATACTGTATAATCGTCACACCTGCATCTGATTTATGCATCTTTTTATAACAGTTAAGCTACACAAGCTACAATGTTACATCTTGCAATGCACAAAGTACCTTATGCCATCTGGACACCGACTAAGACACTATGTAAGCAAGTAAAATGCAATGGTGTGGATCTTAAGTCTGATTTTCATTTTACAAGCATTGACGACAAAATTGTAGATATTCAGCAGTCATATGTTTAATACTGTGGTCAGCATTAACAAATGTTGACACATCTATATACAGTATAGACCAGTGTTTTTCGACCTTTTTACTGCAGCAGAACCCCACACAAGCGTGAAGGTCAGTCATGGAACCCCATGCATTGATCCGTGAGTCCCGCAGCGACGTACGCGAGGTTGAAGCTACAGGGTGTCTACGGACTCATTTTCCTAGCAGGGCAGAGCCACATGAGGACGTCAAGCAGGCAAAGATGACCAATATGAAATTTGGCCGCATTTGTTGGCAGCAGTACGTTATTGTTTTAACCAAACACGACGGGCGATGTGGTCGTCGACGGCCGCTTAGCCCCCGCCATCAACCCAAAAAATTACACGTGGACATCCTCAAAAAAAATACATGTTTTTAATTGTCCTTAGCAAAGTGTTTAAAGAATTGAATTAACTAAGTAAATAGTCAAACAATTTCATAACCATAACCCTAATCAGTGCGTTTTCTTTTCTTCTACTTTATTTCCTATAATGCACTTATCCTTGGAGTTGAATAATGTCGTGCATATAAAACCTTCACTATAATATAGGCCTAAAATGCAAATATGCCAAAATAACTAACAACAACAATGATTCAACAGAGTTGATCTATGCAAAAGTAGATGCGCAGAAACGCAATTTTAAACAAAATATTTCATGGTTAGTATTTCTACGACATTGTCTGGCGAGATTTTGCATGCTAGGTTATTTTTTGCTGGTCAGCTGCAGAACCCTTGGCAGATGCTCGCAGATGCTGGGGTTCCGTGGAACCCCGGTTGAAAATCACTGGTATAGACAGTAGTCTACAACAGTAAGGTTATGAAACAATTTAAACTGCTCATCTAGACAGTCTGTGATACAGATAAGGAATAAAGATTATTAATACCTAAAAAACAAAGTTAATTTAATTAGAATGACATCTCAACTGTAGCAGTTTAACTACAATAGACTAATATTTAAACCTTATGCTTTTGTTACTACTGCAAAATACAATATGGCAATATCTGGGAAGAGTTTTTGGCCAGGAAACATATGACTGGGATTTGTCTGTCAGTTTTTTTTACAGATTTACTGATGTGTAACAAAATGTGTATGTCAGAATGTTTTGTTTGATTGGCTCCAGGTTGCTAATAATTACAAGCGTCAATAGACTGAAATATACCAAAACATACTGACAAAATTCACAAGAAAAATGGATTCTTTAGCAGAGTCTAGTGAATTTAAATAATATCAACAAATACAATGTAGAAATCATGATACAAAATGTCAAACACAAAATAATAGTAGTTAAAGTTACTTAAGTAAACAAAAACTTCAAAACCTTTAGTCCACAGTCCAACATGCATAATCAAAATGTGACCAGCTAAAAATGGTTACAAACTACACACAAAATCAAACACAATAGAAAATCTTTCGTAAAAATTAAAAAAAACTAAGTAGCTCACACTTAAGACTTTTGCAGTGTTTCTAAGAATGTCAGTATCTTAATTAGTATACATCTAGCAGTCAACCATGCTGTACAATTGCAAAATTCAACATTGGTACATACATTCTTTTAGAAAAAAAATCTGGAGTTGAATTCGTTAAAGGAAAAAATGTTTTCTGCTCAGTCAGTTTCTTAACATTTTCAAATGTCAAATCATGATGTCAACGTACCACAAAGTCAATTACTAAATTCACAGTACCACAGTTATCATGCATTACATAATTTCAGTGAAAAACTGCCAAATAAAGAACACTGTAATGCACGTTCAGCAAGGGAACTGGGCTATAGCTAAGGCCCACTCACTATAACAGCTAACCATATAAACACATCCCTAACTAGACATCCAAAATATTACGTTGCCTAAATCATACTATCATACACAGCGGAGACACTTTGTTGCATTATTTCACAAAGTTTTACGAGATGTATTTTACCCCCCGCCTGCTATAGTTACTAGAACTTAGCTACAGATTGGTGCTACATAAATATGATTAGTATTAGTATTAGCTACAGCGGGTGGCCAAAAGTGTGTCATAATGCGATGACGATGCCAGAAAGTCGTGAAGCGCACCGCAAGTAAAATAAGTAAAATGTAGTTTTATCTATGTAAAATGTGTTGCGTCATTCATGACGTCATTTTAATCGAAAATATTGACAAACGAAGCGATTGAAGTGCAGTCGATACGGCAGGCAAAGAATTGACAAGGGAGCAAAAGAAAATTATTATAAAATTCAGTAATAATAATTCTAAGCAAGCATTCATTTCGAATACATTAAACGTGAAACAAGCTTGTGTACGGAAGTTTCTGAAGTGATGGAAATGTTGACAAAGCGTAGGAAAAGTGGCTTCAAACTGGCAGACCACCGAATCTGATTGAAGGAGCGATTGGAGAAAAATTTGTCATGTTGAAGCGCACAGAAAAAAGACATCGGCTGAAATTATAAACTATGTAAATGATATGCTGACTCAACGATTATCACCACGTATGGTACGACGTCGTTTGCATTCCTGTGGTTTAACCAGACGGAAAATTTGGAAGCAAACTGTAACAAGCAGG
>Ga0209367_1012855_pt1 | contig 10871 bp, 8 predicted proteins | sample WorMetLIZISLAND2_FD_187412 | JGI IMG/M metagenome (GOLD analysis project Ga0209367, IMG submission 187412) | Marine gutless worms symbiont microbial communities from Max Planck institute for Marine Microbiology, Germany - Olavius geniculatus... ... | reverse complement strand
GCGCAGCACCCTCTAGGGGCCGAAATATGGTCTTCCGAAAAATGCGCTTTAGGGGGGTACGATTTCACATCTAAATCTCCAAGGTCACTGGACCAAACTTCGCTGTACTTGTTTCGCCTAACGCAGGAGGAATCGCCATAGACGGAATGACTATTTGATTTTGAATATCTTCATCCTTTTCGGAGATATTCGCCGCCGAACTTCGAAGTCGTCCGAAATCGGGCTAAATTTTGCATGCTTTTGGCCCCTGAAATTTTTTTGGGGTGCGCCCCCCAAATTTTGGACCGGCATTATAAAATTCGGCTTATTGCTGACCATCGTGCAAAATTTCACGCCGGTCGGCCCACGCATCTCGGAGATTTCGCGAGTGGAAAAAAAATAAATAAAAAAACATCAGGGGTAAAACTTAAGTCTGCTCCGCAAGCTATCGCTTTCGGGCGGACTAAAAAGTGTACAACATGACTGAATATCACTGAAGTGATGAAAGCTAATCGTTTCCGAATTCATCACAAAACAAATACATTTTTACAAAGCATTCCACATTTTTGTGCACCACCCCATAAATGTATCAAAATATGCCCAAATACTTCCTATTACAGCAAGCAGACATAGGCATGTGGTTGACACAAATGACAGTTATGATAATATCGATGATACTGCTTTGACAGCTGAACAGCGAAAGCATGCGACTGCAGCACAAGTCTTGACAATGCAACTATCAGGGTGGCCACGCTTCCTTGAAAGTCCTAGAATAAAGTATCCACTTCTCCAGGACCTCGAAAGCCCTTGTTAAGTTTTAAAATTCAAAGTGTAAGAGGTCTGGAATTTCAGTACTTCGTAATCAACGTTACAATGGCATAAAAATTTTGCAGTCAACACTTGAGTCAACAGATTCATGCGGTAACACACTGTAAAGCTCAAGTTCCATTACGCTGACATTGCGACAAAGTTTGTCACAAACATTCCTCAAGCTCAACGGACTTTCCTCAAGCTGTCATGGACTAAATTCCATCAAAGCGACACAGATTTGCTGTAAGAGGGTCTTCAAAGTCACAAAATTCAGTACTTCATAATCACCTTTACCATGACAGGAAAATTCTGTCGTGGACTTTGTCGCAACCAACTCGACATGTCGAGATGGTCCAAAAATCCTAAACTTCCCCGTGACACCCCTCCCCCTTTCGTGATTTGTCACCATTTGTGTCTGCAACTTTCACAATTTGTGTCTGCGACTTTTACAGAATTCAGTAAAAGTCAGCGTAATGGAATTTGGGCTTTAAAAATTTAAAGTACTTCAAAGTCCTTTAACTTTTCCCCAAAACTGTAGCCACTCTGGACTATGCATGGATTGCATCAAACTATACCACTCAGGCTCATAATCAGTATACACCGTGGGCCATAAAAAAACGTGCCACTTTTACTTTTGTCCATATCTTCACCAATTATTGACCGATTTTCGAAATTCGTTCACTGGCACACTGGAGAGTGCAGACAATTTGCAATGTGTGATTATTATGTATCCCACCACAAAGAAAATACGTTTCTACACTACCTTGTGAAATATAAATCTAAGCAAAAACTAACAATAATAACAAAAATTTAGATTAATGAAAAAAACACTTCAGACCAACATTGCGATGAATGATTTGTATGACACTAGACTGTGTTAGATCCACACTCGTAGTGTTATAAAGACCATTCACTGCAATGTTGGTCTGAAGTGTTTTTTCAATTTTACCTAAATGTTTCTTTGTTATTATTGTTATGTAGGCATATTTCACTGATATTTCACAAGGCAGTGTAGAGACCCATTTATGGCGTGGTGGGATTTATAATTATCACATTATTACAAATTGTCTGCAAAGTGACAGAATTTTGAAAATCGGTCAATAATTGGTGAAGATATGGACAAAAGTAAAGTGGCACGTTTTTTGGCCCACCCTGTATATCTATCTACCATTGCACAGCACCAGTAATGCAGACTAGATAGCCCCACTGCTCAGTAACCTCACGTTGTTTTATTCCACCACTCGGTGAATTTCACCAAGGCATTGGGTTGCCAACTTTACTGGGCTGAAAATACCAAATGTGATGCAGTTTTTTGCTGACAAATAAAAATGCCAAATTTGCAGCAATACCACTTACGACATCATTGTTCGTAACCGTCAAATTAATGCCAAACTGACACCAAAATTAAGTGTTGCTGCTAAACTAGAAAATTTGTTTGCCAAATACAAACAGTAATGCCAAAAAATGCCAAACTGCCAAATGAAAGCCATGTTTATTGAAAACTCTCACTCTGGATTCTTTGGCATTCAAAAATGCCAGAACTTTGGCAGCCCTTCTGATGAACCGTAACATCCACCGGTGAATAAAACAAGGGTGAAGTAACAATCGTCGTAGCAACGCAACCGGGGGGTATTTTTCAACGCATAAGTCTTGCGTGCTGTAACTTGGCAGCTCCACTCCGACAACGCTTGGCCAGAGCCGTGTCCAGCTCTTTGATTTCAAGTGACCTCTGAAACATGGCAAATACATGAAATTAAAAGAATACACCAGTCCAGTGCTGACATATTATGAGGCTGTCCGCCCAGACCCTAAACTTACATTAAACTTACAACCCTAAACTTAATCCTGACCTTTTGAGGTAAAAAAACGACCAACCAGTTACCCCTGCAGTGGTAAATGTTCACAACGATTTTTCGCCTTCTATGCCTACAGTCTGTATCCGACAGAGAGACATCCAAAACAGACAAGTGAGACCAGAAATATAGCATATCAGGCCATATTGCACGCAGGATTTTTTCAGCACAACCCTAATCTTAACTCTTGACCTTTTGGAATAAAAAAATGGCACACTGGTTACTCATGGCCTGGAAAACGTTCACACCAATTTTGTTTTTTTTTCCATACCAAACCTATTGAAAGTTAAAAAAGGTTAAAGGTGGAGACACAGCTCTTAATGGAAAGCCCATCTCAGAGCCACGGAGCGTCACCTGCCATATGGGATCACAAGTGTTACCTGCCACCCGACACAGGTGAACTCGCCCTGCCTTAACCCAAGCCAGATAGGCTGGTACTTGATTTACCTACCCCGGAGGAATGAAAGGCTGAGTTGATCTAGGCGGCTGGTTAGATACCAAGATAGTTTACCTGCCCACAGGCAGTCACCCATCACAGTATTAACTCGGCCCGACGTAGAGTAACTTCGTTATCAGATAAAACGCGTTATCGCCACGCCAAGCCACCAACCCAATGCCAATGCTTTTGTTTTCAGCTTACAGGCAATAGGGCAAAATACATACAGAAAGACAAAATAGAAGCCAAGTCCAGCAACGTGGCCCATTAGGCAATACCGCATTTTCTCAACAATTATCTACAAATTCTCTTTAGTGGCTAATATGCCACACTGTAATGGTTCTCACGCCAAGAAATGAAATCCGTTGACACATAACATTGGTAGCATCAGTTTAATAATAAAGCTGCCACTCAAACCATTCATTCCATGCAAAACACTGAAAAAAGATCAGGAAGAGAAAACAGAACTATAATACAACAACAATGACGATGGTGAGTGCGATACGCAAAAACTAATCATGGTGACAACAAAAAATTTGCTTAAACTTCAGCATTTCTGTCTAACTGGCAAAAATAATGAGTTTTAAAACAATCATCCAGTGTATCATGCACATATGGCACAGAACCTACCTGTACTTTCTGGCTGAAGGCATCACAGACGGCAGTGACAAACTTATCCTTCTCCAGCGCAGCACAGAAGTAGACAGCCCACTTGGTCACGTGGACAGGACGACTTGAACTGGACTCAAAGGACTTCAAAGGCACAACAAAAAATAACGAATACCATCAGGAATACTGCTTCACACTTGGGATAAACAAGAAATTTGAGCTAATGCTCACGAGATGTGCGAAAGCTTATAGCAGTTCCGGTTCAGTAGTTTAGCTGAAAATTGGGGCGTTCATGCTAACTTAATATACAAATACCAAATTCTCTATCTGGATCGCATAACGATAGTTCCGTGGCGCCACCTTGTGAATGATATAGACTTGTGTCGCAGCCCAAAATCACCAAAAAATCCATAAATCCCCCCATTTTGGCGTTCAAGGTCATCCAAGGTCATTGAATTCGGCGCCAATCGAGAGCCAGTGTAAGACTTCCTATTAGTGATTAATAGTAACCTAGGTCCTATCTCGCAATGTTACTGAGATACAGCGACTTATTGGCCAAAAATTGCAAATTTTGCCCACCCCCTCTTATTTAGCACCCTCATTCGGAGTGACCCCCTTCGAATTTATGGAAAAGCTTTACGGATCCTGAAACTAGAGTCTTCCAGGCAGCCAATGGTAAAGATTTGGTGATTCTAGCTTGCACCACTTTTGACTGATCCACCCGTGTGACAGAGAGACGAATGGACAGACAGACAAACAGACAGACAGATGGACGAACAGAATTGCGATAGCTAAGATGCGCTAAAAGCAGTAGCGCCTTTCGCTCGTAAAAACAGTTCCACTAACATCCAAGGCTTCAATAATTTGGCTTTTAAAACTAAATCCACCCTTCAATGTTTCGACACAATCAGATGGAAACTGGAATCTGGCCTGGAGAGAGTTCTCTTTCACAAATGACTAAATGTTGACATTTTATACACTCGGATCTAGAGAAACTGATGGAAAAAATAAATATAACTATATGCTAGACAACCTCCAGTTGCTAATTAATGCAGGCAATGTTACAAAAACAGATCCCAAAATTAGTACGTTAGAATTAGGGCTGCTGGTTTACTGATTAAACAATTTTTATTCAATTACTCGTCAAAAATTAACTTTAATTAATCAATTAATTTTGGAGAAAAAAAACTATTTTTACTTCATTACACACAGAGTGACTAAAGCTAAAACTGTCTTACCAGGACACAGCTGGAGTCATTCTCTATATCAGTAAACACAGCGTTGACCACAGAAATTTACGATAATAATATGCAGTAAGAATATAATAGTTATTTATTACACGCACAAAGACAAAATTGAAATCCTGACTAACCAGGACACAGCACGAGTCGTTGTCCGTATCAGTAAACACAGCGTTGAGCAGTGCAATAGACAGAGAACCCAGGGTTCTGACTGCGTTAGTCTGCACGTCCTCGTGACAGAGGAAGATACGATCCTGAGTGATGATACAGCAGCAGGCCACGCAGCCAGCACCTTTCATATAACTCACCTGTCAGCAACACATATATGTCGATGTAGTGATTAACAACAAGAATTGTAATAATAAACAAATCTGTACAACACCCGACTCCAGCAGTGGCCCAGCCCCCCAATCCTCCAGACAAAACACAACCATAGGGCCTACGTTTAAACTGCACAAAGCTGGCCAATTTGGTCAGTTTAAAACAATTAACAACGTTGCCACCAGATCTCATTTTATAAAGCTAAAATGCACCAAATTCGATTTTGGATGGGGCTCTGCCCCAGACCCTGCTGGGGGAGCTCACAGCACTCCCTCAGGCCCCGCAGCAGGTCCTACTTCTAAGAAAGAGGAGGAGAGGGGAAGAGGGAAGAACATGGAAGGAGAAGGAGGGAGTAAAAGGAGAAGGGAAAGGGAGGAGAACAAATTGGGGATTAGAAAGGGAGGGCAGAGACGAACCCCCCCCCAATTGAAATTTCTGGCTACACCACCAGACTCCAGTATGTCAATTGACTTCAGAAGCACAAATGTCAATGGAGTACTGTAGTGACTAACAGGGACCACAGTTTTCCGCAGCAAATTTTTCCAGATAACATATCGCCAAATTCCAAGGCATCCTATTTATTAAGTAAATTCAGGAGACGAGTTTTTGGATTTTTCTACACAAGACAGCAGCTACTACTGTAGCACATCTTAGCCATCACAATTCTTTCCATCCGTCCATCTGTCACACGGGTGGATCAGTCAAAAATGGTGCAAGCTAGGATCACCAAATTTTCACCATCGCTACCTGGAAGACTGTAGTTTCAGGATCAGTAAAGCTTTTCCAAAAATTCGAAAGGTGTCACCCCCAGCAAGAGCGATAAATGAGAGGGGTTGTGTGAAAAATTTGCGACTTTCAGCCAATAAGTCGCTGTATCTCAATAACAGTGCGAGATAGGGCCTAGGTTATTATTAATCACTAATAGGAAGTGCTTTTGATTGGCACAGAGAGCAATAACCTTGGATGACCTTGAACACAAAAATAAAGGGTTTTATGGATTTTTTGACGATTGTGGACTGCAAGACAAATTTCAAGAGCAAATTGCGCCAAAATTGCTAAAGATAGACCAGGACAACCTGCATACGAAATTTTCAGCATTAACCATAGATTTCAACTGTCCAGGTCACGACTCCCTATGTTCAAGGAGGCCTGCGCAGGAAAGCATCAAAGAGGGATGCCTTTTTAGAATGCGCGCTCTCAGCCGCTAAAATAACAGCAGCAGCGCGAGACCAGTAGCACCACCTGATGTATGCTGTGAAAGAATGAAAATTATTGTGTCCAACATCAATTACTCAGATCAGTGAGCTTAGATTTTGTTCGCAGTGGGCCTTCAAACATGCACCACTGTTGTGCATTCCCCTTTGCGTTAGCTCGGCTTTTCTTGTTAACTACGATAACATCTGTCAGTCTGTGCATCATCAAGTATTCAGTAATAATTAATCCCTCCTCCACTACATACCTTCATACTCAACACTACGAAGACCATTTACCAAGTAAATCCAAGACTGTTATTGAAATTAGATTTACATAGCGCATTTTCATAATAAACCTGTAATGCACTTATGTCTGCCATCTTAATTCATCACTCTCCATCGATTTCTAACTTGTCTATCCGAAAATTAGCTCCAAAACTGCACAGATTACCACAAAATCGGAGAAAAGAAAAATATCTCATAAGAGGTAGACTGGCACTCACGCCATGTGGGTTAGTGACAGCATTACAGACAGCCATAAGCCAGCTCCGCTCGTCCAGAGCGTTGGAAGCGGTCAGCTCCAGCGGAGGTCCGTGCGCAAAGATGATCTCAAACGTGTACCGGCACTCGCCGTTCTGTATCCGTCGACAGCCGCGACACTGCTCCGGACTACACATACCAACAACATACAATGCATAAAATTAAGATTATAATAATATCGACCGAATGTACTCCAACGTGACACAAGTTCGAAAACTGCAAGAAGGCGCAACAATAAAAATGAAGTCACGTAGTAGTCAGTGCAATGAGATGCTCTTAGTCAGAACAGCTGCAGGACCAAGCCAGAAGTTCGGTCTTCAGTCTACTGCAAAAAAACTTGCAGTAATGGTAATGCCTGTACCATTCCAGACTGATGCAGCAGTCACCAGAAAGTAAATTCGTACAAAAACCCAAGTCTTCAGTTCCTCAGCTCTGGAAACCTATCTGACACTGGAGTGCCTCACAAGTGTACCTGTCCATAAGATATATGGCAAAAGGCTGACTCAACCCAGTGGTGGTTATATAGCAAGATGGTTTACCTGCTTGCACACAATACTAACCAAGCTTGGCATTGAGTAACTTGTTGATGAAGTCAACTACACCAAACTAACAACCAATTCACGGGATTTCAGACAAGCAATCTGAGCTAATGCTCATGAGATGCGCGAGAGCCTATGGCAGTTCCTGTTGGCAGGTAATCTTGGTCTGTCTCCATCCATTTCGTCGCAATTCACTCTTTTGCAGCCAAAAATTGCCAAAAAATCACTTAAAATCAATATTTTTAGGGTTCAAGGTCATTCAAGGTCGTTGATGCTGACATTCCTAAGAAGCTCGTCACCCCATTTTGCCCCCTCGTTCGTGGGGACCCCTTTCATCCAGTGGCATAAAATTTTTTATGAAATACTAGAGACAATAAGCTATCATATGGTGAAAACCCGAAATCTCTATCTCACTTGGTCTTGAATTGGTACCAGGTCATGACAGACAGATGGACGGATGAACAGACAGACAGCATTACCATAGATAATGCGAGCGCACGTAAAAAAATTTCAAACAAATTGTGACTACAAATCCGCTCCACTGCAGTTTCTGATGCTAAGCCACCATAATATCAATGATGAAGTAAATGTACCACACAAAAATATACAACATTTCAAAGGAATGTCTCCTTTTTATGCGCAACAGCAGAATGCTTCGTGCTTAGCTATAGCTTAGACATCTGTCTGTCTGTCCGTCCATCCATCACACCCTGGCGCTCTATGAAAACAGTGCATGCTGGGATCAGGAAATCTTCACCCCTATTTGCTTGTCTAGGCTGAAGACTGTTGCGCGACAAGCACTAAAAAGGGCTTTTTAGGGGTATCAATATCAATGACCTTGAATGGCCATGAACCCAAAAAATAATGGGTTTTAGTGAATTTAACATGATTTTGGGCTGCGACACATATTTTAAGAGCAAATTGCATCAAAATGGCTGGAGATAGACCAGGACATTCTGCGAACCGAACAGGAACTACTAAAGCTGTCGCACGTCTCATGAGCTTTGCTCAAATTACTTTTGACACTCTAATGCTAAACACATCAATGTGTACCTGAGAGACATGGATGTATGGGGTTTACTCTTGTCATCTTTCTTCTCATCATATTGATGCAGCATCCCATCTCTGTATCCAAAGCAACGATCGACAGCATTAACTTCTGCACCGGAAAACATTTCTTTAAAACGAACAACGTGATTTCAATCACTTCCGACTGTAGGTAAATTAGAAACATTGTAAATTTAAAACATCACTTAGAAAATTGCAAAAACAGTAAATTGAATTCACATCTTTTGTCGGATTGTTTCTAGTGCACTTGAATCTGGATAGACTAAAAGGTAATTTAATACCAAAACCACAAACTACAAACTCAAGTGAAGTATAGTAGTACAGATAAATAAAGCAGTTCACTGACTGACAACTGCCAATGGGGCGATAAAAAAATGGCATCTAAAGTGAAAAAAATTAGCTCAATGACTCCTAAGTGAGACTCCTAAGTGAACTTCTGTGAACTGACAGAACAGTAACACTAATTGCAGACCAGACGCCATACCTGTTGCCAAACCAAAAGTGATGAACAAATAGATAAGATATTATTTGTTCTCATTTAACTTCATTTCACTTACGGCGCAAAGTTAAAAAATTTTAAAAAGTTAAAGGGGTGTATCAATCTTTATGGGAGAACCATCTCAAACATATACAATGTGTATTAGAGGTTTTTATGACAATGTGCTACATAAATTTACATTTGACATAAGGAATCAGTGTAACCTGCCACCCGATACAGATGAACTCGTCCCGCCTTAACCCCAGCCAGACAGACCTGGACTCAATTTACTTGCCTGGCAGGATAGAAGGCTGAGTTGGACTAAGTGCTGGTCCTATACCGAGATGTTTTACCCATCCACCGACAGTCACCCATCCAAGTAGTAAGCCACCTTAACCACCAGATAAGTCCCGATTGTAAAGAACAATGAAAACACGTACTTGAGAACGAAGTATGCAGGAGTCCAGGTGGGACTGACGCCAAACATGTAGCTGTAGTTGTTAGCTTTACACAGCAACGGACCCTCCTTGCAGGCGCTGACGACGCTCATAGAGTGAGAGGCCAGAGACTCGGAGTCCTCCCAGTGGACTAGATGATAGGCGAGAATCACCACATCCTGCTTCTGAACACACCAGATACATATGCATACAATAAAGGTTAAAGATAAGTCACTGATATTGTTGTTATCAGAGACAACAACGCTCTCTCTCACACCTCTGTGACCGATGCGACTGGTGCTCATCTTCGTTTCCAAAACCCCGAGCCAGCAGTGAGTACATCGGGGTGTTACAGCATATTAGAAACTGTCTGTGTCATTGTAATTAAATGTCACAAAAAAATCCTGCAAGTATTTGTATGCTGAACATTTGCCAAACACAGACTGTGATTACTGGTTATGTGTTCAATAAAAAACTGTTTTTTTCTGTTTTTTCCTGGCCAAGATCTTTTATCAGTTCAATATATTTTAGATCTGTGTGCTTGGCAAGTAAACAGTGTTTGAGCAAATAATAAAATACTGATTACCTCATGGAAAATAGCAGGAATCTGAAAAAGCAGCTCTGGAGATAAAAGCACTTGGCAAACATCAAAAGACTGCTACAAATCCGATGAATGAGCAGATTACTTAAAGAATAAGAATAATCACTGCACCTAGAGATTGCAATCCCGGGATCCCGAATCCCAGCCGTTTTTGCCAATCCCGAATTCCGGGATGGCAGTGTTCCAATCCCGGAATTTCAGGATTACAAAAATTCGTTAAAATTGCACCTTTTCGAATGTTGAATGACAAAAATAACAATTCTTGAGGTCTAATGGATAAAATATTTATGCACGCTAGAATCCTACTCCTAGCCGTGCAGCATAATTTGTATTTTGACAGTCACAGTCACTCTATACCGTTCTGACACACATTCCACAGACCTACGGGCCTATACTACATCTTATGCATGTAATAACTAAGAAGTTTATTGTACATATCGACATAACGACCAATCTGTAAGCCTAATCAGGAAACGGGATCCCGGGATTACAAATTTCTCAGTTCCGGATCCCAGGATTGCGAATTCAATCCCGGGATTGCAATCGCTAACTGCACTGCATACCTGACACGATTTCTTACAATCTGTTAGCTTGGTGGTATAACGGTAGGGTGTCAGACTTACAATCAAGAGGTTGCGGGTTCCATTCCCGGTCTGGTTACTATGAAGTGGTTAGTTCTTGGATGGATGACTGCTAACAGGTAAACCATCGAGCTATTAAAGAGTGACATGGAATGAAGTAACATCCCCACCCCCCACCCCATCCT
>Ga0209367_1012854_pt1 | contig 10872 bp, 7 predicted proteins | sample WorMetLIZISLAND2_FD_187412 | JGI IMG/M metagenome (GOLD analysis project Ga0209367, IMG submission 187412) | Marine gutless worms symbiont microbial communities from Max Planck institute for Marine Microbiology, Germany - Olavius geniculatus... ... | reverse complement strand
ATGCCAAGGTGATTATGTGACACTCAGCGTCTATTTAGGCTGTCTGTCTGTTCATTGTTTAGTTTGTTAGCAGGACTCTATGCAAGAAGTTACAGGTGAATATGGCTGAAATTTTTGGGGGGGGGGGCAGGTTACACCTGGCTCAACTTACAGATGATGCGATTTTGTGGTAATCAACTTAAGTGTCTGGATCCAGGATAGTGGGGGGATCGGGGTTGTGGCTGCATACTGTATAGGAATTTAAACCCGGGTTTTTTAAACCCCAGGTTTTGGGGAAACCCGGAAGTTTTGCAAGCCTCTAAATTCGGGTTTTGGGCGCCTTCAAACCCAGGTTTTGGGGTTGTGTTTGCATTACAATGTTATTGTGGGATATAAGAAAAAACCTGGGTTTAAAGGCAACGCATACCTGGGTTTAGAACTCTAGGTGCTGCCACAACTTCCGAGTTTTCTCCAAAACCCTGGGTTTAGGGAAACCCCGATTTCAGTTGCTAGTCCTTGCTGCGTTTTAACAGATTAATAAGATTCGGATGTCGATAAATTGGGCTCTGAGTCATGAGAGGAGCTCTGATTCGCTGCTAAAGATACAGAGAAAAGCTCGACAGTTCCTCCTTGAGTACGTACATTTCTAGTAGTTGTAGTTGTAGTAGTTGCAATAGTTGTAGTAGTTGTTATAGTTGTTGTATTATTCGTTGAGAAAAGTTCAACAGCTCTTACTGGATTATATCTGCTTGTACTATAGTAGTTGTAGTGGTTGTTGTAGTAATAGTTGTAGTAGTCGTTGTATAATGTGATTTTTAGTCTTTGGGTCTAATTCACATACATTGTCATAAGATTTGTCTTAAGATATGTCTTCAGAACATGGTAAGATAAAATATAAGATGTCCTAAGTTATTTTTATTTATTTACAGCTTACGAATTGGTCTATGGCACTCCGTAAGTAACTCAGCCTTTCATCCCTCTGGGGCAGGAACATTGAGTACCAGCCTGTCTGGCTGCGGCTAAGCCACCTGTGTTGGGTGCACTGTCTGATCCCATGTGGCAGGTGATGCTCCATGATTCCAGCCTCAGCATTGAACGGTTGGCCATTGTTGTGGCATTGGCCTCAAGGTTGCAAAAAACTTAATTTTTTAAAAAAGCCCAAATCGGTGAGTTTTATCAGGTTTTGGGGTTTTTAAAGTTTTTTCAGGTTTTTGCATTTTTGTACAGAGCCTCAAATTGATGGGGTTTTTTGTTTTTCTGCGGGTTTTTAGTTGGTTGATTCATACGAGTTGCTGTTTGCTCTCCACACTATAAAATCCACCATTATTTGCCATTTTGTGACATTAAATGCTTTAAAGACAGTCATTATAAAATATTTCATTATCATTGTAACAAGAAACTGAAATTGGATTAAATTTGGGGTGGGTTTTTCATGGTTTTTTGCAGTTCTTTCAGGTGGATATATGCCTGTGTGTCTCAACCTGGATTGGCCTGGACCACGGACTCACGGTTTTGGCCCCGGCCTCAACGTTGGCCTCAGAAGTTTGGCTTCACTGCATGAATAAATGTTGACATTATGTGCTGGATAGGCTGATAGAGAAGAGACGTCATCCAATTCAACCAGTTCATTTCACCAGTCCGTACCGATGGCGCCAGGTCTGTAGTAGTAATGTAGTAGTAGTAGTTGTTGTTGTTGTCGCAGTAGTTATTATTGTAGTAGTTGTAGTAGTAAACCATGCCAATACTTCTGGTCAGTTTTTGTGACTGCAGTCCCGGGATTGATTTCTCTCAATCTCCGGATCCAGGATGCGGAAATTTATTCCGTGATCCTGCTTGGTCGTTGTTTGCTATCACTATAGCAGCACTGCTTGACTTACTTCATTCTCGCATGCGTGAATAGTTTTCATAAGACCAGGTGTCCTTCGATTTCATGTTAACTAACCTGAGATTTACCCTTCATTTCAAAACCGGGCATCTGTCTGTCTGCTTATGTATTTATTCACCACTGCAGATTGATCCAGTGAAGGGGATGGTCCAGTCATCCAGGCTGTGCACTTTGTAGTGTAGTTGTAGTTGTTGTAGTTGTTGTAGTAGTATTGCAGTAGTTGTTGCTGTAGTTGTAGTTGTTATTGTTGACTACTACAGATTGATCCGGATGCAGGAGGATTAGGAGTTGATCCATACATTTTGGTGTGCACTGTGCACTCTGGCAGTAGTAGTAGTAGTAGTCATAGTACTGTAGTAGTCATTGTTGTTATTGTAGTAGTAGTTGTTGTTGCAGATTGACCGTGATGACATTTGAACACTTAATGTGGCAAACGTAGTGGAGATGTCCATCTTTACACCCTGCACTGTTCTAGTAGTAGTAGTAGTAATGATTGTTGTAGTAGTAGTTGTTGTTGTTGTAGTAGTTGTAGTTGTTTTTGTAGTTTTTGTTGTCATGGAAGTTGTTGTAGTATTGTTCTTCTTGAAATTGTAGTAGTTATTGTTGTTGTAGTTGTTGTTGCATTAGTAGTAGTTGTTGTTGTAGTAATAGTTGTTGTTGTTTTCTGTGACAGATTGACCCAGATGACATTCGTACGCCCAACGTCGCAGAAGTAGAGGAGACGTCTCGTCTCTACACGCTGCACTGTGGCATTGATCTGAAGCCAGAGCAGACAACTGTTACTACAACTACTGATACTGCTAGTGTCGCATCTAGTCAGGAGATGAGCTATACTGACAAACACAACCACCATCTGTGGCTCAAGACCAAGGCCAGCCGGTCTGTACACACCCAGTCCATTGATTGATGATTGATTTATTCATTTATTTGTTGCTTCATTCATTCGTTGTTTTATTTCTTCATTTTTGGGGGTTGACTAAACAATGCAGACATGAAAATGATGGATCTACGAATTTGCAGGGCATGAAATTGCAGGACGTGAAAATTCAGGACATAAAACTAGCTCAGAAGCGGCAAACATTTGAGGCAGCTAAAATGAATATATTGACTAGATTAAGCATTATCCTCTGCCTGTAATTTAGCATTGGCATTTGCTTAAGCAGATTAAGTTGATCACAACTGCCAAAGTCATTGTGAGAATCAACCACACAAATCACTGTATTTGCCCTTTTTGTTTGTGTTCTTATGTTCCTTCGAAAAAAGAATTGTGCACTGCATTGTATGTAATTTATTTTAATAATGTGTCGTGCAATTTCATGCCCCACCAGGTGATTCTGCATTTTCATGTCCGGTACTTTCAGTGCCCCCATTCATTCATTTCCATCAGTCCATTCATTTATTAACGTAGTCAAAACTTCTTAGAAGGATATTAGGAAGATTTCTTATCTTCTAAAGGAAACCCTAGGAAGTGACTTACACATAACGCATTGCAAAATATGCAGATAGTCTGCATCGGCAAATTGGCGAGCTAATCAGCACATGTCTGGATGTAATTTTACTTTTGATACATGTTAATACATGCTCATTGTTGTTTAGTTGTTTTTGTTTCATGTCCATTTGATAGTAGTAGTATTGTACTAGTAGTAGTTGTTGTCGTTATCTATAGGTCGACTGAGCCAGAAGATATGATGTCATCTGTGTGACATAGTGCTGCATTCTCCCAATGAACTCCTTGTAGTAGTAGTAGTAGTAATAGTAGTAGTAGTTGTTGTTGTAGTCTAGACAGACTGAAGCAGAAGACATTGAGTTTTGTATGTGTACAGTGTTGTTGTTGCTGTAGTTTTTTGTATCGTTGTAGTTGTATTAGTTGTAGTTGTTGTGTAGATCAGTTGAACTAGACTGTCATCTGTGTGACATAGTGCTATTTTAGTAGTAGTTGTAGTGGTAGTTGTTGTAGTTTTTGTTGTAGTAGTAGTAGTTGTTGTTGTTGTTGTTGACTAGGTTGACTGAGCCATTAGACATTTGAGTCTCGTTTGTGTTACAAAGTGCTGCAGCTTTATTCTTCCGATGAACTATTCTTAATAGTACTTTTAGCAGCTGTAGCAGTTGTTGTAGTCATAGTTGTAGTTGTTGTTTTTCTAGTAGTCTTGTTGTTGTAGCTGTTGTTGTTGTTGTAGTACTTGTTGTAGTAATAGTAGTTGTTGTTGTAGTTATCGTTGTAGATGTTGTTGTTTTTGTGGTACTACTTGTTGTAGTTGTTGTAGTAGTAGTTGCAGTTACTGTTGTATTAGTAGTAGTAGTATTGTACTACTTGTTGTTGTCTAGATCAACTGAGCCAGAAGACATTGAGTGTCGTCTGTGTGACAAAGTGCTGCATTCTCCCAATGAACTTCTGATGCATCTCATGTCCCTGATGCATCGACAGAACCAGCCGGTCTTGTAAGACTAGTACAACTACTACTACGACTGTCGTCGTTATTGTCGTAGTTTTGGTGAATAACTGACTGTTTGCAAGAACAGAGTGTGGAGTACACACAGAGATGTTTTGAAGACTTGTTTATGTTTTCTGCGTGGTTGTGATTAATACAATTGTTGATGTCCGTCTGGACCATTATTTGTCAGTTTTTTTTTGTTTTGTCGAATTGGTTGCATTGCCAGAAAACTACAAATCCAAGTCCCTTCCTCAGCTTCAGTTAAAATGAGTAACTTTGACCCTCCTGAAGGTTGTTTTTCAGACGCGGATTGCAGTGGCATCGGAAGGGGGGGGTAGTTGCCCATCCCTGCCCCATAAATTTTAGCGTGTCGGAAAATTGTTTTTTCTTATCGGAAAGTTTGTTTTCTTCCAAAAATGCCACATTTGGGCCTGAAGATCCCTGGCCTGTTTGACAGAATTTGTGGACAAAATTGAGAAGCGCCCGCCCATAATCTACTCAGTCAGAAAAATGCAGCTTTACTGCCCCTACCCCTCTTCTAACTTTTGTGATCCACAATGCTACAGCCCACCAGTATGCAAAGTTTTTGCGGTATTTGTTGAAAACTTTGATTTTAATTTGACATCCGTTGAATGCTGTTGGAAGTTTTACTGCTGTAGGCCTTTTTTGTGCCAGTGAATTTCCATCAATGAATGACTATGCTGTGTTTGCATTGGGTGACTTCACTTTTAGTTTATGTTAGATTAAACTCTGCCAGTTTTCTCTAATGAAAATTATTCGTTGCATCATCTAGCATATTCCATGTTAGACTAGACATTGGGTGATTTCACTTTTTGACCTGAAATCTCATTTTGCTGAACCAATTCACTGAGCAAAAGTTCTGTCTAAGTACATACGCTGTCCGGAAAAAAAGTAAGCCCCTGGACATCGTATAATAGAAATTTAAAATCTGAACGAAGCCGAATAAAATTTTGTGTATTTTTATATACAATTAACTGCTAAAGTGATCATCAAATTTCATTAAAAATATTATTTCTTATTGGAGTTATTGTTGAATATTGATAACAAAATGTTGTTACACAATTAAACCCCTCTGTTGTTGTACATTTGCATAACTCCTAATAACATCTGATTTTGGCAGAATCTGCGTCAACAATGCATCATTTTATTGCCAGTCAATCTGCCAAATTTCAGTTAAATCTGTTGACACAAACGATAGTTACAGCGGCTTTTGTGAGGTCACCCTAAAAAAACTTCAGTTTCAGGTCTTTGTGTCTGACATCATCTACAAAGGCCTGAAACTTAGTGTTTTGGTGTGACATCACAAAAGCCGCTGTAATTATTGTTTGCGTTGACAGATTTAACTGAAATTTAGTACTTTCATTGCCAATGGATGATGCATTAAAATTTTATTCAGATTTGTTCAGATTCAAATCAAATCAAATCATTTATTTAGTCAAGCAAATACAAAGGCATTGACAAAATGAATAATGAAAGAGCTTGAACAAGGGCACAAAGGGCTGCAAGAGCCTATTACATGAACCCCTTTTATTTTACGATGTCTAGGGGGTTACTTTTTTCCGGACACAGTATACTTAGCCAAAAAGTGAAGTGATTTCACTGAGCGGAAACTGCGGCCTGTGCTTGAAAAAAGTTGCTACAAAAGTCTAAGTCACAAAGTATGGTTGAACTTTGGTGGTCTAAATACAGACTTTAGCGTTCAGCTTTAGGTTTCACTTGGCGAAATGACTCCACAAAAATCAGATGTGAAAAAGTGAAGTTATTCAACATCTCTGGTGTTTTTTTGGAGTAATTATGATGCTTTATATACCGTCGGTGTTAAAGCTGTTTCTTTTTCATTTAATTCTTGTTTTTTCCTGTTAGCAATTTGTAATTTGGATGCCACTAGAATGTGACAAGAAAATTAACTTTTTCTTGAATGTTTTATAACTGGTTGATATTTGATTACAATACGTTAGAATTTTTGCATAAAAACAAGAGAAAATGTCTGTGCCCAACTTTATTTGACCCAACTTTTTTGAGATCTGCTTTCTTGCAGTACTGTTAGGTTAACAAATATATCTGGTGCTGTTTTCGGTGTTTGTATTAAAGCTGTCTGTTTTCATTTGATTCTTTATCTGGAATTTGGATGCCACAAGAATGTGACGAGAAAGTTCTATTTCTTGAATGCTTAATTGCTGGCTGATTTGTGATGCGAAAGTTAAAATTAAATGTGGTATCAAACAGTTTTTGAATGCTTAGTGGTCAGTTGATAGTCGACATTGTAATGATATGTTGGAATTTCTGCATAAAAACGAGAAAATGTCTGTGCCAAGTGTAAAGTTGATTTGGGTGGGTCTGTCATTTTGATGAGGCACAAAACCTGTTTTAGATGATGACGAAACCATATTTATTAAATGATAAAACTAACACTGGCCTCGTGTACCGACAAAACCTGTCAACAGTGTGTAGGCTTAGGCTTAGGTTTAGGAAATAAGGTTAAGAATAGGGTTAGGGTTAGTGTTGGGGTTAGGGTTAGGGTTAGGGTTACGGTTAGAATTTGTGTAGTGAGGTAGTTTTGTCGGTCCAGGTTTTGATAGCAAGCCCACTGACCCCTATTCCTAGCCCTATTCTTAACTGGCAGCTTTTCAAAATAGTGGCCCTTCAGAATGGTGGGCCGACACCTGGTTGAAACTTGAAAGCAGTGTTGTTAATGCATTAACAATGACTTGGCCCCTGAGGCCAAGGGCTCGTAGTTTGTCCTCGAGGACATCTGTAAGCCAAGGATGGCCAAGGCCGATGATGAATGTCTACCATTATGGTCCCAATTTCTTTTTATTGTTGGTATTGGTAATGGTAATCATATAGCGTTATATGCTGCACTGAATTTAGTCAGTCGATTATCAAGAAAATAATTGAAATCGTCACAAGCAGATGCCATATTTAAGGCTAAAATGCACCAAATTTGATTTTAACTGGGGGACCTCTCTAGACCATACTGGGGGGAGCTCACAGCGCTTTCCCATACCCCCAGCTCATTTAAAGGGTTCTAATTCTCTAGGGGAAAGTAGGGGAGGGAAAGGGAAGGGGAGTTGAGTGACGGGAAAATGGAGTAGGGAAAAGAAGGGATTACATTAACTTTTCAGTTATTGTTTCAGCTCAGCCTAACCTAACCTAACCCCGACATAACCGTAACTAGGGCTAGACGAAAATCACGAATTCACGGAAGCCGTGAATTTTGGCGATTGCCATGAATTTTAGCGTTTGCCGTGAATTTTTGCACGGGCTGCACTTTTGTGTCAAAATCCGTAAAATTTGATTGTTAAACATTGAAGCTAGGCATCTTGCTTCATATTTTTGTACTGAAGACTATGGACTCAGCAGTTACTGTGCTTTAGCACTGCTGTGTGTATAACTGCATATACGCTGTGTCTCAAAAAAACTGGGACCCCCGATATTTTCGACTAACTTTAAAAGCAATTATTGGATTTTGATAGTTTTCGGTACGAATATTCCTGACACGACTTGCCATCAAATGACTGTTCAGTTTCCCACCTCACCCAATGTATGCTTCTGCACTACCTAGGGAAATCAGATCAAGCGAAATATGTGTTGAAATAAACAGAAAACCAGAAATACAACATCCCCAACATTATCGATCGTAACTTTAATAAACATTAGCAGATTTTAATAATTTTTGGCAAAAATATTTCCAACAAAACTGGCTATTAAATAAGTGTTTTAGTTTCTACCTCACCCAACGTCTGCTTTTGCACTACCTGAAGAAATCAGACCATCATAATACGTGTTAAAATGACTGAAAAAACGTTGATAAATTCCATCTATCCTAATCTGTGGACCCCAACAGCCGGTCTATTACAAGGTTTGACTGTCGTGCAACAGTATGTCTACCAGATAAAGTTTAGGAATGTTTGTGAAGTCAAGAAGTGACTGATACAGCCTGGATTGATCTGGAGCAGAACATTACCGATACTGCTGTCAATGAATGAAGAAAGCATTTCCTTGCTTGTGTTCACATAGTGAGCCAGCACTTCAAGCAATTTTACTGCAGGCAGTTAAAAAATGGACAACTGGATGAAATGTCAGCCAAAGTGTCAGAAATGTGAATAAAATGTGTTCTTACGCGTTATGTTAATTGAGCAATCTTATCGTCAGATAAAAAAGTGATATTTTGCTGGTTGTGTTTTCCCCAGGTAGTGCAGAAACAAAAGTTGAGTGAGGTGGGAAACTGAATAGTCATTTGTTGTTTCCGGGAATATTCATGCTAAAAATAACCAAAATCTGACAATTGGTTTTAAAGTTACAGTCGAAAATGTCAGGGGTCCCAGTTTTTGTGAGACACAGTGTAGTTACTAAAACTGTTCCTGAAAGTTACTAAAACGATTAATGTTAATTTTTGTGAGACGACGATACGTGACTGATTGTTGACTAGGCAGAGAACAAAAATGTTTGTCAATGAGACGTTTTTAACGCTGTATATGACCGTGAATTCGCCGTGAATTTTGCGACTTTTCTAAAAGTATGCCGTGATTTTTACACCTTTGCACCGTGATTTTCGTACAGCCCTAACTAACGACGCAGGCCAACAGTGTGTAGTATCATCGTGTTGAGTGAGTCTAGCGGCTTCCTAGAGCGATCTTCACTTGAAAACCGTCTCGCGCCAGTCCACGGAAATGCACCCCATCCCGTTATCCACCAATCACATGCTTGTTTCTACAAATAGTGCAACAGCAAACAGCTAATAAATAGTGCCAAAATAGCCAGTCTAGAAGACGCCACTGAGCAGCTATCAGTTGGGGTTGAATATTGCGAAAAAAAGTTTAAGTGAGTATAATTTGCAATATTAAACCCAAACTGACATGTTTATTACCACGTAAAAATAATTGCGACTAACGCACGGTTAGGCTTAGCTTGTGGTCAGGGTTTGTTTACGGTCAGAGACAAGTAATAACTAATTCCAGTATTTTAATGCATCAATATTTTGGTCGGTATGGTATGGGATGCATTTCTGAACCGGTTCTGTCACGAGGCGTTTCTAAGTCTAGCCTACTATAGTCCAGCGACCTTCACACGCGCGCCAGAGGTGCGGGTTGCGGACCGCTCCGCTTGCGGACCAAGATCCGCACAATATAGCAAACGAATGTGCAGATTGTTCCACAAAAAGTAAGCTGCTGACACTAATCTTTGACAGAATTACTCATAACTTAAGTGTTTTGAAAGATGTACTGGACAACTGTGGCTTAGTTCTAGCCGTTAAAAGTGGGTGATTTTTTTACTAGCCTACTAATGAAGTACAGTTTCCGCAAGTTGTGCTTCAACAATTAAAATGTAGCAATTCGAGCTTGCGTGTTGTTGTGGATCACAGATCGGAATCAGCGGACGTATGCGGACTGGGAATTTGCCGATCCCCACGTCTGCACCGGAAAACGGTCCATTCAGTGTGGAAATTTACCGTACGGCGGCTCAAGAGTCGACTCTACGCACGCCGAGTAGGCCTACTGCTTACCATAGACCTAGTATACATTGCTTACTCACTGCTTGGCTATGCTTTGGTGAGGTTACTTCGTACGATTCGTCACGAAAAAATCAATACCGCCAGGCTGCATTACAGTTCTTGCCCGTCCGTCCCTCTGTCCGTCCCTTTCGTACAGGTTTCCATCGAACGCAATGAACGCAAGAAAAGTACGCAACAGACGCGCAGCTGACGTAAGCGACGCAATTAACGTGCATAACGCAAAACGTAAACAAGAAGCAAAATTTGTGCGAACGTATTATTTCCTCAGAACACGAGTAATTGGTGTGCCGAGCCGATTGTTCAGTTCAAATTTGGATCGAAGATCGGAAGGACGACCGCATAAGATATACCAGCACTCGACCGACGTACGTTTCTAGTATTATGCTTCTGTACGTTTTTCCATTATGCTCTTTTGGGCTGCTTTTGGAAAATTCGCAGAAAATCTTATGATAGAAAGAATAAGTACTGGAACTAGAACAATCGTATTAATTAATCATTTGCGCAATTTTATGGCCTGGGAAAAAGTTTTGTTGACGGCTTTTTGTGGTTGCCGGCCCAGTTATTTCGCAGAAATGTCTGCGTAGGTTGTCGACAGGTGATATGTCGTCAAGGCCATTTATAATAATTATTACCAGCACTACAGCAACGTAAAAAATGCGGTCAAATTATAGCCGACTGGTTTGCTATACACTGTAGGCCTAGCTGTTTTCACTTTATTGCTGTGTGTAGCGTGGCGCTAAATTGATTGATCAGCTTTTGATGTTTACCAGACTCGCGTATACAGGGTGGTCCAAAAAACGGATACCCAGTTTTATTTTTGGGATAACTACGGTAATTCAGGACCGATTTTAACCATTCGTTGACTGTAACAAGCAAAAATTTATGGCGCGTAAAAGTGAAATTCTTCCACCCACCGCACTTTTATTGTGTGACCACATTACCTAGCAAAACAGTTTTCAGTTCGTAAGCCCATGATCAAACAGCGATCATCCTTTGTTATTCTGCCCATATCAAACGATTTATTCTAAAAATTATTACTG
>Ga0209367_1012853_pt1 | contig 10873 bp, 8 predicted proteins | sample WorMetLIZISLAND2_FD_187412 | JGI IMG/M metagenome (GOLD analysis project Ga0209367, IMG submission 187412) | Marine gutless worms symbiont microbial communities from Max Planck institute for Marine Microbiology, Germany - Olavius geniculatus... ... | reverse complement strand
AGTAACTATCATCTGTTTCTACATCTGGAATTTTCCTTCTGTGTTGTCCGCAATGCCAGATTCAATGTTGTTTGCACTGATGCTGCGAATCAGTTCTATTTGACGGTCTGTGATGTCATAAATTACAGCTACAGCTAGCAACACTATGAACACATGCGGATATGATGTTATTGTAATTTGTGACTTCGCAGCGAGTTAAACAGAAATAATTTGTAGTGTTAACATGAACAACGTAAAATTATTCTCGCTCATGCATGAAAAAAATTTTCCAGTTTGCAGCCGTATTCAGTAATGTGGTACACTGAGACATCTTATTCTCTGAAAACCCTAACAAATACGATTATGAATTTCTCATTTAGAACTACGAATATATGACATCCTAAATCTGCACTGGGCATAAATAAGAGTGCTGAAGCTAATGATGATGTCACATCAATATTTAACGCTACCAGTAGAATTGTATCGAAAATTTAACAGTTTATGACATCCGTTGTGTTAAAGAAAATACTAGCAACATTTTAAACATGCTACGTGAAGGCCTTCAATGTGCGGGGCCCGAGAGCAAGACCCATGCGTCGTGCCATAAATCCAGTACTGCAGCCCAGACCACAAGTCTATGATTGCCAACAAACTGTTGGCAACTCTGGCTTTATACAATACGATCACCTTTCATTAAGTAACGACCAAACTCCCAGTAACTATCATCTGTTTCTACATCTGGAATTTTCCTTCTGTGTTGTCCGCAATGCCAGATTCAATGTTGTTTGCACTGATGCTGCGAATCAGTTCTATTTGACGGTCTGTGATGTCATAAATTACATTGACGTCACTTTCGCAACAAGCCTGTATACATTTGTAGAAAATCTACTTTTTACTGACATATAGATTGTGAAAAAAATTCAGTGTAATACATTGATTCTCGTTACTTATTGATCAACTCTCGTATTGTTGTGACTTTGATTTAAGACTAGTCATTGCAGTGCTGTATGTCTGTCTGGTAACAGACTGATCATGTTTGTGTTAATTGACAGATGCTGCTGGTGTAATGGATATGGACACACTTAATGGTATAAACTTTGCTTTTCTTGGTTTCAGAACTAACATGTTTAAAATCAGTGAGTTGGCTTCAACGTGTAACATATGGGCATCAGCTGTAGCCATATATGTGCACAGTATAGTGCTGTTCATATTGAATATTTGTTTAGATCGTAGAAAAGTGCCTATTATTATTATTATTATTGGCTATTTAATGTGATAAATTACATAGCAAACTAGAAATTTGGGGCAGAGCCCAATGTGAGTCCGTACTGTGCCGTAAGTTTTTATTGGGGGGATCATTTAGGCTGCGTTCACACAGACATGAGTATGAATATGTGTCCAGGTTTTGGCTTATGGCCCGTAGAAGCTTCACTCGTGCGAGTGGAACGTTCACGGTCACTTGTACAAGCACGCAACTAAACGCGTGTCAGCCATATTGAATAAAATCAAATCGAGGAAATGCCTCGCGAATAAACAACAATATTTCATCACATTGCTAATAATTTTATTAACTGCGCACCTCTAACGATAAACAGTTTTAGAATGACGTCAGTTCGGATGTCAAATATGTGCCACAGCTTATGTACGTTATATTATTGTTATTTACAAGTAGTTTACTTCGTACGGTTTGGATAAAAACATGACTTGCACAGAAACTAATCATACGAGTGAAATTTACAGGTAACCCTTACTCGTATGTGTGTGAACAGCCGGCATTGAAATACATGCAAACTCGTGTTTGCCGGAACTCGTATACAGGAATCCGTACTGTGCCGGACTCGTACTCGTGTTTATGTGAACACAGCCTTGGAGGGTTGAAATTTTCCATGCAGCAAATTCCCGTGGCCTGAACTTAAATGCATTAGCATCCGCGGAATGTGCAATGTTGATTTAGGGTGGGTAGACATTAGCCAACTAAGTCGACCAAAGCTTACCAGTTTTTTTGGTTCATCGTGGAAGGGACTGTAGTTGATAAGGCTGCTTTCAGAGATATTCACGATCAAAGTTGAAAGTTTTTCGTGAATCACATCGAAAGGAAATTTTATACATTACATAGTCACTATTTGCCACAGCCTCAATTTTTTTAACTATTTGTAGTCTTTTTCCGCTTGTAGCAGAGCCAGTAAACAGTTTCAGACTCATGGCTCTTGATTGAAGTTTTGGGGAAATTCACAGACAGTAGTGAAATGTGACATGTATTTGGTCCACAGAATTTCGCCATCCCGCAAAGTGGTCAATTTTTGTTACACCTCTGCTGGAAAATTGCACATTACTTGTTGTTGTTGTTGTTGTTGTTGTTGTAGTTGTTGCAAAGTGTATGTGTGTCATTGTGGTGTGCAGTGGCTGATGCAGAGCCAGTTGTCTACAATGAACCACCGTTCTGGTGCACCATCTCATACTACGAGGAAAACGTTCGTGTCGGTGAACCTTTTCATGCCTCTCAGCCTTCTATCAGCATCGACGGATTCACCGATCCTTCGAGCTGCGACCGATTCTGCCTTGGACTTCTGTCGAATATCAATCGTACTCAGCAGGTGGAAATTGCAAGGCGACACATTGGTTAGTTTTTGTGTCACTGAAGATTAGCTTTCTCTGAAAAAAAGGTTTACATAATTGACAATTAGACAAAGTATAATCATGAGCATGCTGCAGCTGTTGATCTACAACTCAATTTAATTTTTGGTTTGGAAACTGGTGACTCGGTTGCATTTTTCAGTGACCTGACTTGACTTTAACTTAGACCTGCAATTCGAGAGAAGTGTGATGTTAATTGCCATTTCAATTTACTATTATTTACTACATTTGCTTCTAATGAATTTTAATAATGTGTAGATTTATTCGATTTGGAGTAACAACGTTTCTCATTTTTCTGTTGCTCTGAATATGAACTCATAAAAGACCAGAGTCTTTATTCTTTAATTATTGTCAGCCAGTTACGTGTAGTAGAACAGTGTAGAAGATAGTCTTGTGTCGTTTTACTTAATTTGGACTGCAGTTTTGCTGTCGTGTGATGTATTAATGGCTGTCTGCACAAATGCTAGTTAACTAGCTGTATCGCACATAACTGACTTCGGTTAATTTATCCAAAGAGATTTATTTCACTGAAATGTTGAAAGTAGTAGAAAATAATGACATTGAAAACTTTGACGGGACTTTTGTTTTATGGCATGTTGCTTATGAGTAATTGTTGGAGCATTATAGTTTGGACACAGGTATGCTAAAGGTTGTATTATATAGTCGCTGAGTTGTGAAGTGTGTATATGGTTTGAACACAGGTAAAGGCGTACGTCTATATTATACTGGCGGTGAAGTGTTTGCCGAATGTCTGAGTGACATGGCCGTGTTCGTACAGAGTCCTAATTGTAACCAGCGACTTGGCTGGCATCCGGCAACAGTTTGCAAGATTCCACCAGGTTTCTGTTCGTTTTACTGCGTTGTCTTACAAGTATGCATCGCATTGCACCTTCGAGTCCTTTGAACAGTAAAAGCTGCTGTAGAACAGTTTTGTTGGTTTGTAATAAATTTCTTGCATATAAGCCATGTTTCACAGGTTTAGTTATCATTTTGCATGAACTACATACCCAGGATATGTAATATGCATTAAATTTAACTTATTTGTTTAATAAATGGTGCGTCAGTTCTTGTAATAGTTTGATATTTTGTTTTAGTGCTTTGGTGCTGTTGACTTGGGGAACTGGGCTGGCCTGGGATTTGAAAGTGGTTTGTATAATGCAGGCTGCAACCTGAAGATATTCAACAATCAGGAGTTTGCAGTGTTGCTGGCTCAGTCGGTGAATCAGGGCTTTGAGGCTGTCTACCAGCTGACACGAATGTGCACGATCCGCATGAGCCTTGTCAAAGGATGGGGCGCTGAGTACAGGTAGAGTGCTTACTACAGGGTGCCCCAAGAATGGCCCAACTTGTTTTTGTCGTTGTGTAGTGCGTTGACATAAACAAGGTGAGGTGGACATTAAGTGTATTTTACATATTTTTATCATCTTAGCTATATGTGTGCCACAAATTGTCAAATTTGGTGGAGATTTGACGAAGTTCTGACAAAAACAAGTTGGGTCATTTTTTTGGCACACCCTGTGGTAGTTGTCACTGCTGTAAACTTGCTGTCATTGCCATAGCAACCCAGCCCACCGGTTTGAGGGCCAATCGCTGAGCTGTAACCTTAAAGGTCAATCCTGTGTGTTGGTTGTCGTTTGTCACGGATGTATTGTGGCTAAATGGTGCAAGATAGGTTCTAGGTTGCTATTGATCATTAATAGGAAGTCGCATATGCTCTCTTAGGTTAGATGGAAATCTTTGACTTTGGATGATCTTGAAGGGTCATAATGCACTATGCAATGCCAATCGTGTGGTATTGTAGCTAAATGGTAAGTCATATCGGGTTTGCGATGGGACCATTGGATAGGGCGGTGACAACTTCCTATAGGCTGTCAATAGTAACCATGTGTCCATTTGCAGCGGTTTGGCCGCAATTCTCCGTGATTGGAAGTCGGACGCTGGGCTTCGGACGTAGGCAGTGCGGTCAGTTCCATTCTAGTGACAGCTGGGATTCTTGTTGTTTGGTCAAAATATTCTGTGCATGTTTGTTCCATTTTGTGCCGAGCTACAGGCATTATTACTGTTTTCATGCTGTGCATGCGTACAATGTGGTTTCCACAATATCGCCTGTGTGCATGTGCAGATTAACAGCAAACGTTTGCCAGTTGGATGCTTCTTAGGATAGAGGTAGAACTGGTAAGGTTTGTGGTTGGGTTGAAAGGTCAAAGTTGAAGCTTTGAGCTGGTGAAGGCAGAGTTCAGTACAGCATTAGATTCTGTCTAGTTTTTGCTTAATTGGCATTATTGCTTAATTGCAGTATTAGTTAGTTCTGTTGTTAGCTTTTATTTGCCACATGGCAACATAATGTTCTGAGTTGTTAGGTCCGTTTGTATAAGATAGATATTTGTCAAATTTAAGTAGCTGAGTGCATTGGTATAAACTCAGGACATGTGATCACTTAATGCAATGTAAACTGTATTGTGCTTTAATGTCTCTATCTTTTTGAAACAGGCATAAAAACAGAAGTTGAGAAACATTATGTATTCGAAGATTGTTAAGTCAAAAATTTCTGTAACGTGCATATGCAGTAAGTGATTGCTAAGTTGTACTTGGGACAAAAAGCTTTTGTAACAAGAAATATTATTAGATTGTGACGGGGCGACTGAAAATGCGAGACTGGAAGATACAGCACAAAAGCATGGAGGGCTGGAAAATGCAAGACTAGAAAATGGAGCACAGAAATGTTACTTGTTGATGTGCGTAGTTCTACACTGTCTGGAAAAAGTAACCCCCTAGACGTCATACAATAAAAATATCAAACATCAGTTTATTACAAGTTAAGCATTGTACTCAAATGTTTTAGTCATTTTGATACAACAGTTTTACTTGATTTTTTGCATTCAGTCATATCGTTAGAATCGTCTGAGATTAGGCCTATATTTGCTTTCGTTATATAAAAAGTGTCGACAGTTGGGGCTAACCGAAGTTTTGATACGTGATAGGCCTATTTGCTCAACTGTAATAACTGTATATTGTATGTGACATTTATTGAAATCAGGAAATTGTGTGTTTTTAACAGAACAGTTTTACGTGTTGTTTTGCATGCAGTCGTAGCCTTAGACACATATTTCATTTTTGTAACTGCATTAACCACACACATAGCTCATAGTTTGTTTTTCTCGCACTTTCCGGCTCTGCATTTCTGGTGCTTCATTTTGCCGTCTCATATTTCCCATCCTGATAGGACAACGTTATGTTATTGGTAATAGAGGACGTAGTTTAACATTGAGCAGACCCAACTAATTAACTCAGGCAGCAACTCGGCAGCCATCGCTATATTGTCAGTCGCTGCCGTGACGTGGAAGTGAACAGAGTCGCTTCACATTTGTGTAGAATAAAGCAGAACCTAATCAGAATTGTATACAGTGTCGAGCGTGTCTTACAGCAGTTTCCCCTAAAAACTTTCTATGGCCCGCTACCACGGAGCTAATTAGCCCCCACAGATTACAAAGCTAATAATCCCAGGCTGCATTTTTGAATACGTTTGTGACGCAAATTTCAGTCTCGCATTTTCAGCGCCCCCATTGTGACCAATCTAATGTACTCATCGCGAGCATCATTTTCTTTTGTATTCTTTATGAGCTTTTTCGTTTTTTCGGCTTGTATTAAGAGACCCAGCGTCTAATTGAGACCCATTTAATATTATACTAATAGTGACTGGTGTCGCGATTGTTATTGGAAATTGCCTCCCTGAAGTTCGTAAAGTATTGTCCAATTTTAGGAACTGAGAGGAAAATATTTTCAATTTTCGGTTAATATTTGGTGAAGTTACGAGGTATACAAAAATGGTGCCGTTTTTGGCTCATCCTGTGTATACAGAACTGCTAGTTGTTAATGGGTGGTGTGTTGTGGTGTGGGTTCATTGGCAGGCGGCAGACAATAACGAGCACACCTTGTTGGACTGAGATACATCTCAACGGTCCGTTGCAGTGGCTGGATCGTGTCTTGCTACAGATGGGCTCCCCACGACAGCCGTGCTCCAGCATGTCATGAGCCACATGCATTAGCCTAACAGTCTGCAGTCTAAGACTCGAGGCATCGAAGTCGTTCATGTTATTCGAAGCACCATGGAATCTGTTTGGTTTGCATTTAATTGTGCAGCAATTGAATGTTTTCAGTTTCAGTATTAGGTACTGTATGAGTTACTCAGCCAGCTTGTGCAGACTTAACTTATGGTACGGCGTCTGCTGGATGTCATGCGTCCTGATTCGTTTGTTGTGTATTTTGCATTACGATGTCGCGTTGTTGGTTTGTTACTTTGCTAGTGTACAAATGAATGGACTAACTTATATGAAGCACACAAGGCTTATTATTTTACGCTGTATTGATAGTGTTTTTGGTGCATCATTGGACTTTTTTGAACCAATTTCACGACAAACTGATGGTGATGATGTTGATGATAAATAGTGACATGGGGATGGGACAATGGTGGTACAGCGTAATTACCGCAGTAATGAGGACAATAATGGCGGTATTCCCACGGGAATGGGGACAGGAGCCACAGTAATACCATGGGGATGGGGATAGAATTTGCGGTATACCCGCGGTAATGGGGACAACTACAACTTTATCCCTAGATAGATTTTGATTAAAGACATATAATACTTGTCTTACTTACATTTTTTACACAGGCCTATATTCTCTGCAGCTAGAGTAAGGTCTACATATTGTATTTAGTGAAATGAACTGAATGCTAGTCGTTTACTGCGATGATTATTAAACTCTGTGATTGACTGGTCAACTGTGGAGTTTATAAACCTGATTAGTTTGCAGTACATTAGTAACCAAAAGTAATGAAATGTATGGGTTATTAGTGGCAGTCATTTTGATCAAAATAACGATGGGGATGGGGACAAAGTGTGTGGAGATAGGGTGAGGATGGGGGGATGCTAGTTCATCCTTGTGTCACTTTTTGGTCGATGATCATGCAGTGTGGACGATAAGAGAATGGTGTTGCTTGCTGTTGTGTTGCTTGCCGTGTGCTGAAGTCTTTGGTGCGTGGATAATGGTTATCGGAACATAGATGTTGTTGCCTCGCTAGATGTTTGCAGCAAAAACTGCTGTACTTGTGAAATGACCGATTGTTGATGATTCTTTTAGTTAGCTACTTGTGCAATATGCCATCATTTGCTGTGTGTATCCACTGAGAGAATATTATGAGATGATTGTTACCACTTTGAGGTGTTTTCCTTTATGCCTGCTTGTGTCCGCTGCAGTACCCAGGGATGTCCTGTTGCCAGCCCACTATAGCGTTTTATGTTTTAAGGTTATGGATCAGAAATCCATTTGTGATATGTTAGTGCTAATATTCTTTTTTTGCTCTGCCTGCAAATGCCAGCATTTACGTAGTTATGATGTTCTTAATTTTCTGCAGAGCATTGTAAATTGTGTGCTATATTGAAACTTTTTATTTGCAACTTAGTTTTAGTATGACAGTAGTTGGCAGAACTTGTTTGATCATGTGAATTGTGCAAGAAATAAAATAAACCAGAGAAACAATTAGTACAGCTAAAAGTTTTATGTAGGGTTACATGAAAATGATGAATAAAAATGATCGGACAACCCTGGGTGGTGTTGTTAAGTCGTCAGTTTCCTACAGCATCAAATGGTAGTTGTGAGTGAGTGTTTGTGTCGTCGTCGTTGGTTCTTGCTTAACGCTTTACGATGCAGTGTCGTAATCTGCACATCGTAATTTCAGAATTTGCATTTTGCAGCTTGTTTACACTTGAATTTTGACACATCACAGTACTGCATTTTTTCACGCAGTCAAAACTGAAACTGAGACTTATCATCATTCAGGAACTAAGTTAGCAGGCTATCAGCAGTCAAAGTGGGTCTGCTGTTTTAAGTTTACATGAACTAGTGCGGTTAGACATCAGTGAGTTGCAACATTCGCCGAACAAGGCTAGCCAGTTGCCTGTAATAGTGTCATAATAGTCATACTTCACACAATATTCTCCTTGTTGTAATAACTAGAACTATTGAATTAATGCATTAAAGAATTAACACACTTTAAAAAGTTAATGCACGTATATAAATTTACTATATTCTGTGAAGCAAGAGTTACAATATTCCATCAAAGTATGTTTATTCGACAATCGAATAATATTCATGTAATTAAAAATCATTTTGTTGCCATTCCATCACTATAACGTTATGGTCCTGTGACGCAGGCACGACTTCGTGGGCTGTAGTCCACTTACAATATCAGCAATATGAATGATGCATTATCAATGCCTTAATGCATGCATTAAAAAATTAATGCGGTGCGTTAATGTGTTAAAAAATAAATGCTTTGACAGCTCTAGAAATTGCCAATTAATAACAAAGTTTGAAATCAAAAGTCTTGAATTCTCGAACTATGCTGTACATCATGTGTTTTTGTAGTCGGTTGTTGAGATTCTTGAAGTATGGCTGAGTCTTATTTTGAGATTATTTTTTTTGTTTTGGAATCACTCTATCAACTTACATTCTTCCCACTTGTCAGCTGTTGCAACTTTTCATTAATATCTCCATTCTCCAAATATAGTATTGTTGGCAACTTGTTTGAAAGAAACTTACTTTGCCAAATTGTAGCCTTATGTAACAAAAGTGTATTGGAGAGTGCCATAAAAGCCTGGTTTTTGCTGCATTTTTGGGCCGACCACTAAGCTGTTAGCTTAATGTTGGCCCTTTGTCATGATTTTCATTCATTCGTCTGTTCGTTTTTCTGTATCTCCATCTCTCACGGGTGTACTGTGGCTAAACGGTGCAAAATAGGGCCTAGGTTACTATTAATCACTAATAGGAAGTGACATACGCCATTTCAGATGACATAAAAAATCATTGATTTTTCATGACCTTCAAGGTCAGTGACAACCAGTACGGTCGGCCCCACTCTAGTGACAGCTTGCGTGAAATGGTTACAATATTCACTGCAAGCTGGTGTGATTTTTTAAAACTGGCATGATTTCGTTTTATTACATGATAAATTCTACTGGACTGCTACAGCTGTATAATGGTGTCGTTGTAGCTGCACTGTAGCTGTTTTTGTTGTGCAGGCTGTTACCTGTTTGCACTAGCCTTATGTGTTCGATGTGTCAGCTTTGCTATGTGACAATGGCAAGCTTTTGTGTTCTTTGCAAAGTTTGCCATCTCTTTCCCAGTTTCATTTACACAGCTGTTTACTCGAGTGATAGTCAGAATACATTTCGTTGGTGGGGCATTGGGAAAGGTATCTAAGTCTATAAATATTTCTGCTGAAACAATTTCTTGAAGCGGGATTACTTAGAAAGTTGAGTACGACTTTTCGGGAAATTTCTGCAGTGCATTTTCTTTGGACAAGAAGTAGTTCTTGAAGTTTTTGGCTTGATCAAGATTGTGTTACATGTATCGCGCACTTTTTGAGCAGTTGTTCCTGTCCTGTGTTGAGTCCTCGCAACATGTTGGCAAACTGATCTCTGATGTTAAAGCTACAAGTGCACAGCAACAGAAGTCTTATACACTGGTGAAAGTATGCATTGGTTGAATGGTTTGTTGCTGGTCATGTAAAGTCCTGACTGCATGGCTTTGAACAGTGCTGAATTATCTAGCAAAAAACGAGCATGATGTGTTTAGTTATAGTCATTACTTTTCATAAGCAGCGTAATAAGAAAGTGAGTCATTAATGCGCTGAACCTGCCTGTTGGCAGCTTTTATCTCTGTTGCTATCTTGACGTTGTCTCATGTCATTGGCATTATTGCTACATAGTGTTATAAAAAATTGGAAACAATTGTCATATGTTAATTTGTCTTAGAATACTAGTAATTGACAAAATGAAGCTGTTATATGAGAACCATTGTTATTGTTTTCTTCCCTAATCTCATGTCTGATTTTCTTGCAATTGTGTCAAATCACCAATTTGGTAGGACTGTTGCTGAATGTGCAAAAGACATAAAATTTGACAGTTTGTCTGTTTATTTAGATTTCTGATACTGTTGGCCCAATGCTGTTGAGGAACTGGCATGTGCTAAATGTTCATATTAGAATGTAGTCAGGCTGTGTGCGTTTTCTTGCACTAGGGTCATTTGATAAATAAGTTTACGAAGTGGCGCCATTCCATAAATTCATAAAATACAAAATATCCGTGCAGAGAGATAGGGTTCTAGTAAGTATGGGCGGTGACCAATGGGGAGCGCCCATTCGGGGGGAGGCGGAGACATGGACCATGGCGACCGCGCGTCGCAGCGGAAGTAGGCATTC
>Ga0209367_1012852_pt1 | contig 10873 bp, 3 predicted proteins | sample WorMetLIZISLAND2_FD_187412 | JGI IMG/M metagenome (GOLD analysis project Ga0209367, IMG submission 187412) | Marine gutless worms symbiont microbial communities from Max Planck institute for Marine Microbiology, Germany - Olavius geniculatus... ... | reverse complement strand
GCTCTGCCCCAGACCCCGCTGGGGGAGCTCACAGCGCTCCCCCAAGCTTCCTTGCTGAATTCAAGGGGTCCTACTTCTAGAAAAAGGGGAAGAGAAAAAGAAAACGGGATAGAAAAACGAAGGAATAGTGAGGGGAGGGGAAGAAATGCAAGGGGAGGGAGGAGGAAGAAGAATATTCCGCCCGCTCTTGGCTGAAGCCTCGATCCGCCACTGGCTTAGGGTCTGGTTAGCAAGCGAATATGCTGCAGACAGTTAGGCTTAGAACATAACAGTTTTCGTCTGCTTATGTAAATCTTTTAGTATAAGATATGAAGGTGCAATGTTACGCTTGCGTTCTGCGTTGTACTCACCAATAATTATTGTTACCTACAGATTGCAAACATAATTATGATCGCCTTTAACCAATGAACAGATGAACATGGAAGCCTTCAGTGTTTGACTGTCAAGCCTGTAGGCCTCTATATAAAAAAAACAAGAGTTTCAGCTAAGTGAATTTTGACAGCTTTTCATGGGCAAATTGCGTTCAGCTGTTTTTGATCTGTACATTCAGTACATTCCTTTACAAATGGTAGGTTTTTGTTTTTAATTATCTGAGTAAGATATTCTTTGCGTGTATAATGGCAAAAAATGGCGATTGGAAATATCTGCAGTTTAATGTTTTTTATCTTTGTTTTTTATAGCCTAATGTTTTTTCTATAAAAGTTTAAAAACATGTTTTTTTATTTGAAAATCAATGTTTTTAACATCTATGGGTTTTCACTGTATTTAGCCGCAGTCTTGCGTCACAAAGCAAACGACGGTGGGTGGAGTCTACGATACCACACTGTCTGGAGTGGTATAAGTTCGTACTGCGTACTCTCTTAATCACTCCAGCAGTGCATTAGCTAGTACAGACTTTTATGTTTATATAACTTTTAGCCATCGGTTATCGTTTTTACTAAACGTGAGTTGAGTTGAGTTAAGCAGTGCGAGAGCCAAATGAAAAAGAAGCATCAATGATTATTTCACTTTTCACTTAGACGGGCGGGGGAAAACTGCTTAGCGTCAAACTTTTTATTCTGACTGGGGCAGGGGAGCTGTTTCGCGCTATGTAGGGCCAGGCCTACGTACGAAACGAAAGCGTGAAGGTCATTGCTGTTGCTGACTACTGATAATGCGCATCAGCTGTGAGTCGGTCGCGTTTGGCTGCGTCGACGATGGCCACGGCGGAGTGGAATTTAATTACGGCTCCGCTTTGGATAATCCGCGACTAGCCGGTATTAATACCGACCCGTGGGACTATCCGGTGTTGTTTATGCCGGCGACTGGTGGATGGTGGCATATTAGAGCCACCGGGTTGTGTGGGGTAGCCTACGTCTATAGAGCTACAACACGCAGGTGTTTGTTGTCCTGCCAGCATCATAACTGATAGATTACCCACGGGAGCAATGCATTGCATAGAGCGCCGATGGCGACGTGTGCGGGCCGCATCATTAATACGGCAGCAGACAGAGACGACGCGATGGGCGATGGTACAACTGCATTATCGCACAAACAGCATAATCATCGTCCGCAACCAGATGTCCATCAACTATAGGCTTAGCCTATATTTCACTCTCTGCTACTAAATTAAAATTTTAAACTTTGAATGTATCCAATATGACGGCCAACGGGGATGGGCCCGGTTGTTTTTGGTCAGCTCGGCTGTCATGAAAATTCATCATCGTCGTCTTTACGTGGCGTGGTGGTGTAACGGTAGCGGGCCGGACTCGTGATCGAAAGGTCTCCGGTTCGAATCTCGCCCGGTGCACTGCAAGGTAACGACCTTAGGCAAATTGTTCACACACATGTGCCTCTGTTTACCAAGCAGTATAATTTGGTACCGGTCAAAGGGCGGTGATGCCCCGAGGCTGGAAAGGTAACCTCGAGGTTGGTGGAAAGTGGCCAGAATCAGCTCCAGCCCCTACGCTCGTTATTGAGTATGGAATGCCTTTACCTTTTTACGTGGCTTAAATGATAATTTTTGTAGGACATACACTACAGAAAAGTGTCGGGCTGTCGACCATTAGGCCTAAAAAACCTAGAGAAAAAACGACGAAACCGAAAAAGTTTGAGACGCTGCATGCCAAAAAATCGCCGGTGACGGTGCAGAAGTCATATACTGTGAAAGATCGTTCTGTAGATTTGCATCGCAGACCCCGAATGTTCGTTTGCCGAAATCATGCATGCTGCTGCGAGAATAACGAAGTTCGTCGTGCATTTTTCCAACGCTTGGGGTCCGCCCGTTGTATAGCCAACCGTTTTCACGCATACACGAGCCAATAACGGTAAAATAACTACTTTTAGGGGGAAGCCATCTTTGACGTCAGCCTGCTAAAATCTACGTTTAATGCTGAAAATTTCGTATGCAAGTTGTCTTGGTCTATCTCTAGCCATTTCGTCGCAATTCAGTGTTGAAATGCGCGCTGCATCCAAAAATTGTGGAAAATTCACTAAAACCCTTTTTGAGGGGATTCAAGGTCGTTCAAGGTCATCGATGTTAATAAATCTAAAACGTTTGCCACCAGTGCTTGTTATGATAAGCAGCATGTTTGTACCTATCTGCAACCGTCTTTACGCGCCATAGCAGAATGCTTCTCGTCTTAGCCATGGCCTGGGCGTCTGTCTGTTCGTCTGTCCGTCCGTCCGTCACACTGCTGTATTGTGTCAGAATGACGCAAGCTAGGATCACGAAATCATCACTATGGTCTGCCACAAGACTCAAGTTTATCGTGACAAAATTTCGTACCCGTGGGTGCGGGGGTTCCCCTCGAACGAGCGCGTCAAAGAGGGGTACCCCCTAAAAAGACGTTATTTTGCCGTTATTGGCTCGTGTAGTGTGAAAACGGTTGCAGATAGGTAGACACATGTGGCATTGGTGACACAAGCATTGGTGACAGGCTTTTTAGATTTATCAACATCGATGATTTTGAACGACCTTAAACCCACCAAAAATAGGTTTTAGTGAATTTTTCACAATTTTTGGATGTAGCGCACATTTTAACACCAAACTGCAACGAAATGGCTAAAGATAGACCAAGACGACTTGCATACGAAATTTTCAGCATTAAACGTAGATTTTAGCAGTCTAAGTCCCGACCCCCTAGGTTCAAGGAGGCCGGCGCAGGCGGGCGTCAAAGACAGATACCCTCTAAAAAGTAGTTATTTTGCGCAATTATCTCGTGTAGTGTGAAAACGGTTGCAGATAGGCACAGACATGCTGCTTATCATAACAAGCAATAGTGACAAGCTTTTTATTGGTGTTAACGTCGATGACCTTGAATAACCTTGAACCCGCAAAATAGGGATTTTTAGTGAATTTATTGCGATTTCCGGCTGCTACACACATTTTAAGTGTGAATTGCGACGAAAATGGCCGGGGATGGACCTGGACAACCTGCATGCGACATTTTTAGCATAGAACGTACATGTTTAAGAATCTAAGTTTTGATCTCTTAAATTCAAGAAGTTTTCCGTACGGAAGCCTCAAATTTAAGTACTCTTTCAAGATGCATTAATATCTTATTGCTGTAGGCCTACACTGATTGCCAAAGTGGCAGGACCGCTGCTATCGCGCGTCACGTAGGCCTAAGCTTTGCTCAAATTACTTGTCACACTAAACGAGCCAATAACAGCAAAATAACGTCTTTTTAGGGGGGATGCCCCTCTTTGTCGCTTTCGTTCGAGGGGAACCCCCGCACCCAGGAACACGAAATTTTGTCGCGAAAAACTTGAGACCTTGAGCGGTTGTTGAGCCAGCCATGGTAAAAATTTCGTGATCCTAGCTTGCTCCGTTTTGATACAATACAGCAGTGTGACGGACGGACAGACAGACAGACGCCCAGGCCATGGCTAAGACGCGCGAAGCATTCTGCTATCGCGCGTAAAAATCCTGCTTTTGAAAAAAAATTGGTTTTGTATTCAGACAGAAGTCTTGGTCTTGATCTCCAAGAAAAACGAAGTCTTAGTTTTTGTCTTTTAAAAGTTTTGTTTACATTACCGAATCAATGCATAATTATCGTAATATTATGAAATTAAAGGGCTTACTTCCAATTTCTGTTGAGTCGTTTACCTTATAGTGGACAAAAAACGAGTTAGCCTACGACTAAAATCGGACTTAACAGGTTTTGGAAGTGAGCTCTTCAATTGCAGCGGTACTTACCGGTCATTTTCGACGGCGGTTCGACGGTGTTGCCATCTTTAGTGTCGGACGCGGACTGAACGTTCATAACAGAAGTCTCCGGCAACGAGAGGCTGAAACTGCTACATGTAGGCCTACACAGCGGCAAGGCAAGGCAAGGCAAGACGAAGCAACAGGTTGTCCGGGATCAGAGGCCGCGGGCACGTGTTGGCCGGGCGACGTGACTTAACTGCGCTCTCACGCAAATCGGATCATAGGAAACGTACAGCGCGCAGTGCCATAGGCATGCCACCATCGCTTAATTTGCTAAATGTTTATGCGTCGACTGTTTAGCATGCTGAATGTTTGAATTTAAGTAAACGTTCGTTTAATCATCAAGATCGTCAAGCCTGGCTGAAGGCTAAGTACTCTCCGCGGGTAATCGCAGTATCACGCACACGAAAAACACAGAACCCATGTGACCTTGCCTTTTGACTATGACTTTGATCGCCTCGTGTATTCACTACGTTATATAGCACGTAAGGCAGTTTTTGCCTTTATGGTTTGTACGATCCAGGACAAAAAAAATGAAAAGTTAAAATTTAAAAACTCAACTTTAATGCTTAGTCGTGAAAATGCATTTGGTTGCTATATAAAAACTTAAATTCGTGCATATGCTGCATGAGATGTTTACGAGCCAATTACTGTATAATTTCCATCGTCAAAATGGCACATGCCGTAAAAGATTTTGTTTTTATCGCCAAATTTCTCATACGCTTAAACAAACGTTTGTTAAAAACGTCTAAACGACGTTTTTCGTTTAAGCGGAAGCATCGCGGTTCGGCTCAGTCTTACAGATCGATGCGGCTCAGGAGCATAAAGATCCTCGCGGGAATTAAGCGATTGATGCCGCTAGCAAACTTTACTGACGTCGCTATACTACCGACGTCATGCTTCGATTTCAACACTGTACAGTCGCGGATACTATTTTCGGTGCGGTAATGACTGGTAAACGAAAAGAGGTAGACCTAGCGAGAGCGCAACTACAATTAGCAAATGTGAAAAAAATGGCAACGAACAACTCAAACAGCAAACACAAGACATAGGCCCAGACTTATGTCTTTGAACGAAGAGTTAAATAGAGCAATGAAAGCTACTAAACAGCAGAACACTAAAAAAGAGATGCTGTACGACCACAGCTAGACGAACGGCCGCATTTTATGTCGTTATTGGACCTACATCTTTGCTTGTTAAAAGTAGAATACCACCGACAATATCATCTTTTTTAGAAAGTTAATAAGTTGCATGTACGGTACTTCAAACACAAGAACGTCAGCCTTTCGAGCTTTGAAGTAAAATCTTTGATAAGCTCATACCACTGCACGAAACTAGAAAGCAGTCAGAGCCCGCAGACCTCCGCCAAGGCCATGTTGTTCGCCAGGTGGCAACACCATATTTGGTTTGGCAGCGGTTTCCCTTATGCCCCATTGAAAGCAATGTTAACAAAAATTTCAAAGTGATCCAGAATCCAGGATTTCTTCCGGATCACCCCCGAAATTGAAACACTGGTAGATTTTGCGATTCCCGACATTTCCAGAAAATTTTAGAAAGATCCGTCCATAACTTTTTGAGTTATTTTGCTGACACACAGACAGACAAACAAAGTCTGGCAAAAACATAACCTCCGTGGCGGAGCTAATTGACGTTTGTGCTTACTTACATACCGTAGACTTAATAGGCTAGATAGATAGGCCCTACTTCGTGTTTGGTCTTCACAGTAGCCTACGGATTACGTATGGGTTAGCGGTCAACGTCAAGTAGTTTGTAAATATTATAATTATTATACGTACATATAAAACACACAAAATACGGAAAAAAATCAAAATATTCGTTTACTATACAAAAAAGTGGGATTAGATTTTTCATTTTAAAAACATTTCATGTTCATTGCTCAACGACATGTCCGTTTACATTATCGACCCATCGCAGTAGCTTGTTGCTTAACAATATTAGGCCTAACAGCAGTTCAATCAGTTAGTGAACGAAGCTTACTTAAAGCAAGCGCTACAATAGCTTAACGTTGACACTACGTATTAATGCATATGATGTGCTAAAGCGATTATGCAGTGTCGTTGTACCACCGCTTACGTTAACGTGGCAGTTAACTTAACAGGTTTGATTAAGCTTGCAGTAATTAAACTACGAAGAAATTGTTTTCAGCATAATAATTCATTTCGCGTTAAACGTTAACGTACACTGTGTTCGGGAAAGACACTCATGTTTTCATATCTCTGCGAAAAATGTTTGAATTTACACAAGTTTTAGAAAATGTTTTTCAATTCCATTTAAACGTAATTCAAACTTTTCTTTTTTCAGACCAATTGGACGTTTTTTAGACTTCGAATTTCCAAAAACTGTTGACACTTATAGCTTAGGGAACGACACATTGAAATTCATACAAAAAGAGAAAAAAAACGAAAAATTGGAAGAAAGAAAAACGAAAAAAAACGAAAAATTGAAAGAAAGAAAAGCGGACGGATATGCTCGAAATTAAAAAAAAACTGAATTTTAGAGTACAACAGTGTTGTATGGTCGCCTAGTTTAAAAAAAGATATTGACTTAATTGAGAAGGTGCAAAGACAGTTTACAAAGCGACTGTTTGGGCTTAAAGATTTAACCTACAAGGAGTGTTTGGTGCGTCTGAATCTTCCTAGCTTAGAGCTGCGCCGGCTGTATCTTGATCTGATTTTGTGCTATAAGATTGTGTTTGGTCTGGTCTGTGTCAACTTCGATGATTTTTTCACGTTTAGTCCCTCGTCTCAGACGAGAGGGCATTCATACAAACTATATAAACCTAGATGTACAAATTCAGTTCGTCAAAACTTTTTTGTTGAAAGAGTCATTGATGTCTGGAACTGTTTACCACCCACAGTCAGCCTATCTTCTCTTTCCTCATTCAAGAGATCACTGAAGAATACTGATTTTACGCCCTATATGAAATGTTCGGTGTAGGCCTGCTGCTATTTTTGTGTGTGTCTATTGATTTTATGATTTGATTTTATTTTAACTTGTTTCAGTTGCTGTGCTACTCTCGTGTTTGTGTATTTAGCTTAGGAAGGCTACTGTAAGTGCTCTATGAGCCTGGTATGTCTTGCCAACTGTATGTTTGTGTCAACTTTGTGCACTATGTTATGCTTTTGCTGGCAAATAAATGATGATGATGATGATAAATTGAACGTTCTAGTTACGACCCATACAAAATTAAGCAAAACGGGTCCGATATTCAAATTAGCGACGTGACATCTCGAGCTCTTGATAACCGAAGTTGTCCGGTGCTGCAATGGTTTACGATGGTTCAACTGGTTTACGAGCATCCTGTTGTTTCTTGCGTATTTCTGTCAGCAAACGTAATTTTCATGACGTTTCACACAAAAGACGGCTAATTTTTGCCAAAAACATAGATTAGAGTACTTAAGTTTTAATAAAGTGTTTATATACCAAATTGCGTTCTTTTACGTTACCGTTAAATACTATTATAGAACAAAACCGGTACACGGTACCCGGACACTTCGGACCTAAGACACTTCCGACCTAGGACATTCCGGACCTAACTTTTTAGGTCCGAAGTGTCTCAATTTTTTGGTCGTCAGGTCCGAACTTCGGACCTAGGTCCAAAGTGTCCGGACACCTCCGTTCTAAAAGTACGAGACACTTCGGACCTATTTTTCAGTATATATTTTTTCTTACTACCAACATTTATGGGTAAATAAAAGCTGTATACACTGTGGGCCAGCCAAAGTAAAGCCACTTTTATTTTTTTTGAATAGCTTTGTGAAACGTTGGTTGACTTTAATACTTTTTGGCAGGCAACATTGCAAAGAAACTTTAAATGCCTCTCAAAAGTCGTAGTTTGAACGTTTACAACAATGAATTTATACCAGGTAGTGCATGTGTCGGTTTAAAAAATCACCAAGACTACAAATCATCAAAAATCTGTTAATTAGTTAACATTGTACAAATTTTAAGATCGCACCTCGACAAAAAAAATTTGAATACATATAACAAACTACTGATAATTTTGAAGGTCCAATAAAAATTTTAGGGACGCATGTTTTCTTCTAGGGACAGACGGCTACCAGAAGCTGGATGAATTCTCAGTCAATGTTCATGGTTTCATACATAATTTTTATGAGGCGCGTCATATTCGCCAGTTGGCAGCACCATTCTCGGTGGAGATATTAGATCGCTGACCGATTCTGGTTAAATTTCAATATAAATCTGAAACTGTCTCATTGATAGAGCGGCCCAAATTCCATTACGCCGACTTTGCTCAAAGTCCGCTGACATTTATAGTTAGCGTCGGCGACTTTCACCGAAAGTTTCCCGAGCAAATATTCTGGTGAAAATCGGCGCAATGGAACTTGGGCTTAAGATAACTGCATTCTCGGCAACAGCAGACATTGTTGTTGGTCTCAGATGCCGAGTTTGTTGTAGAGCAGACAGTGTAGCTTGGCGGCTTGACTTCTAAGCACGGCTATCTCGGCGCGTAGCTGTGCGTTCTCCCGTTCTAGCGCGGCTGCGCGTAGAGCGGTCTGATGTTCTTTGAGTCGGCGCGCGTCGCGGGAACGTTTCGCCGCTTCGTTGTTCTTTCGACGTCTCTCCACGTACGCCAAATCATCGCTGTGACCCAGGACATCGGCGGTGGAGGGTGGCAGGGGCTCCGATGAACACCGAGCATAGGATGATGATAAGTGATGCGGTGTTGAAGCGTCTGTGCTGCTCCTGCTGCTGTTGCTGCTCGCGTCATCCGTCAGAAGTTCGGCGTTTCTTTCGCTGACGATTTCTCCGCTGTGCTGGGGCGCTCGCTTCACCCTTGGACCTGTTCACACACGCACAATGGTTAAAGTTCCCCTACCTTCAGTTTTTAGTCCAAAGCCTTCCCCTATCATACATTTTCAAAAACGCAGCAAGGGGTCCACAATCGCCAACGGCGGCCCAAAACCAAACTAGCGTACGCACTACGCCCACTCCTATATTTATTCTTTAACCACTGCCCAGACATAACAGTCGTCTAGCATCAGCTAAATAAACAAAAAAATTGAGCTTATGCTCATAACGCGCGCGACAGCGACATAAATTGGAGTCCATGTTGAATAATTCTGTCGTAATCTTTTACGACAATTTTAACCTAATTTTTAAAAGTTTGAAAAACAATGCAGCTAGTTAAGACGCGCTTAGCACTACCTGCTATCGAGCGTAAGAAAATTGTCTACGTCTAGGTATATACATAAGCTACGTTCAAACGTGTTCTAGTTAAAATCTACAATTTATGTCACTTATCACTGACCAACGTTGTGGCCAAATCGTGATTAAAAAAGGTTAAAGGTGGTGTTATAGCTCTTAATGGAACCCCATCTCTGTCAGAGCTTCGGAGCGTCACCTGCCGTATGGGATCACACAGTGTTACCTGCCATCCGACACAGGTGAACGCGCCCCGCCTTAACCCCAGCCAGATATTCCGGTACTCGATTTACCTAACTCGGAGCGATGGAAGGCTGAGTTGACCCAAGCGGCTGGTTACATACCGAGATGGTTTACCTGCCCGCAGGCAGTCACCCATCGCAGTACTAATCCGGCCCGGCGTAGAGTAACTTCGTTGATCAAATCAAATGCGTTACCACCAAGTCAAAAACAGTGATGCAAACGAGACTTTTGCATGCCAGACTTTTCATGCATCAAGAAATGTTTCAACGCAATAATGTCACTGTTAAGCTAAATTACAATAAGCACGTGACAAATAGACAGACAGACAGAAATATACGGATAACAGCATGCATAGAAACACAAAATAATTATTCTCAAGATCTTTTTGTCAAAACCAAGTTTAGGAGTTTATTTCTATTCTTGAGGCGTTTCGAAACCATGACCTTGATCTCAAAGTACATTTCTGATGCAAGCTTACAGAGAAAAGAATACACAAATATTTTGGTTGCTGTCAGCAGTCTATAGCTCTAACCCGTCGGCCCACACGTTGTCTTGCTGTCGGTAAATGTCGTTCGCTCGGACGTAGGCGAAGACGTTGAAACACCACAGAATAACGGCAAACCTGCAGCAGTTGCCGTCGCAGTACACGTCAGACTAGGAACCCGGCCGCCAGGGGTCGTCACTACCGAGCTATGGGAAAACAACGCCGCAGTTGCTGCTGCTGTAACTGCAGTGGCCATAGATGCCGCGCAGCATGAGACTTTTCCATTTCGATCAGCATCATCGCGAACAATGTTATTATCACCATCCACTGGTGACGCTAACGACACAGTTGTTGATGGGGAGAATAGCACAGTGCTGGATGACGCGGTTCTGACGTCATTTCCGACTCCGTGTATGTTACATGCAGGTTTGTAGTCTGAGTTGGAGGATTGCTTCAGCGACAGGTCGAGAACGCCTGCATTCTCATCGCCAGCTCCGACTTTTCCCATTGCGCCTGCACACACACAAACTGCACATTCATTACTTCCGCCAAGGAGGTTATGTTTTTGCCGATTTTTGTTTGTCTGTCTGTTTGTCTGTCTGTTAGCAAGATAACTCAAAAAGTTATGGATGGATCTTTCTGAAATTATGAGGGTATGTCGGGCGTGACATAAACTACAAGTGATTAAATTTTGGGCCTGATCCGGCAAAAATCTGGGATTCTGGATTACTTTGAAATTTTCGTTACCATTGCGTTGAAGGGGCATA
>Ga0209367_1012851_pt1 | contig 10873 bp, 7 predicted proteins | sample WorMetLIZISLAND2_FD_187412 | JGI IMG/M metagenome (GOLD analysis project Ga0209367, IMG submission 187412) | Marine gutless worms symbiont microbial communities from Max Planck institute for Marine Microbiology, Germany - Olavius geniculatus... ... | reverse complement strand
GTTTATATACAGTGTAAGGGTGACATCATGGTTGTAGATATAAAACAGCACAAATCACAATTTACAAATTCAAACATCACCATTACACAATGTCAGAAGAACTTTGCTGACTGTGTAATGGTGAAGTTTGAATTTGTTAATTGTGATTTGTGCTGTTTTATATCTACAACCATGATGTCACCCTTACACTGTATATAAACTGAACAGTTTTTTTACATAAATATGAGATATAATCCGCAAAAGCAGAATTCAATCGACTTTTTGCGACGTCATCGTTGTCCAGCGCGTTGTACAACAAATTTACAATATTGTAGTAAGTTGATTTCGATCTTAGGTGGAATCTCCATTTATACGAAAAACATTTTCACGATACAAGGCAGACTCTTTGGTAAAGACCAACGGACTGAGTTATTGTTGGAGATGGCTAAGTCTGCTTGAAGCCGGATTGACTCCTTTTTAAAGCGGTACAACAAATACCTTATACAGAGGTGCCGAAATGTCTTGGCTATATTTTGTTATGAATAAACGCGGCGAATGTTGACAGAAGACAGAACTGAACCGAGAAGACGGTTTGTCTATACTGGTGTCCACCACAGTCCACACTGACCTCGGGTCCTTGGGATCAAAGACGAAGATGAACTGTGTCAGGTCGAGTCATTCCGAGGTCACGCGGGGTCATATGAGGGGTCAAGTCGTGTCCGTCAATGTTTATATTAGCGTTGGCGTCAAGCGTGCCGGGATAGCGCGTTACTGACCTTCATATGTTGAACAAATCATTCCATGGGGCATGAAACTGCGTTTACTGAAACGAAGCCGCGTTTCGACGTTTGTTCCCCCGCGCCCACGAAGCCAGACAAAACTTAATTGAACCCACGCTGACAGTTGTTCAAGATTTTTCCTTTTTTGCCCATTGTTTCTCAGTTCTTCTCTTCGTTGCTTTCATGCGAGCCTGTTATGTCTTACGCTAGCTGTGTTTTATGTACTTATACTTTGCGCGAAAAAATACTGATGAATTTAAACTGCTAGTTTCCCCCCGTGCGTTTGCTAGCATGTTCGAGACTATTTCTTGGCGTCGTCGTCGTCGGTATCGCTTTGAAGTGTATCTATTATGACCGTTCGCTCATAAACACAACTGCCGTCTGCAGTCCGCTAGCGTTGCAGCCTCTGCAGTCCGCAGCAGTCGTCGGTGCCATGCGTTGGTGGTGAGAAGAAATTCGTCGACAGATGTGCTGGGCGTAACGTAACGAGCAAACGAGATTACAGCCGCCTCTGCCGCCGTTGCTTGCTTGCTCTGTGCTGCGTCGCCAGTTAATTGCCACAAGCCGGGCTCGTGCGCACTCACGCCTCCCAGTCCGTCCCTCTCTCCACAGGCCGATTCAGGCGGGGACGCTGAAAATGCAAGACTGGAATTTGCGGCGCCAACGCGCTCGAAAATGCAGGTCTGGAAAATGCGGAAAAAACAAATTACGCGTGTGGTTAATGTAGGCCTAGTTAACTTTAGCCGTCAACACTATTCCAGTCTCGCATTTTCACTCGCCTCATTCAGGCATGTTCAGCATGTTTGGTCAAACAGCCCTCCTATACTACGTTTTTTCTGTGCCATGGCCATAGGACACCTAAAAGCATATAGTGGCATATCTGTGGGGCAACCTGTCGTGGCCTTTTGGGCGCTGAAAATTTTCTCAATCTTGCTTCCAAAAACGTCAAAGTTTACTCTTCAGTTAACAGAAAGAGCGGTGGACTCAATTTCCCATATCTGCTGGTCCCATCTTTAAATCCTAAATACCCCACTGCCAAAAAGTGTGCGCCCCTGTTTATAAACGTTTATTAAACATTGTGCGGTCGGTGCTGGTTGCGCCACCGTGCTGCGTTATTTCCCGGTGTTTTCAGTGCTCGGCGTGTCACGTGACCAGTCATAACTCATCTCCTCTCAGCTGGAGGATTAAAACCGAGCAACGCGTGTGCCGCGGCGCCACCAGATTATCGACGCCTCCAGCGAAATAATCCCAATACCGTTGCTGAATATTCCGCCTTCACCACGATTACGGGACGATTTGTGCAATTCGTTTGATCAGGCCCATCGAGAGCCACAGCGGGGATGGGGGAAACATTTTCGCGGGGTTCTCTAGTGAGAAAATTTTTGAATTTTTTAAAATGACGCAGTTTGGTGTACTTGATATTTTTGAGCGACGACGGGGCCCCAAACTTACTTTCTTATCTCCCTGTCGACGTGCCTGCGTTTGATGGCTCTGTTGGGACGATTCGTACACTTGGCGAGCAGAGGTCAGGAGCTAGAGTGAATGCCACGAGTGCTGTTTTACGGGTTACTTCTTGCAGCCAGTAGATGACTAGAAGTGCATGCAAAGTAAGCTAACCATGCCTGCAAACAGCTTTTGAACTCAAGGGCGACGTGTACGACGAGAACTAAGTCTTCTGCGTCGACTTGCAATTACGCGTGCGTATGTTTGCTGCCTTTGCCTGTTTCGCAGAAGGCGGCCCGCATTGAATCGGGGCGGGGCTACAGTGCACGGATCGTCTGAATGCCTTTATGACGACCTCGCTTACTGCGCGGTCCCTTGGTGACGACTGATGACTGGCTGACGGAGTGCAGCCCTTTACTGATCGCAATTGAGCTGACCAAACTGACCAGGGGGCCGTGTGCACTCACAGCTGTTTTGAATAGAACACAACGAGATTAGTGCATCAACACAGTCTGTTGTCATTGCCCCTTTGTGTCTGTGTGTGTGTGTGCCGGAAATATCCGGTTTGTTATATTAGGCAATCCGCTTGAAATAAATCGTCTTTGTTCACCGTCAATCAGCCAATCAACCAATGCGGGATTTTTAAGGTAGCCTAAGTAATACGGACCACTGCTATAGGTGTACACTTTTTATATAATTTGGCACAGGATTAAATATGTAGCGCAGCAAAGTAACAATGCAGGAAACGTAGCAAATGCAGATAAATAGGCTTATAATTTCGTTTTACTGTATACATTACGTTAAATAAAGCCGAATAGCCGGAAGCTGCCTCTCGGTTCTCGGAGCAAATCGTGCAGTAGGCCCTATAGTTCGGCGTCTTCTCAGTGTGCGTGATATTCGTAACACGTGCGCCGGTCGTAATCCTACACGATAAATGTTTTACGCTTCCCATTTATAGGATGCCGGGCAGGCCACGGATACAGCTGCCGAGTACAAATAACATGATTGATCAATGTTTTTATGTCAGCTAAGGGAAAGGTGGTAGCGGAGCTAACCGTTTCTCCCGGTCGGGGATGGGAAGAAATAGAAATATCAGCTGCATGGCGTATGACCGATCTGTTTGGAACAGCGGGCTGGGTATATCGGGCGCACATCTGCGTGGAATCTGATCTGATAAAGTCTTCTTTGCGATGCTGTTTATAAACTGTATACAATATCCAACTATCGTCGTATACATGATGTAAGTTAGCACAGCTTACCTGTGGGTCAGCAAAGCGTGGCCAGCGAAACGTCTGTCTTCGCTGAGGAGATTAATAAGAAAGAAAGTAAGTAAATTCGGGTAAATTTGTGTAACGAGAGACCCGCCGAATCGGAGGCTTTTCGGTGTCTCCATATGTATACAGTAAAACTCTGAAAATTATGAGCAGATTTTGAGTGAATTTTTAGGGGTCTGTGGGCATTTTCGAATTTCAAAAGGGAAAGTATTAGATTCTAGATTATCCATGCAGACGCTGGGTAGCCAGAATTTGGATGTAGGGTGAGAGCACTTGAGCGGTGGAGTGTGGGAAGAGGTTTCTCTCCCCACCAGGGGAGGTCTGGGGAGGGGGCTGCCCTGCTCAGATAATCTTGCGATTTTATGTGCTAAAATGAAGCGTTTTGGTGCATTTTGGCACTATTTTGAGCAACTGAATAGGCTTATAGAAGGCACGTGCCTCCAGTGCCCACCCGCCTCTTTGGCTACGCCAGCGTATCCAGGATTTCTTCTTGTTGGGACATAGGGCGTAAACTGAAGCTCCGTCGTGTTCTCCGTGTAGCAGCACCATTCGTGACGGAGGTTTGAGAGCTCCTTTCGCTTCTGGATAGTGTAATTTCTGAGGTGCCAATTGCTGAACCTGATTTCCACGCTAAATATCGTAATAAGTTTACCGTATGGACCCAATTAAGATCTAAGCGTGCATTGGGGGTTTTCAGAACGTTACGGGCATGTCGTTTACTTACTTACTTACTGCTATATATTCAGAGTATCACACAGTGTTATTTCACTGAGTTGTGGGCGTTGCACGTTGCACGGGCGGACGTTCAATCAGGATCTGTCTGTCCATGCCGTATGAGGTGGAATGTCTGCAGGACGCACCGCACCTAGCGGAGAGTTGTAAACAACAAGCCCTGCTTCCAGTTCTTCCACGCCCATCACCAGGAGGATGCAACCTTCCACGAACATTTACCTCTCCCCAGCGGGATAAACACACCCTCAAACAGACAGGAAGCAAAACAGAAAATATGGTGATGATGATTATGATGAACGAATGTACTTTAACGTGGCATAAGTCCCAAGGACACGTAACAATCAAGAACAGTTATGTCACGTAGGCATCATAGTCAGTGCAATGAGACGCTGTTAGTCAGAACAGCTATAAGACCGGGCAAAATGCTCGGTTTTCAGCCTATACTGCGATAACCATAGCTCTTCGTGGGAAGCCATCTCAGGTACGAAGCGTCACCTGCCGAATGGGATCACACAGGTGAAAGCTACCCACACCCGACCCCAGGCAGACAGGCTTATATATGTTCCGGGAGGGATCGTGTCCGGGTAGTAGGAGTCTGGTAGCAGTTAGATGGCGGGTCATCTGGTTCGTCCAAGGGGCGTGACGGCTCAGTGACAGCCCACGACGTCGACGCGTGCCGCCGCGGATCGCGTGACGTAATGTGGGTTTACTCTGATCCATGGAGTGTCTCGGAATGCGATTGTGAGTGACATAGCCTTTCCTACAACATCCACGCAGCGAGCGTCAGACAAGAGTTGTGGTGGCGGTGCTAGACTTCAGCCAAGAGGGAGGCAAAATATTTTTCCCCTCCCTCTTTTCTGTCCCCTGTCTGTTTCTCCCTCTCTTTTTCTCCGCTTTCTTTTTCTCCCTTTCCCTTTTTTTCCTTTTTCCTTTTTTCCTTTCTCTTAGAAATACGACTCTTTAAACCCAGCTAGAGGTTTGGGGAAGCGTAGTGCTGTGAGCTCTCCCAGCGGGAACCGAGATCGATGCATTTTAGCTTTGAAATGTAACATCTGATGGTAGAAACATTTTTAATCATTTTCCTGATACACGAACTTATTAATTAGCAATTCGGCAGACTATAAGCAGTAAAGTGTTCGCTCAAGCATAGGGGCGCAAGGGCGACGTTCCGCTACACTGCGTATGCAGGAAGCAGTGAAAGCCACCACGTTTCGAGACGTTACCCGGCCGTGCATGGTCGCATTGCTGTCGGTCGGCGGTCGTTCGTCCGGCTCACTGCCGACTGTGGGCTTGCAATATTATATGTTTCCGGCGGCCTGCATGTCGAGATGACGCGTCCAAGCCGCGGATGCAGTAACGCCCCGAAACACGCGGCTACTTTTTACCGTCCGTCCGAGGAACCGACCAGCGTGGGCGTTGATGATTCCGACGAGCTGCTGGAACGAACAGTTTGCTGCCTTTGTTCCTGGTTATATGATGGAAATCCAAGGAAATAGACGGAAAAATGCTGTTTTTGAGAAGCTTATGGTTTGAGCCGCTAAATGACCAAAAATCGAAGACGAAGGCCGAGAGCGGGTAGTCCCGGCCGCAAACACATTTTGTGCGCAGAAGAACCCAGAAGACGTTTTTATGGAACTGTAGATTTCATTTGGTTTCACTGCGCAGATTTGCATTAAGCCTTTTATTCTCAGAATACTATATGGTCTTTGGCCACTCATTCTTCTGTTGATTTTAATATCATAGACACAGTTTGATTAAAATATCAGCATTTATTTAAATAATACGTGCACAACAGTAAGTTGCAATAGCTGTTATCTCGCTTCATTTAAAAACTGAAAAACTGAAAAAAAATTAGAACCAAGTGCTGACAATATTCTGCCGTAACCAGAGACGCAGGTTGGCAAGTTTATGAAAAATGAAAATCAGCGACGTATAGGAGCAGAATATATAACTATCTATTTCGAATAAATTTCGATGCCATTTCCGTGTTTCGGGGCACACGGCCTGCGTGCACGTGGAAGCCCGAGCCGTGCACCTGTCGAGGTGAGCAACATCGGATAGGTAGATAGCTGGCTGGGCTGCGGAGTCTGCCACGAGACGTGGCGTGGCGTGGACAGATGCCGTCCAGCGGGTTGGCTGCTGAGGAAGATTACAGGCACTGGCATCGGGAGATCTGATGCGTGGAGATATAGGGATGAGGCTGCTGCAGAATCATAGCAGCATGCATGAGCATATGACAGGAGTAGACCTACGACGCACGCTGTATCATTTACGTTGATTGACTGATCACCTGAACATGCTTATCTTCTCCGAACGGCAGGGGTCGATGGGGGGCCGAGCTGCGGCGTCGTGCGTTAAGAAAGTCGGGGCGCGCGGGCGCAGAAAGTTACAATTTTTCGACAGACAGCTGGGAATTCCCCGCCCCCCGACAGAGTAGATTATGGGTGCTCTGAAGTTTAAGTTTGCTTATAAATTTTCCAAAAATGGGAATTTTTATACCCAAAGTTTGCACTTTTGCGGGAAGAAAATTTTCATTTAAGAAGAAAAATTTTCAGACGGGTTAAAATTGTGGGACGGGGCAGTTGGCTTTTTGCCACGACGCCACCAAAACCGAGACGCGGGGAGCATGTGCCCCCATTTTTTTCCAGGGAGGCTATGCGTTTTCTGACCAACCATTTTACTAAAATCGAGTGAAATAGACAGTTCTTATGTCGATATAATATTCAACTTTATTCACCATGAAATGGTAGCACATAAAAAGAAAAAAAACACAAACGTAATTAACAACACAGCGTTTAAGAGCGTTTAAAACATTTCTTCGTGTTGGAGTACAAGTTTTGGCTTTTCTGTCATACGCTATTGAGTTTATAGCGTTCCCACTTCTATTGCTATTAGTCTACACCCCTGACCTAGATTATGCAGATGACATAGCCCTAATTGAGATGTCACAATGCAGTGGTCCAATGCAGCCATCTGGATGCGGGATGAACTAAAGTAAGGTAAGGTAAGGTCTACACCCCTGATTTTCACTGGCCGTTTACCCTCCTCCCCGCACTTCCTTTACAGTCCGGTCAGATTCTTCTTCTGTCAGATAAATTTTTCTTCGTGGTTATTTTCGCAGCCAGGTGGTGTTGCTGTGCGCGGCTGAGCTGCGGGAAAATTGATTTCGCAGCGGCTGGCACAGCGTCGAAGCCGGTCGGCTGCGTGCATTAGAGCCGATGACGGCTGGACATGTCTAGTCTGACCGCAAATTGATCCGTGCCCGTGCCGACGCTGGTGCCGGCGCAGATATCTGTATAGAGAAAATGATTAAACTGTAAATAATTGCACGCGCTTGCTTGCTGACTTACACGTGCAGCCTCAGAACTCGTATACTGGCTGCAAATGTGGCCATTGGGAGGCTGTTGAGAATAGGCGCTTATACTCAGAGTTCTCTTGAAAGAAACAGATGAAAATTTTTGCACAAATTATTTTCGAATTGGCTTTAGTGATTATCAGTTTCGACTATAGCTATTACACAGCTCTCTTTCTCTTTCTATTGTCATTTTATTTGATCACCTGGCAAAATTGGAGGCAACTGCGTTATGCGTTTGTCAGAGCTCACCGCGTATATCTGAAAAACCCATACTATCAACGGGAAAAATGTAGCACAGGGATTGTACTTTTAGACGATTTAAGGCAGATGAGCAAAAAAACTGTTCAGCTTTGCATCATATCCGCTAATCCGTTTTTCCTACATTTAAAAAACCCTGGTACCGCCACTGTACACTGTACAGCAGATGTGCAGAAATCGTGCACCGGCGAGCTTGCTTTGACATGACATGACCGTTATGACGCGACGACGACGCGTGACGTCATAGTTCGCTTGATCACGTGGTTTTGACCACGTGACTGAGCGGATGTCGTGTTTTCATTCGTGTTCTTGCGTTATCTCCAGTGACGTGGGAGCGTGTCTAGGATGAAGAAAGCGGATGTGGGTTGACGACCGTCTGACGGGTGAGATAATTGAATCAGCGAGTGATGTGAAATCTGCAACTTGACGGAATTAAGACTGCAAGATTTTTTTGCTCGCTTTCGCGACATCTAGTGACGAGCGCCTTAAGGCGCGTACGGGGCGACGTAACTGAACTGAACTGACACGGTTTCGTTTTTGACGAACGGACCGATAGGCAAGCGGGCGAGCCCATTGGTCATTGGTTGACGCGTACGTGAACGTAGTCACATAGGCCACCGACGCCGTTAAACAGTGCATGCCTACTGTAATGCATTACTGCTTGTCTTTTGGTCAGTTCGTCAAAAACTAAATCATGTCAGTTCAGTTCAGTTCTGTTACGTTGCTTTGTACGTGCCTTAAATAGTTTCGAGGAAGCCAACTGCAGTGGCTGGTGAAGCTTCAACAAATCAGTACCAGAAAATACGGGACGCATGTGTCTTTGTACAAGCAGCCAGAAAATGGCGTGAAAACTGTGCGCGACGCACGAGATTTGGGACTGGAAATGTTTGCTATACACACGGTGTTAAAGTCTGCCATTTTATACGACTTTACCTTTACCTTGGCGGTCTTTAAATGTTCAGATTTCGAGGTCGTATATTATACGCACTATGCGGCAATGCCCGCTTAAGCGAACGGTTCGATCCGCGGAGCAGCCAGCAGACATACCACCGTTCCAGACAACCACAACTAGCCTTTACTCCATTCACTTCCTATCTCAGTAAGGGTAGGAGGCTGAGTTGACCTGAGCATACGGTACTGTGTCCGGGTATCTGCATTTGCTGTGCTGTCGGCCTATAGTTAACATTGTGTTGCTGCTTGCATATCCGATATCGCAGCATGACCGTGACGTCATGCACCAGCATACATGCGGCTGCAGCTATAACGATAATCCCGTACCCTATGGATGCTAGCGTATCTACGCTTAATCCCATGCAGTGCTGGATCGTGCACGTAAGCCGATATGACGATCGCGTGCATGCTTTCCTGCGTGCTAGCCGATCGCTTGTACGGACTGAACTGGCCATGCAATGGCGGCCTAACAGGGGTGGGGCAAATGCTTCCCTTAAACTGTAGCCTGTAAGAAAATTTTGCACTTTTCCAATTTTTTTTTAGAAATACAAAGTTTGGCGCTGGAAATCGCCCATTTGGGGCAGTTTTAGCGCAAAATGAAATTCTGAGCACCCACAGTCTTCTCCGTCCGAAATTTCAGCTGTCCGTTGGAAAATTGTTGCGTCTGTCTTCCTCCCAAACTTTTTAAGCGAGGATGCCGCTGACGCCGACGCAGTTTGCAGCTGCTCACCCGCAGACTGGGTCAGGTCACGACGGGGTCACGTGGTCATTGGTTTTATGCGCGTGCTCAGCACAGGTCACATGCAAGTTTACGTCGGCGCGTTGCTGAGTGGAACTTGGTGCAGATCGCGCTGGCTGCGGGACGACTTGGACCGGAGTAGCGAATGGACTGAAGCGGTGGCATGTCTGCATTTTGCACACTTCATTTGAGCAAACTGGGCAAGGTTGAACAACTGCCCTTGCGATGTCACTGCTATGCTTTTCGCCGTGTATATAAATGACGTGGCAGCGCATCATGACTAACACACACACACGCATGTTTCATGCTCGTATAAGTAAGAAGGTCAAGGTAGGTCTACTGCACGCAATGGCGTGCCCTAGTAGTTTCACTGAAGGACCAGATAAAGCTACCAGATCGTTCCTTCTGCCGACGCTAGTGGCAGAATATTGATCTGTCGCCATAGACCTAGTCGCTGACTGACAGCATGCAATGCACGCTAGGTCCTGCACGGTCGTGGACTGTGTTAGCGCTATCAAGCCGCTGAAGCGTGGCGCATAGGCGCATAGACGCATCTAGGCACACACATCGTCAGTACCGGTGCTGGATATTGCAGCCTCCGCCGAAAGTAGAACCCCCACTCCTCCGAGAGAAAGGCGACAACTTGTGAGGTTCGTCGAGGCGTAAAATTATGTTGCATGCAGACTGCCGATTGCAGTGTACTATATACAGTGTGTGGCGGTCGGTGACAACATTGACCATAATATCGACCGGATTCTGACGTTACGTCGTCCTGGAACCGATGAGTGCAGCAAGCTATACTGAACTGCAGTCATTAAACGTCTGTATCGTTTAGCAAGGGTATACATGTATGCTAACGCCCTGCAAAGATGATAGTAAAGTCATGGCCATGTGTACGAGCCGAGCTTTCCGGGAGTACCAACATGGATGACCTTGAACGACCAACTGTCAACGGCGTCAGTCCAAATTCGTCTACAGTAAAGGTAAAGATAAAGGTAAAGGGGGGGGGGTGAACGCTCACAAAGGGCCGAAACTCGAAGCCGAATGCAGGGGTCAGCGAACCCCCTCTCCCTGCTGTGGAGTCTGGGGAGCGCTGTAAGCTCCCCAGCGGTGTCCGGGGCAGAGCCATGCACGTCGCAAACGTATTTTAGGCATATAATTACACTGTGTCTCAAAAAAAGCATGTGACTACATTTTTTGCAATAACTTGAACAATGAATGTCCGATTATAATAATTTTTGGCACACTTATTAATGAGACTATATGTCATCGAATGGTGGTTTCATTTCCCACCTCATCTATTTAGTGCAACTGTCTTACCTTGGGAAAATGGCAAAACCTACAAATGGTAAATTTTGCCTCA
>Ga0209367_1012849_pt1 | contig 10874 bp, 8 predicted proteins | sample WorMetLIZISLAND2_FD_187412 | JGI IMG/M metagenome (GOLD analysis project Ga0209367, IMG submission 187412) | Marine gutless worms symbiont microbial communities from Max Planck institute for Marine Microbiology, Germany - Olavius geniculatus... ... | reverse complement strand
GTGTATATATGCTGTTGTGATGTGTTTGTTCAGTCGCTGGAGCAGAAGATGCTGCTGGCTATGCGCGCCAAGCAGGCTCTGGAACAGGATCAGCTCCGACTTCGACGTCGCCTGGCTGAACTGACCGCCCAGTCTTACCGTGACGTCACCACAGCAGCAACTACTGCTCCTGGTAGTGACAGCGGCGCGTTTCGACCTTCGTCAAGGTCACCGACGTCCAGCGAATCAACCACGTCATCGTACTCGCCGTCGCCTTCCGACTGTGGTTCGTTGCTATAGCTATACCGGGTGGCGCGTGAAGAAATGAATGCAGCATATATATGTACATGCGCCACATATATATCGAGCATTTGCACACTTTCGGATAGGCTGCGATTAGCCTAAATCATTGCGCTGAAAGGCGGTCGTATTAAGGAGCGTACGCAGCGTCGTAACTGAACTGAACTGACTCGGTTTAGTTTTTTGACGAACTGGCCAATGGGCAAACAGTAATGCATTACACTAAGCACTGTCTATAGCGGCGTCTATGACTATGTGCATGTAGGCGTCAACCAATAGGCTCACCCTGCTCGCTTATTGGCCAGTTCGTCAGAAACCAAACCGTTTCAGTTCAGTTCAGTTACGTCGCTCCGTTCGCGCCTTTAAAGACTGCGTTTAAGCGTTTAGATGATGACCGTTCGGTGCAGTTTTCGAGGCTATAGCCGTTTCCGAAACTGTCCGATTTCCCAATCTTCATTCTCCGCTTTTTATGCGCCACCATTTTATATATCATCCTGTGTCATATCTCGGTATGTAGCCAACCACTGGGATTAACTCTATTCTATATCTGACTGATTTCGCAAGACATGAGCTCTGGGTTTCGTGGCTTGCTTCACGGGCATTATATCGTTCACGGCGTGATGTTCATGTCTATTTCGGATGCAGGCCGCTGCAAGCATTAACACTTACAGCTGCTGATGTGTATATAGGCCTGGGCCTGGTCTATATAGACAGAACAGGACATAATGTGTGAAATGGAATCACTGCATTGCGGTGGGCTTCAGTTAGACAGATCTATGTGCTGCGTATCAAAGTGTATATTGCGTGATAATTATAGCCAGGCCAGGCCAGGCGATGCAATGTTTCATATCGGCTGGTCGTATATAGTCCCGCATCTGACAGTCTGACCTCACCTTTTGACATTGCACCGGCAGCAGTGGCGCCGCCGCAACGGTTCCTCTGTACAGAGTCCGTCCGTGATTACTAGCACAAGGATATGGCTGCGGATTACAGACTGCAACCAGGCACATTGCTTACATCTATTCATTTTTAGATCGTTTGTGTGTTATACCTGCGCTGAAGAAAGAGGTCAGCAGTGGCTTCTACGATCCCCGAAATCCGGAGTAGGGCGCAAGTTCCACTCACTTTTAGGCTCAAGGTCCCCCACATTCTGACTCAAGCACCCCCCTTCAGGCTTCTTGGGGCTCCTTGTTAAGGGTATAGATTGCCCAGTAAAAATAGGAACTGGGAAGTTTTGATCTACACCCTTAACAAAACTCTCCTGCTCTATTTTTCGCTGAGCGCAAGCTGCGCCCACTATAGGTATATGGTTAGAAGCCACTGGAGGTCAGAACGTTTTCCATTCTGTGCGTTTGGCTGTCGGCTGGATTACTCGAAAACGTCGGAACGGATTCTGAGGACATTTTGTGGAGAAGTTGGACATGGCTGAAGGAGGGGGTGACAGTATTGGTACTGACTGCAGATTTTGCTGGCGATTTTGATTCTGTTGTGGATGGATTCTTTGGCATTAACATGACAACTTAGCATTGTAGCAACGTCATTGGTAGCATCAACGAAGTTGCCAGGTACGTATAGATAACCGGAATATTACTGAGAGGGGTGATGGTGCATTCATGCGAAAGGATTTGGATGAAATTCGGAAGGGCCGAGCGAAGGGTGTCTGGCCAACCGTTCGGATTTTGATGGCGGCGGTCGCAGTATGTGAGGATTAAAGTTGGATACGAACATCTATGATGTGAGTGGCTGTGTGAGGGGTACTCGTATTTGACTGTGCTGTTCGTCGTCATGACGTTATGTTAGTTCATGACCCACTGAATCGATGCGACTCAACTGTTAATTGGCGTCGTTACATTACTGCTGGCGTTGTTATCAGTTCGCTGGACATTCGCCAGATGCCACCGCATGCACTCATGTACTCATAATGATGATGCCCAGAGGTGATTATTGACGTGATTCTTGCAGCCCTGGACCGGACGCCGCGATTCAGCTGACAACGGTCTAATTTACAGTCAAGGTGGATTTCGTCAGAAAGAGAAAAAATTGGTTATAGTGGGTTGGGGTCGTTAAGTGCAGAATTTGTTGCGGCATGGCATGCCTTTTCCGTGAAACGTTATGTGTCGTTTGTGACAGCAGCCAGAGCAGTAACTATCCCACTGCATTGCATTGCTGATGTGACTGTTGACAAAATATTATACTAAGATAAAATAATCGACTGTGCACGCATCGTGAGTCGAAAAAAATGGAGAAAAGTGAAACACGAAACTTTTCTCCATGTCTTTGCCAGTTATAGGTTACTAAACATTTTTACTGGCGCATTTGCCCAAAAAAATTTCGAAACATGTGCTCATAATTCGCACAGAATACAATCACGGCAACGGCGATCACCTGTACTGAAAATAGTTTATTATTTAATACAAAATCTCATGTGCACGATGTATACGCTAAATATGAGCGTGAATAAATTTATATGGTCATCAAAATGTGGCCATGAACTGGCACAAAGCCCAAAAGATCAGCCACGAATTTATTGTTCAGCATGCCTCGCATTGTGCTGTCGTATGGATCATTTTTCTCCGCGACTTTGGTTTGAAAAGCAGCCTGCAATTAAGTATGCGAGAAACGACACGAAATGACGTAAAATTTCGTCCTTTTCCGTCTCGGTTGGCCAAAGCGCGGCGCAGATAATGATCCGAGACTTTCCGGGGCGCCGCAGCCAGGGGGATGCAGTGATGCTGCAGATGCAGATATGTCACTTGGACGAGTGACGTCATCGACGTTGATCAAAGTAACTCTTTCGTTCCTGTCACGTCCATCCAGCGCAAATGCTTCTATACTTTTCGAGCGTTGTTTCGATTGTGCGTATAGTCGTAAAACAGCGAGCAGCATTAATATGCGCATCTGCATGTGACTACAGTTTTGAAATTGATAATTCGTTCAATTTCGTTGCGGTTTGCAGTGATGCTACAGGCAGGACAGCTCTCGTGGTGTCTCGACATGAATTTGCTCCACTCGTAATGCGAGTTAAAGCGTGTGTATAGCCTAAAGGCGCGTACAGAGCGTCGTAACTGAACTGAACTGACACAGTGTTTTTGAGGAACTGACCAATGGGCAAGCAGGGCGAGCCCAGTGGTCATTGGTTGACGCGTACGTAGGCGTAGCCACGTAGGCCACCGACATTGTTAGACAGTGCATTACTGTTTACTCATTGGTCAGTTGGTCAAAAACTAGACCATGTCATTTCAGTTCAGTTACGTCGCTCTGAACGCGCCTTAAGTGGCGGCTGGTCGACCAACATAAAAGCTGTGTTTTGATGGCCTACCGAGGTCTAACGCGTTAGGCAGGCCCATAGGTATGTGTATTATAAATACGCTAATTTCGTTCTAATAACGTTAATAACGTTAATAACGTTCTTTTTAAATCTCAATACAACATAACAATTTAATTAACAGAAATTAAAACGTTTTTAAAACGTTTTTGCTAACCGCACTCAGATCGTGGTAGGCTTGGCACAAAATTAGCGTATTTATAATATACATATCTATGAACTAACCAAAACAGTTAGGCCATCAAAAACACAGCTATAGTGAGAACGCATGCCGTCCGGTGACCGGCGTGCGTGCGTCTAATTCCCGGTCGGTCGCTGTGCATTTCGGCCCACAACGACGACGCTGACGCTGTCGGCGTGGCTGCAGTTGTCGGGTTGGGTCGGCGATGTAATTTAGCAGCGACGCGATGGTGACGCCCGCTGTCTGGCACCAAGCATCGCACAGTCAGTGGCTGTGGTCAGTCGCGTGTCTCCTGAGTGTTGTTATGGCTATACGGCTGCTGCTGCTGACGCGTGGTGGGTGTTGGTGGTCCGTGCAGCAGCATGGAGGTCGATCGCGGTCAACTCATTTCTGATGGCCTTGCTGCTGCCACGCGCTGAGTGCTGATGCAAACTGATGCCGGGGAGCGTTCTAATATACGCTGTCACGAGAGCTGCTGCGCCCCGTGTGTTATCTCGTCCATAGCCGGTCGTAGCACTCTGCATGCAGCGTACACTGCGTACGACTCACTCTCTGCGCTGTGGGGACAGCTCGATTGTATTGTCCGAAATTTTAGCGTTCTTTCCTATGCACTTCTGCAGACGTTGACTCAGTTTTCACATTTCCTCTTAACTTAGAGTAGGGTTAGGTTTGGGGTTAGGGTGAGTGTTAGTGTTAGTGAAAATGCATGTTGCAGTATACACTTTCAGACGGTTGAACCTTTGGATTACGGACACGCACTCCTGCCGAGTGACATCTACTACTAGATGTCACTTGGTCCTGCACTGTTGCTGTTTCATCTCTTGTCGACATCGCGTTGCGCGGCTCCACTGATCTCGTCTGTGTCGCCGCTGTTCGATTTCCGATAAGTCTGGATTGGATGCCCTGCAGTAGGCAATCGCTCATTCTGCGTATTGACGACTGTACAAAGCAAGTCCAAGCATGTATTCTCACAGTTTTTCGTTTCTTACCGCAACGTAGAGTGCAAAAACACAGGAATGCTTACAGTACGGCCATTTCGGTGAAAGTAAAGTCCAGCACTCGCTGTAGCTCTTCTTACAGTGGCCCAGAAGCGCTTTACAATTTCGGAAGTGACAGCTGATTGGCATGAGCTAATTATGCCGCAGCGCAGTATGCGGCCATCCATTGCCCGCCTGAGCGAACAATTGGATCCGCGGTTTGCAGATAGCAGACATACCAATCAGCCACACTTGGCCTTCACCCCGTAGCCCGTAAGCTACTACTCATTTCCCATCCCATGGAGGACTGAGTTGGCCTGACCCGGTACATGGCCAAACAATGCACCGGGCCATATTGACAAGAGCACCTACTTGTGATAGATGTACAATGTGACCTTCAACCATAAAACAGTGAAGATTTGCAGATTACATACAGTCAGGAATAATAACTGGCAAGTAGCAGGTGTTGATGATGCAATGAAAGCTGGAGCGTTAAAACTTAAGTGTTCTGCGTCGTCCCTACCTTACTTTCGGAGTTTCGGTCGTGTTTGCACTGATTTTAGCAATTCGCCTAAGGCATCTGCGTTGCACAAATTACACAGGACGACAGTTTTCAGTCCGCATGCCACTGTGATGGGGCTAGTATGTCAGATGCGTGGCCTGTGTCATAGCCAGCGTGACATCACGCGTCTCCCGCTGATAGCACGAGAACGCAACGCGCTTCCGTGGTGTCGACATTTGATATCACACGTCACTACGGCTCTAGACGTCACCCGCATACTCGCGCGGACGGACGGTTAGAAACCCCGACGAGACTTGATGCACCTTGCCTGACCTCGCTAGCTCAGTATGACCTTGGCTTGACCTTGACTAACTTGACGTCTTTCTGCAGCTGTCGTAGCTTGCCTTCATCTCCTTGCAGACACTTGACACGGCTGACATTCACGATGCTGCGTCGTGTCGATAGAGAATAATTGATGAAAATTAGCTCAGTCTATAAATCATATCATTGTAACCGTCTCTGGAGTGTATCTGCGAGTCTATACGTCTGACGGTCTAAATAACTTCATGTATTCATTTCCGTTTGCGGTATAGGTGGTCAGATTTAGGAATCGACAAGCTCTCCAGAAACTTAGATAATTAAGCGGGTTTCGTTGAAAAAATTCGTAAAAAGTCCGCTTTTGCTGTTTAAACGTACCTGATTTTTTTAAATCAACAAATACGTTTGAAAATCAGTTTGAATTTAGTTTAGAATGTACTATAATTTCGCTTTAGAAAGTCTAAACTGAAAACTACGCGAAAAAAATCGAGAAAAATGTTTTGGACTTAGTGTTCGGCTGCTGTTCACTTAGTATTTCAGCTGTCTTCCACCGTTGAAGGCGGTCCAGGGTCCCACATCCGCTGGGATAGGAGGCTGAGTTTGCCTGAGTCTTAAGTAACTAGCGGCGTACATTTTGTAGGCTAACTCAGATGGCTTAATGTATGCTTGTTTGTGTTGTTGTATGCAGAGCCTATTGACGTGATCGGTGCCAGTGACGTCAGCAGTGACGACGCCAGTCTCGACGCATGCGCCTACGATGAAGATGGGCTGGTTCCCTACACGTCCAAGATGGTGCTCGTCGACACGCTATGATCAACGCGTGACCGGTTACCAGCCTACAGCACAGCGACCGACAGACAGACAGACAGACAATGCGATGAAACAATCGGATGCGGCTCGTCTAAGTTACGGCAGGAACCCAATGTCGTCGTCTTTGTGTGAGACTGAATGATGACTCCACAGTTTAATCGATTATTCCCGCGGACTCATGTCGATTATCGTCATCGTTATTATTATTATTATTATTATTATTATTATTTGTATTGTAATAATCGTCAATTTGTTGATCGTTGTATTAATTTGGAGTATCGATTGATTATCTGCTATACTTATGGCGGCGCTGTTTGCGTTATGACGTCCGTATATGAAGCGGCGTGCATGCATTGAATGTGATTATGTGATGCGATCGAGGATTTTCACGGGCGTCATTTAGGATGGCTGGGGGGGGAGTCTACGGATCGCCTCCTCCCCCTTGAGCATTTATGATTTTAATCTTTTCCCTGTAAGTCGTACCTTTGAATGAAACAGTGTTGCTGCTGCAAGAACAATACGTTATGCAGATTGAGACCCCCCAAGGGCCTCCAATGATTACTGATCGAGACCCCCAATGATTTACTGAAATGACGCCACTGAGGATATCATGTCTTTTAATCAACACTACAGTTCATAGGCCTATCCTATATGACGAAGATCCTCGTGTGTTGCCGCAGTCATTCACTCATGCATTCGTTGGCCCTATACACGTGTACTATATTACGCTAATTACGGTACGCCGTATAGAGTTTGTTGTGTTGACAATGTTCTCAGGTTTCCAGCTTTATCTCGTATATAATATGTGCATGCTCTGTGCACCTGCTGCCTGCTAGTCTCTGTACGTGCGATTTAAAAACAAACTTGGATTTCCAGCCGGAGATTCGCCTGATTCTACCGCATCGTTTTAACGCAAGGGTAAATCACATAGTTCCTATATAGTTAATGAAACGTTTGCAATGTCTTGTGAGTTTTATAGTGGCATACATGCTCAGTGGCTTCTATCCCCCAAATCTGGAATCAGAATCGGGCGCAACTTTCCCCCAGTTTTGGGCTGAGCCCTCCAATTTCTGACTCAAGTTTTTCCCTCCATTTTGGCTTCTTTCGTCTTTAGGGAGAAAGTTTTGTTAAGGATGTAGTTTGCACAGTGAAAGGTAAGAGGAAGTAATAGGGGGGAATTTTGATCTAAACCTTATCAAAACTCCCCCTATTTTTCACATGGGCGCAAGCTGCGTCTGCAAGCATAGGGATGGAAGCCACTGTATATGCTGGTTTAATCTTTCTCTGTGCTATGAGATAATCGTATCGACCAACAGCGTTAATGTGCGGCCGTTTTAATAGGCACTTAAGATGCGTCTTACCCGTCCTTCTGTCTGCCCCAGGCCCGTCGAGAGGGTGGCGTAAGGGAGGTAAGCTACCCCGGGTCCCGCGACGTTTTGGGGGGCCCCGTCGTCGGCCAGAAATATAAAGTACGCCAGAATGTATAGCATTTTTGAAAAGAAAAATTCAAAAATTTTCTCCCTAGAGGGGCCTCATGAAAATGTTTAGGGGCCCTGCCAGAATGTTTCCTCGGGCCCCACTGTGGCTCTCGACGGGCCTGGTCTGTCCGTCCCGTACACGGGCTGCAGGAAAACCAACAAGAAAGCCCAGCTGTCGCTAGGGAAGACGCGCTACAGCCTATACAGTTCCTGTTGCAGTACTGACCTTCAAGGTCATCCAAGGTCGATGATTTTCATCTCAACTGAAAGGGCGTATGCGATTTTCTGTTGAAAGAAGTGATCACTCAGTAGCAACCTTGGCCTTAATCTCGCACCGTTTAGCCACAATACATCCGTGACATACGGGCGACAGACGGACGGACGACAAATATGCCAAGTACGCCGTACAGCGTAGCTATAGCGCGTCAAAAATGGTATAAACCTTTATGACGAGGGAGTAACGAATAAGGTGAAGTTGACGGCCTCTGAATAGGCCTATATCGGCACTGGATTCTAAAATTTCGAAAAATGGAGATGGATGGCTTTTTTTCTGGACGGTGCAGCAAAATATAGGCATAATAATAACTAAACCACAGTACACAGGACAATTTTTCCCATTGGGACACTGCGTCAGTGTTTGGGGCTGCTCAAAGTCTATAAAGTGGCGCATAGTGTGACTATGCAATATCATGGAGAGCGGCACCTCACATGCGTGATAATAGGTTAGCTATAGTTACTTCCTTGCGTCGATCATTTGCATGCTTCAGTCATTTATTTATAGTCGCATGCAATTATTCAGTGTTGAGATATTACATCTCGTCTGGTAGGCCTAGGCCTACGTAGTCGTCAGCATAACAGGTAAATCGTTCTGCAGAATGTGACCATGCTGTGATGTGACTTATGCTGTAAGTTTTGACAAGCCGGTTGATTACCGTATTTCGTGAACCTGGTATTACGTGGATTTTTGCTAACTTGGCCGTTGAAACGAACGATTTTTGTTTTGTCCTTTAATTCCTTGTGTTTGGATTGGAGCAACCGCGTGTGAAATGCGCACGCGCATGCTGACGTTGTCTTTCAATGAATGACCTGGCATTTGACTGCGTGCGTGTCTTGCCTAAACCATAGGCTAGCGCATGCTGGTATAGGCCTATAGTTCTGCTGTTGTTAAACGGCAATAAGCTTCGAATATCGTCGAAGAAGTCGTTCGTACACTGCGTGCATACAGTGGACGCTATACGAATGTACTGCCCGACGCCGATCTATTTTCTGAACGTCCTTAACTATAAATGTCACTGTTGTGGTCGTTACGATGTTGTAGTAGACGAAGCTGTTATCTCCATTAAAGCGATTTTAAACATGTTTTCAGAGTTTTGACTTTTGAATCGAGGTTTATGTTACTGTGAAAAGAACCTATGGGCTATCTGTGTCATATTTACTGGTAGGCCTAATTTGAGTGCGGAAGTATAGGCGTGTTCAGTATAGGGCCTATGCAAGAGAAAAGATGACCAAAATAATAATAGTAGGCCTAAGCTATAGGGAAATGATGTATAGACCTAGACCATGTAGATCAGGTCTCTGTAGTGTGTAGCCATTTTTTTCTGTTTGTCTGTCTGTTCATTTGTCCACCTTTGTGGTGAATAAATAAACTAGTTTCTGTTAGGTCCAACTGAGTTTGTAGATTACGCGTAGCCCATGCACACTCAATAAAACGCGACGATCGAACGACCTCCAACAAGCAGCGGTCGGTCAAGGATATAGGGCCTAGCCTATCAATATAGCGCCGATCTCTGTTCTATCAGCATCGCTGCATTAGGCCTTAACCTGCAGACATAATAGTTTATGACTGTCAGAATATTATATTGCCTCAGCCGTCTGCAGCCAAACTTTCCCGGTTGTCGGCCCACAGTTCTGGAACGACCTGCCGGCCAAGGATACGACCATCACGTCAGTGGCACGTCTGGTGAGATCTGTGAGTCGCTATAGGTTTTGCCAGCAGCTAAAAACGCACCACTTCGCTAAACCTTTACTACTATGACCACTCTACAATTTTTTGACTGAATGACAGATTAATTCGTTGACTTTAGAGCAGGGACAGGCAATGAAGCTTATTGCTTATGAAATGTCTACCATTCTGCTGCCTTTTGTCTGCATCTCTTCGTTGAAAAGGAATGTCACTCTGCATAAGCAGGCCAGTTGGTCAATTAAAGCCTGAAGTTAACTTTGTACAAGTCGTGTAAATAGACCCGATTATAAAAATTTAGAAGCTTTTTAATTGTTTCAGTCTATTATTCGACAACGCACGATATCGAGTGCGACACAATGCATTAAGGAGGATTTTACACTGTGTCCCAAAAAACGTCCCACTTCGTCATTTTTCATATCTTCGCCAAATATTAACCGATTTTAAAAATTTTTTTCACTGACACACTGTGGACAATCGGTAATAATGCAGTTGTTAAATATCTCACCACATAATAACTGTGTTGCTACACTACCATGTGAAACATAATTGTTCAAAAATCACCAAAGTCAGTATAATACATATGCACAAAGTATTATTAAAAACAATTTTTGCTAATTTTCATACGAAAATTAAATTATGTTTAGTTTTACATACATTTCTAATGCTTGTAAACAAAAACAGACGATATTGTCCTAAATAATAATCTTGTAATGCAGTGACGACATAAGGGGTCGTCCTTATGGTGGAGTTATGTGCCTTGTTGCTAAAAAGCTGCGTAAGTTTGCTACAACGATTCATTGTGATGAGCGATTTACTGTTCTCAAGATCTTTAACTGTTTGGTTTTTAATGTTTACCTACCTTGTGTGGGTTCAATTAACCGACTGCAAATTGCTACGTCTATTTTAGATGATCCGAGTTCTTATTTTGTGGATTATCACGATTGCACTTTTGTTATGGCCGGTGATTTCAATGTAAACCTTGATAGTAATGACGTTGTTGCTTGTCGTATACAAAGACTTATTTCTGAGTTCTCATTAGTG
>Ga0209367_1012848_pt1 | contig 10875 bp, 9 predicted proteins | sample WorMetLIZISLAND2_FD_187412 | JGI IMG/M metagenome (GOLD analysis project Ga0209367, IMG submission 187412) | Marine gutless worms symbiont microbial communities from Max Planck institute for Marine Microbiology, Germany - Olavius geniculatus... ... | reverse complement strand
TGTCTGTGCCTATCTGCAACCGTGTTCACGCTACACGAGATAATTGCGGTAAAATAACCACTTTTTAGGGGGGGTAGCTGTCTTTGACGCCCGCCTGCGCCGACCTCCTTGAACCTAGGGGGTCGGGACTTGAACTGCTAAAATCTACGTTGAATGCTGAAAATTTCATGCGCAGATTGTCTTGGTCTATCGCCAGCCATTTCGTCGCAATTCAGTGTTGAAATGTGCGCTGCATCCAAAAATTTCGAAAATTCACTAAAAACCTCTTTTTGAGGGGTTCAAAGTCGATCAAGGTCGTCAATGTTGATAAATCAAAAAAGCCTGTCACCAGTGCTTGTTATGATAAGCAGCATGTATGTACCTATCTGCAACCGTTTTCACATTATTCGAGCCAATAATGGCAAAATGACGTCTTTTTTAGGAGGTACCCCTCTTCGACGCCCTCGTTCGAGGGGAACCCCTACACCCAGTGGCACGAAATTTTGTCACGATAAACTAGAGACCTTGGGGCAGCCACAGTGAAGATTTCATGATCCTAGCTTGCACCTTTTTGATACAAATCACGAGTGTGACAGACGGACAGACGGACAGACGGACAGACGCCCAGACGATGGCAAAGACGCGCGAAGCATTCTGCTTTCGCGCGTAAAAAACTGTTCAGTTTATATACAGTGTAAGGGTGACATCGTGATTGTAGATATAAAACAGCACAAATCACAATTTAAAAATTCAAACTTTACCATTACACAGTCAGCAAAGTTCTTCTGACATTGTGTAATGGTGATGTTTGCACTGCCCATACCAAAATAAACCGATCTTGAAAACACCCCATCTGATGCAAAGATCTTCGATATATCTCTTACGTAAGCCGAGTTCTAACCCATTATAAATGTACAAAACATCAAGTTTATACACTTGTTAACGGCAACATGCAATGAGTGACACATCGAAAACAGCAAAAACCATAAAAGGTTATATCACTCACCATCACATCGTCTAACTGTCAATGTGCTGTTGAATAATATCACCTTTTTATGATTTTTGCTGTTTTCGATGTGTCACTCATAACAAAAATATAAACTAGGACAACTGGACTGACCTTTTATTAACACCGTTCACTAGACAACCTTCATGCACAATGTGCAGTTCAAACACACAAGTTTTGAGATATTAGAACGATTTAAAATCAAATTACAATATGAACGAACTATTACTAACTCTTAACCAGCCTTAGACACATGATGCCATATTAATCAACATTGAGCAAAAAATTTAAGAGTTGAGTGAGTGAGTGAATAGGGTTTAACGTCCTGCCCGACATCAAAAAAAAACACAAACACAAAAAAATGACCTAAACCTAACATTGTAAGAATTCCATTATATGCTTGCATATGTAATTAATAATGGTAGTTCTAATAATCTTCCCTGCTATACTCCAGAAAATTTAAGAAATAAAGCCAGATACAATCATATCATAATTACTCAGTGCTGCTGCACTCAGTCAGTATCGGTAACGCTCATCGAAATTAAATTTTATAATAACTTAAAATTGTAGCCACAACAGCGAGCACACTTTTACACATATAATTTTTACGACTAACCTTCAGCATTTACTTAGTAAAAAGTCTGTACTAGTATACAGTATTGTTGTATCAATACCAGTAAAGAGACGGTCACTGAAATCCAGCATATAAGATACAAAATAAGAAAGTGGCAACAAAAGATTTGTCCCATAAAGGGGGCTTTTTCGGGAGTGTCCAGGGGTTAGGGCAACACAGTATAAAAACAATACCCGGTACTCTTACTAGTGAATAGTAAATGGTGGGCCCAAGCTGTGCACAAAACAGTTTGTGAAGCACAAAAGTTATCAGATATCTTGAACGTTGGGTGATGTCAAGTTCCGCAAAGACCAAAGTCTATGACAGTAAACCTGAAAGATCGAATTTGACCTCACAATGTCGATATGGTCTTAACCCAAACTGGTCTTATGCGTAAGTCTAAGACCAAAGTCAAAGCCAAACTTAAGTTTAGTCTTAGACCAAACTCGTGACGGTAAGTTTTATTTAACACATCGTTTGCGTTAGCTATGGCAATCAAATAAGCAATTATAAGCAATTTACTTGTGAGCATAGTGAAACGGTTTATTTAATTTCCATCCATTTCTAATTGTTTCCAAACAACAGAAACATGACGTCTATGGATTTAGTCTAACACAAATGTCCTAAACTCAGCTCATACTCGAGACCAAATTTATGAGCTCAACTGAAAGACCTTTGTCTCAGACCTAAGTTGCAGCAAAACTTGACCTCACTGCACTAAGCACAAACAAACACTGCTACATAATAGCACAGCACAAGAGAATTTTTACTACTGGGGGTTGATGATAATAATAATACAAATAATTACTGATGACACCAGAGTAGACCATGTGCTACAGCATGCCAAAAACAGTCTTGTGTTCAGAATGCAGCAGAATCTGTCGAAACCAGTTTTGGTTTCGCACAACAGTTTAGCATTAAGTCTACTCAAATGGTCAAGCTAAGCAGACACAACTTGCATTAATACACTTAGTATTCAGACAATGCAGCAAAGTTTTTCAGAATGTGTTCATGCAGCAAACACAATGCAGAATTTAGAGATGCACTGCAAGCACACTTGTGACTTGCCCACTTGGTGCACAAATCGTCCCACAACAGCATCAAAGATGGTGCATGGATAGTCTCACACCATAGACTCTGTTTAAAGATCACTTGCATTTTTTATGTACTCAACTGCTGTCTCCAACATACAAATGACCCACCATTTGACTAATTACAATGCAGTCTGTTATGTGAACTTTAGCAATGATCTTATAATGTCAAGTGACTGAAAGGTCACTGAAAACGTTTCAAGGTAAACAACAAGAACATTTTAAATGGGCCAGTCTTTGGCTGGCGGGTCAAAACCTATATAATCTAACCAATTCCACCAGCCACGTTACAAGAAGCAGTGCAGCAGTTAGTTACCGAGTAGGGAAAGTTTTACGGGTATGCATTCACCGTCCGGTTGTCGTTGTGCCACAGTTAATTACTCTGCAGTCAGAACTGGGGGGGGGTATCCGTCACTTGCGTTTCTTGTGCTGTGCCCCTCGGCTGCTGTCACCGCTGTGATGTCTCTTGCGGCCATGGTGACTACCACCGCTGGTTTTCTTTGGTGACTTGTGACTCTTGGCTGGACTGCGGTGATGACCTGACGATGCCTTACCGCCACTGCCGCGATGTCTACCGCCTTTCCTATCATCATCATCACTCTCTGCCTCTGCATCCGCTGTAAACACAACAGAGTTATACAAGTCCGGTAAACTCAGCCTTCTGTCCCTCCAGGCAGGGGCTTCTATCCTCTTCTATGTGGTGGGTGCAGCTTGCACTCAGGGGAAAATAGCGAGCGGTAAAGTTTTGTTAAGCGTGCATCACCATAAGTACTGTTTTTAGCTCAACCTGTTTGGCTGCTGGGCTCTGCTGGGATCCAAGGGGAGGAAGAAAAAGAAGATACGGAGGAAACTTGAGCCTGATTTCAATTCCATATTTAAGGGGATAGAAACCAGTGCCTCCAGGGTAGGTAAATGACCCACCAACGATGTTGCCCTCATCTCCTATCATCATCATCACTTTCTGCCTCCGCATCTGCTGTACAGACAAAACACAACAGAATTATATAAATCGGGTGAACTCAGCCTTCTGTCCCTCCAGGGTATGTAAACATGCCTCCACCGCCACGATGTCAAGCTCTTTACCTATCGTCATCATCACTTTCCATATCCACAGTCCGCATCCGTTGTAAACAACATGAATGTTTTCAGAAGAAGATTTCACATGGACAGCTAGGTCCACTGTGTGGGAGCTCAGCTCATCCCCTTAGTGGCACTTTGAGCCAGCAGGGGTTACATCCGATTAAGCTAGTGTACAATCCAAGTCAACCGGATGGCCGGCTCTATTAACAGCCATCGCCTTAAACTGACTGGCTCAGTATGCCAGCTGTCCTGGTAACTCAGGGAAAAATAATCAGCTGCGTCAGGTGGCATGAAGCACGAACATGTGGATTTTGAAAAGAATCAAAAATCAGTTGTTGGTCAGCAGAATTTTAAAAAGAAATTTACAAATTGAACTATTTTTCTAGAAATTTCCGGCACACTGCAAAATGCTAGCAGAAATTTCCCCAGTCACAAACCTAATACAGACACAATACTGGCACAATATGTCACACAAGGCCTAACACCAAACCGGCTGCTAATTGCACCTAGCATATAGCTTTCAGTCAGAGATCTCCTGAACTTGGAAAAAAAACCAGCACAACCTTGTTTAGCCTCTTCTTCCAGCTCATCCCAGTCCTTGCCAGATTCCTCGCTCGAGCCAAGATCTTCCTCGCCTGAACCTGTACGCAGCAAGAGAACAGAATGGCAAAACATTGTATTTGCTGTTGATGACATGTCAAGAAAACTGAAAACAACTTTCTACAGGATGCATTTTTTTTCGCAATTGCTCCGTGTTTTCAATGTTCTTGTGAAATCTGTTAATAAATAACAAATCTGCTTGCTGCATTTCATTTTGTAACGAAATATATATTTACCTAGCATTTTGAAGAACTTTGCAGTTTGTAGTTTTGCCGTACACAACTGCTGATACGATTTTTGGCATTCTGTCCTTAAAATAGGAAATAGTAAATAAGTAAGCAAAAATGATTTACAAAGTGTCAAAGTATAGTAAGTACAGAATGCAGATTGGAAATTGGATGCGAACAAAAGACGCACGTCAGCATACCCACAGCTTGAAGTAGAAAAATAAGTGCCGGGAATGGGAACGGTCACAGTGTAGTCGAAGATTGAACACAGCACATTAAATATACAATGTGAATCTTATGGTTAGAGAAGGACACTACTTTTTTGTGGTAGCAGTACTATACTACTAGCAGTGATGTGCAGCAGCAGCAGCGGCAGTAGTAGTAGTAGTATTAGTAGCAGTAGTAATAGTAGTGTGTACTAGTTACCTGAGGACTCATTCTCGGCAGACCAGTTAGACTCATCACTGTCCTCCTCACTACTCTCCTCCTCTGAACCAGCATCAGAAGGTTCGTAGACCTCATCTTCCTCGTCTTCGTCATCTTCATCACCCTCCTCGTCCTGACAAGTCAATAACGTGCAGATATTATTAGCACTGGAACAGATCAATAATGTTCAGATCCAGCAACAAGATGCATGTGAATGGGTGTACAAAATAACATGTAAAAACTGCAACAAAACCTACAGTGGGGAAAACACAGAGCTTTTGGGGTATGGCTGTAGGTACAACAACAAGAAGATGATGTGAGAGCGTACACTCGAAGCATCAGTAAATCCGCCGCAACAGAGCAAAACAAGTCTGCAGTCACAAACAAGCCATTTCTCTCAACCACGTCATATACTAGCACCGGGCCAAGGTGATCAACAGAAAAAGCAACAGGATGGACCGATAGATCAGGGAAGCGATACAAATCGTGGAGGAACAAGACAAGTCGATGAAACGTGACGAGGGTTCCTATCAACTTCCACACATCTATGATTGCTTACTGTCTGCCGCAGTGACACCTGGTGGACGGTCATTTCAAAGGCAGCAGAGAACGTCAACAACAATCTTAAAAGAGGTTGTAAAACCGTTGTATTATCGATGAATCTACATAACTTAATAAGTTACTGTTTCAACCTAAAAGTCTATTCAAAGAAAATGTTCAGATGCAGCCTGATCTAGATTTACTGATACAAGATCCAGTTCGTCCGAATCCCGAAAAGCCACCACATATCCATCCAGTACACGCCTAGTGTCAGTTACACACTGTGTCGCAAAAAGGGAGCCCAACATTATCAATTACAACTTGAAAACGGGATTACCAGATTTTAATAATTTTTGACCGTACAAATATTCCTGACACAACTGCCATCAAACAAATATTCAAATCACCAAACATGTGCTTCGACACTACCTGAGAAAAACGGAACACAAAATGGGCATTAAAATAAACAAAAACATCCCTGACATTATCGACTGTAACTTGGAGAAATATTATCAAATTTTAATGCTTTTTGGCAAGAATATTCATGACACAACAAGCCATCAAATAGCCATACAAGTTCCCATCTCATCAAACGTCTGTTTCAGCACTAGCCGAGGAAAATGGAGTAAGAAAAACAAAAAACATGGATAAATTTTGTTTCTCCATTTACGTGACCCCCAATAGTCCAGACCTTAGTGACATGAGCATCAGCCTATTCATCCTATTATCATCAACCTAATAATATAACGTTTCCCTAAGTGACTGTCATAAAACGCCACATTTCGCCCTTTTCCTTTGTCCGTGCTACAACAACAACAACAACTACTAATATTACAGTTACTTACATCACTCTCAGGGTTAAGGAAAGACCAGCCTCCATTGTCAAAAAATCCCTCTGGGTCATCCGTGATTGCTTTCATAACCTTCGGCCAGTTCAGACTCTGAATGCCCTCACCGTACCGGATGTCACACGAACTAAACGCACACAGGCATAAATATTGATCCAAATAAAGACACAAATATGTATTTATTCAAACAAACACTGCCTATCTCTAGCAAAACGTCTCCAGCTGTATAACCTTTGGCCAATTCTGTCAGACACACTGTAACAAATGATGCATAAACTAAAAATGCAAGCACACAGAGTTCAATACAGTTGCCATACTATTTTGTGAAATGCAGAAGTCGTAGTTTGGATGTTTACAACACGAGCTTCATACTGGGTAGCACATGCATCGGCTCAGCAGACCACAAAATGATTGATAATCTGTTCCTTATTTAACATTAATCATATCACAGGCTGTGCAGTAGCGCAGCACTGTTGTAAGGGTGACCAGCCATTTCAATGAGAGAACCCAAAACTTGACCAACCGCATATCCCAAGCCCCTTAATCTTCACATCAAATTTTGCACAGATGATTATGTCCGGTATATCTCCCAACATGCAAAATCTGGTAAAAATCTGTTCACGGGGGCTTCCCCACAAACAGTTGAATTTGCGTAACTTTCTGTGCCTTCTCTTTTCTTTTTTTCTTGCCATCTACAGCAAAAACGACTGAACCGATATATGATATATGATGTGGATTCATGCAAGGGAGTGCCTTTTGGGGGTTACAAAATTTAAATTCAATATATTAACCTATTTTTTCACTAAAAATATGAAAAACTACCATGGCACCTATGGCGAAAATTAATTCTTTAAACCATCATAACTCTGGCCGTGTATAAGATAAAGTTGTAATTTTTGGTTTTAGAGTATGGTTTTTGGGGTTGGCCAATTTAATGGTGTCACTTATATTTACCCCCAATTGACCATTACCACGGCAACGAAATTTAGGACAAAATGGGCTATAACTCCGTCTGTGTAGGAGATATCTGCGAGACTTTTGCGTCTTTAGGGGGTTTATGGGGACGGGCCATCGAATGCTGCCAACTGAATTTTTCCCCAACCGACCCTCGTTGCCATGGCAACGAAATTTGAGACAGTGGGCGTACGTAAAAGATATCTCGAAGATCTTTGAGTCAAATTTCAAGTTTTCGAAGTTGGGCTATTTTGGTATTATGGCTAAACCATATGTACCAATGTTCGGTTTAGCCACAATATATGCACACATGAGAAAGTAGAAATCATACAGCAACCAAATTTGCAGCATTTGTTCATGTCGTCTGTGACTATGTGTACAAAATTTTATAGCAAACGAACCACATTTGACAAAGCTGTAGTAAAAACCTGAAAATACCAATGGATCCAAGTTTGCAGAGCTGAGAACAACCGCCGTCAGTCCTTATTTTAAGACATCTATGAGACAAATATACCTGATCCATTCTTTCACATGTGGAGCTGGTTTATACCGATTTATCATTGATACTTTACAATCAGATAGACAGACAGACAGACAGACAAACAAAGAAACAAAGAGACAGACAGAAAAACACAGAGACATACTTGAGCCATTCTTTTACATGGTCGAGCTGGTTCATGGGTATAGCATTGATCATGGCGACCTTGCGATGGTAATCTTTGAAGACAAAGACCATGTCAAAGTTCTTCAGATGAAATTGAACACGCTCAAAATGAACAAGCTCCACTTCATCCAATGCTATCACCAGCGGAGGCTGCACATGCACATACCATACATTACTACAACTACTACTACTACTACCTGGTACTACAAAAGCAATGATTACTACAATACTACTACATGCATTCAAAATGTACAAGCCCCACTTCATCGAATGCTATCACCAGCGGAGGCTAAATGCATAGATACCATACATTACTACTACTACTACCACTACTATGCTCTGTGCTCCAAAAATAAGCCACGGTACTGCATTGTTTATCATACCTTTGCCAAAACTGCGACGGACTTTCTAAATTCTTTCAGCAAGAGTCGTCAGAAAATTTGCCACAGAGCTACCGCTAGACCACTTGCCAGATATGATAAACAATACTACTTAGCATACTACTCTGCTGCTGCTACTACAAATACTACTACAAGTACAACTACAAAAACCACAACTACTGCACAGACAATCAGAAAAACTTACTAAAACCGTATGCGCCACATAAATCTATGTTTTGCTTCTTTATTTACTTAAACACCAAACGTGGTTACTAGTTAAAGTTACATACGGTCAATACCATACACATCATCAACCAGCACCAATCAGTCAATTAGAACATTCGTATAGCATCAAATGTCACAAACGAATCAAAGACATGATGGAAACTAGACTAAGTGTTCACATTTACTATAAACAATGCAAGCTGTCAGGTTTTTGAAGTATGCTTAAAGGCGCTGAGTAGTTCGGCAGACCTACAGTTACATACATGACAGTAAGTTGCAGACAGAAGGAGTGCTAACACTGAATGCATCTGAGAACAGAGTCATTCGGCGAAAAGGACTATATTTGGTCAGCTGAGTCAATACAGTGCTAAGGAACGCAGCTCAATGGAATCCCAGCTCACAGGTAGGCAGACAAACAAACAAACATAAAGACAAGTGGACAGATACACAGAGAGACAGATGCACAGACCCACTCAGTGAGATTGACAACACATCCGCTGGTCGGCTGGATTAGCACAGTACTGCGGAACGGAGCACCCTGGAAGCCGAGGTCACGGAACGGCATGTCAAACTCCACCTCCTGCTTGGTCAGTTGCTCGACCTTTTCACAGAAACTTTTGAACGCCGACTTCAGCTTGTGACGGAGCTCACGTTCAGCCTAAACAAAATTTTAGTCAATCAATGAACTAGAAGAGCATTTGCAGAGTGCAAACCTATGCCAACTCAATGTCATCTTTCCCGAGCTGTGCTTCACCAAGTGGCAACACTGTATTCGGCAAAGGGTTGCCTCATCTGACAATGGCAAAGAATTCGTCAATCCTACCCTGAAGCCAGATGCTGATCCTGATCAGCCTCTAAGTTTGACCTAAGTTTAACCCTCCCTGAAAATTTCAGCCAGATCTGTGCATAACTTATCATGTAATTCTGCTAACAAACCAATCTTTGGCACTACATAACCTCTTTCACAGAGGTAATCAATGAATCAGTCACTGTTGGCTTAACAGTAGTGTCAGAGCAACAACAATGTCAGCGAACAAATACGATGACCAAGAATATTAGACCATACTGCATTATAGTCAAATAGCTCCCATTTAGTTTCTAGAACGTACTCATTATGAACATGACCCTGTACTTAACTGCATTGCTGAGACATTCTCAAGATCTTAACCTGTGGACTCGTATCCGTTGTTGTGAAAAATGTTATGACATACGACAACATATTATGAATCATTTGGATCTGAAAACCAACGGACAAGCTGCAGTTTAATCTAGCACATTAAACCAAAAGAACAAAAACTAGTTAAAAACAATCAAAATTACAGAAATGGAACCAGTACTGCTATATAAAAAAGTAATTAACTAGCAAATGCCTACGACTACAACAACTGCTATTACTAGTGACCTGTTCAGCTCTGAGGTCGTCTCGGTCATGCATGTACTGGTGCTTGCCAAGATCTGTCGTTATCTCACCAACTTCTGTATAGAACTGTACATCGATATGCTTTTTCTTTCCGAACAGAATGGCATGCTAAACACAAATATAATATAATTATAATTACCACAAAGTACAACATACACTATGTCTAAATAAAAACATGCCACTTTTATTTTTTGAATAACTCCGTGAAACACTGGCCCATTTTGATAGTTTTTGGCAAGCAACATCATGAAGAAACTCAACATGAATGACGTTTTGTTCACCTGACATAAATACTGTTGCTACACTACCTTGCAAATCATAGGTTGGCCATTTGCAGCAATAAATTCATATTGGGTAGAACATGCATCAGCTGAGAAAATCATTAAAGCCACAAAATTACTGAAAATCTGTTACATATTTAACAGTAATCATATTTATTTTACAAGAAATTTGAGCCAATGCTCACGAGATGCGCGAAAGCCTATAGTAGTTCCGGTTCAGTAGTTTAGCTGAAAATTAGGGTGTTCACGTTAAGTTAATATACAAATGCCAAATTCTCTATCTGGATCGCATACCGGTAACGATAGTACCGTGGCGCTACCTTGTGAATGATACAGACTTGTGTCGCAGCCCGAAATTTCCAAAAATCCATAAAACCCCCTATTTTGGCATCAAGGTCATTGAATTTGGCGCCAATCCAGAGCCAGTATATGACTTCCTATTAGTGATTAATAGTAACCTAGGCCCTATCTCGCACCGTTACTGAGATACAGCGACTTATTGGCCAAAAATCGCAAATTTTGCCCGCCCCCTCTCATTTAG
>Ga0209367_1012847_pt1 | contig 10875 bp, 9 predicted proteins | sample WorMetLIZISLAND2_FD_187412 | JGI IMG/M metagenome (GOLD analysis project Ga0209367, IMG submission 187412) | Marine gutless worms symbiont microbial communities from Max Planck institute for Marine Microbiology, Germany - Olavius geniculatus... ... | reverse complement strand
AACTGTATTTGATAACGCCGTTTACCGCTTGTCGATATCCCTATGCAGTTCAGAGATATTTGCGCTCAAAGTCGAAAGTTGTCGTTAAACGTACTAAATTTTGCACGTTTTTTGCACTCCCAAATTTTAAGGGGGCAGTGTCCCCTAAAAGTTATCCGCGTTATCACCCCCATCTAGCAGCACGTCACATGGCAAAGTCTCATGAAGCTACTCCCTTTGACTCCAAAGATCCTTCGTCTAATACGCTACATTTTAAGCCAATTTTTGACCCCCTTTTAAAAAAAGTTGTAAGGGGGGTCGCCGTCCCCGATGGGCCAAAATATGGTCTTCCGAAAAATGCGCTTTCAGTGGGTTTAATTCAACATCGAGATCTCCAAGGTTACTGGACGAAACTTCACCGGACTTGTTTCGCCTAACGCGGGAGGAATTGGTGTCAAACAAGTAACTCACCGATTTTGAATATCTTCATCCGTTCCGGAGAAATTGGCTGCCAAACTTTGAAGTCGACTGAAATCGGGCCAAATTTTGCATGTTTTTGGCCCGTAAAAATTTTTTGCGGAGGCTCCCCCAAAATTTTGGCCCGGGATTATAAAATTGAACATACTTAGGAGCATCGTGCAAAATTTCGCGGCGATAGGAGCTCGTAGATTACGCGAGGGGAAAAAAAAGAAAATAAACCACAGCAAAACTTAAGTCCGCTTCCGCAAGCTATCGCTTACGGGCGGACTAAAAAGCAAATCAAGACCATTATCCGGCTGAATGTAGCATAATTCTCAGGCTATACTACGGATCTGGATTTAGGCATAATCATAAATTCTAGATTCTGTGCATGCAAAGTTCTACGTGAAGAAACATAAATCACCCTGCAGTCGGTAAAACAGACCAATGAATGATATGTATGCCAGATGCATATATGCTGAAAAGAAAATATTAAAACTTGGTTATTCTCCGCCAACACCCACATGCCATTTCTTGTAACAAGAAATAAACGTGAAAACTCACATTCTTTAGTAAACATTTTCTTCCGTTTTTCCAGCGGTGCATCTTCCTCTGTCTCATCCTCGTCGACCTGACAACAGAACAAGACCTGCTACAAGTCTTCTTTCAGTCAATTATAACACTGTCTGACATTAATGTGAAAACAAGCAAAGTGGCTTTGTCACTGGAGTAATCAGTCCAGCTGTGTCCAAAAGCAAACAATTAAGTATGGGATTATGCAATATCAATCTTCCAACACACTCTGCCTAGAAACAAAGTTTCAGCTTTCAACCTACAGTATTTCCTTAAATATCAACTGACAAAAATAACAATTTATTAGAAGTCAGTTATCCATTCAGTTCAAACATCGTTACAATAACAAACATCACTGAAATGCACAAATCGCCCAATAATTCAAACTAATAATGACATTAATGCAGTAATTGTGTACGGCACTGTATGCGCTGTTTAACCTGTAATTAGTAAGTAACTGTTCTGCATAAAATCACCACCTCAAACTTGCTATACAGTGCAGTACACTGAAATGTGCAACAGGAACTCTACCTGATCATGTGAAATGTCAGCACTTTCAGCCATTACTAAAACATGTAACAAACAATCATTAAGTTAGATGTGTAGGCTACTAAATAAGTGCATATAAAACTTAAGGGTGCATCTAATCCACGTTTGGCATCTCACACAACAAAGATCTAAAGTAGAACAGAAAGCTCTATGAATTTCAGTCACAGTGACTTTCAACTTTCAAATTTGGAAAACTACACAAAATGGCACAATCTACCACAGCACACTGGAAGGTACAAAAACAAATGCAGCACAGGTGACACGACTTTGTTCATTAGTCTACCTTGGTCCCCAGAACACTGTCATTTAGAAAATCAGATAACGTATTTTAAACTGTACTTTCAACAAACTGTACTTTCTGTGTCAGCCTGCCATTCCTCAGGAAGAAATAAAGATGGAGAATCAACTTCAAACCGACGGTGTTATTGTACAAGTTCTGCATGGCCTGTAAGATAACTCATCACAGAGGTAGGACGTTGGGGCCTCAGTCCTCAAGTCATCGATCATCTGTACATGTGTGCCGTGCCATGGACAGTCACAGATTGGTGACAGAAGCTTTACAGCAACTAGACTGCAGCTGTGAAACTTTGGGAGTGAAACATCACATCTGAACATCTTAAGCAACTACTGAAGACGTTTCTGTTCAGTTAAGGCTGCCATGCATTTTGACTATTTGTTTAAATTGTGCTGGCTACAAGTCTTCTTATCTACCTAACTACTTAAGGTTAAGAAAAAAGCTACAGATATGGTCACTGGACAGTGTGAGCCCCCAATATTCTTCTTCAGGATGCGTGAAAACTTCAGTATGTTGAAGGCTCTGGCACGTATGCTAGACACGTGATGGCTGACTGGCACAGACGTATCATAAAAAATGTGGGGGTGAATCATCATCATTATCATCATCATCATCAATGGATATCCGGCCTCTATTTCCATCTGAAGTAGATAACTTCAACACGAATATCAACAAAAACTAAACTAATACTGTTTTTACATTGACTTCTGGTACTAGATGATGAATTTATAATCATCATATGAACCAAAACCACGCCAGATCAAATCTAAACATCTCTTAAAACTACTAACACTACATGCCGATACAACATCATCAGGTAGTGAGTTCCATAGCTTAACTAATCTATTTACAAAAAAGTGTTTCCAGAGATCATATTTGCATAACTGGGGCACCAATTTGTACCTATAACCCCTGGTATCATATTGCTTTTCTAACATAGATTTATACTGCAACTGTAACATAAAAATGGTATCATACTCGTTATTTACATATTTATATAACTGAATCATATCCCCTCTTAATTGCCTATAGTGTAAAGTTGGGAATTGCAAAACACATAATCTTTTTTCATAAGAATGACTAGAAAGACCCCTAATTAATTTTGTTGCCCTCATTTAGACTTTTTCAATTTTTTCTATATCGCACATCCTTCTAGGAGCCTAAACAGTATTAGCATATTCCTAATGTGACCTTACCAAACTTTTATACAGAACAACAAAACACTCCCGATATAATTCTCGGAAGCTTCTTTGCATAAGTCCCAACATAGAATATGCCTTACTGACTATATTACTAATATGTTGATCAAACAATAAAAAAGGACCAAACAAGACTCCAAGATGTCCAAGATGCGGGGCGAATCAGCCAGGGGGCGAAACGGCAAAAAGCCACTGTCCCGGTTAGTATGCAAAACTAAGCACAATTTTACAAATTTTTGTCACGTAGTTAACATACGCATTTCGAAAACAAATAACAATTGTTTGACCTTCAAAATACAACAGTGCGACATTAATTTTTTTCTACAATTTCAATTTGTTTACAAACAAATCATGACGTCACGGTCACTAGTGCCTTCAATTTAGTGATGGATAAACTTATCGTGCAAAACGTTTTACCACAGTGGTTTTACTCCGGTATTTTATTTTTGTTACTTTTATTGATAGTTTTGATTACGATTTACAAAATGTAACACTTTTATATCTCATATTAGTCAGTTTTAACCATAAAATTTTTAATAAGTTACATGCTAACATAGTGGCCCCAGGGTCAATGAAAAGCTCCGTAAGTACAATATAATTGAACTAAAATTTATTAAATATGACTTACGAAAAAATTTGTTTATTAATAAAATAGAAAACTTGTAAAACAGTTTGCCGGCTTGTGTAGTACTAGAGATCACAAGCTAATCGTTTTAGAGAAATTTGGACAAATTTTGGTAGGTATAAAATGAGTGACTTGCACTGTTTGTTTTTCCAATAATGTTTAATATTTAACTATATAAATTTTATATAACCATTATAAATACTATTAAAACATTTTTTTGTGAAAAAAAAGTTTGAGGCTTAATCGTAACCATGATCGTAACATGCGATGATGCGATCATGCGTCGCATGCGACCGTTGAGTGGCGTTACTGAGTGGAGTTGACTGATTTATGAATTCACGCATCTCTAAAACTATGTAAAAATAAATTTCTATGTTGTTTACTGTTGAGTACTGTAATGTCTCGATTTAAGTTAGAATTGTGTTCTTGCGTTGTTAAAGAACACTATGGCGAACTAGTAGAGAAGGTCGCAATGTTTATAGCTAAAAATGGTCCATCGCAGTTAAAAACAATAATTAAACGTTCCGCGTGTGATGTTAAACAAGTGAGTTCTTTTTATCGCTCACGTACCACATCCGCAGATCCGCACATCTGCTTTTTACCCAGAGCCCAGTGTTTGGCAGTACTAAACTATGCATTCGAGGCTGGCGAAGCAGGCAAAGGCTGGCTACGTCTTATAATAGCTATCTTTATGGTGGGTGCAGTGGCCAAGATGACAAGAGCAGTTAGGTGAACAGGTGCGGACATGGTTGTAAGAAAGTTGAAAAGTTGTTGCAGTTTTTATCATAAAAGTAGTAGTAGTAGAGTAGTAGTAGTAGTAGTAGCAGTGGCCATTAATGTAATTTTAATTTCATTAAATGTTTTTGTTTCTTACAGGCAAAAGAAGCTTTAGCGATACTAATTATACAGAATATGGTATCCTTTGGAGTAAATGAGAAAGCTGGTGGCATTACAGAATATTCCTGCATCATCAGTAACGCTATGTCACGGATTCGGTTTGAGAAGTACATTTTGTGTGTAAAGAAAAGCCACGGAGACATTTGTGAACTGATCATAAATGAACTTTTGCTGCATGGTCAGACATCACTTAGTCCAGTTGTTGATTCTGTCGTTGAAAAGCTTGGCATGCAAGGTGCATGAGTTGTATTCATTTCATTTACGTAACATTTTGTTAGTTGTAAAAATCTAGAGGATCACGTGACATACACAAACCTGCTGCTGTAAATAGATTACAAATACCTGCATCGTGTTCTTTGGTATATGACTTTACCTGAAGATACTTCGGAACTTTAGATTATTAGTTTAGACAAAAAATGAACAACGTCGTAGTTGTAATAATAGTAGAAATAGTCGTAAAATTTTGTAGTTGTGGCAATAGCAGTAGAAGAAGCAAATACTCATTTTCATATTTAAGCCACTTTTTGTTTTTTTTTGTTTGTGGAGGGTAATTGTAATTTGGTGAACTAGATGTCACGAGTAACCAGGTGCAGGACAAGTTCAAAGAACTGCAGCAGTCTGGGCTTGTCTGTCAGTGTGTAATCACGTCTCAAGGTGTTGTTCAGTCATCTTTAGAGTCTGCATCAGCATCGGCAGTATCAGCTACAGGTAAGAACTGCATAGTCTGAATACCTTATGATATGTTATAGTGTTGTAACGGTTTCACACTGGCCAAGGTTGGTCAGTTTCGATTCGGTTTTTGGGAAAAACTGCAGTTTTGGTTCTGTACGGTTCGGTTTTCAGACCAGCAATAAAACCAGCACGGATGTCCAATGATGATGTGCCCGCTTACACCTGTTAGATGCAAACTCCATGGGTGGCGGGCGACAGCTGTAGTTGTACACATACTATTAACGGTCACTGCACAGCCAAGACGCTAGAGGTGCTCCATTTATCAAAACCGAAAAACTGAAACCGTCAGTAGGGTCTTAAACTGCGGTTTCGATAGGGTTCGATATTGCTAAAACAAGAAATTTGAGCAAAGCTCATGAGACGCGTGAAAGCCTATAGCATTTCCAGTTCAGTAGTTATAGTTTCGAAAATTGTATATCACTTGGACTCGGCCCATCGGGACCCTAATACACATCGGCCATAGGTGCGTGTGGCGTTGGCGACGGTGGCGCCTCCTTGTGAATGATAAAGACTTGCACAGCCTCATATCGCGAAAAAAATCCGTAAAAACCCCTATTTTGGCGTTCAAGGTCATCCAAGGTCACTGAATTCAGCGCCAATCGAAAGCCAGTATACGATTTCCTGTTGGTGATTAATAGTAACCTAGGCCTTATCTCGCACCGTTACTGAGATACAGCGAGTTATTGGCCAAAAATCGCAAATTTTGACCACCCCCCTCTCATTTAGCGACCTCGTTCGGGGTGACTCTCTTCGAATTTATGAAAAAGCTTTACGGTTCCTGAAACTATAGAGTCTTCCGGGCAGCCGATGGTGAAAATTTGGAGATCCTAGCTTGGACCGTTTTTGTCTGATCCACCCGTGTGACAGACAGACGAACGGACAGACGGACGGACGGACAGAATTGCGATAGCTAAGACGCGCTGAAAGCATAGCTGCTTTCGCGCGTAAAAACTGCAGTTTTGGTGTCGATTTTGACCACTGTAACAACACTAAATATGTTGTATTTAGTTAGGTAATAATAGGTAGGTTTTAGGATTTATGTCATTTATGCAACTGTTCTGATGTTAATACAGTGATTCTTGTTTTTGAAAAAATGTTTTTGGTGTAAAGTGGTTACATCGATTATGTGCTTTATATTGATTAACTTTTAGTTTGTAACTATATTAATTTATGCGTTATGGCAGAATTGTTAGCGGTGTGTATTAGAATGTGGCTGTGAACATTGTGAATATGGTATTTACTAGATCTGTCAAGGCGTTAATTTTTTTAACGCATTAACGCAGTGCGTTAATTTTTTTAATGCATTAATTAACGCATAAATTAACGCACCCAGTCTCGTCGAGATGGAGAGTAGGAGGTAAATTACCCCGGGCCCGAGACGTTTATGAGACCTGCCTGTAGAATATAGAAAGTTAGAAAAATGAAAAAAAATGTTTTAAAAACACATATAATTTTTATTTTTTAAATGTATTTAGACTATTTACTATTTAACTATTACAGTGTTTGTATTTTGTATATCATCTCTTGTCCATCCTAGAGTCCATCATTTTGTGATGGACTCTATTGGGTTACGCTTACGCGAATTGCTTGCTTACTGTCTTTTGTCAGTTTTATGCGTATGTTTGTATGTCTGTCTGTCTGTCTGTTCATTTGTGATTGGTGAATAAATAAAGATTTAAAAATGTAATAAACTTTAATAAAGTAATTTCTATTAGCCTGTCAATGAAATAAATGAATAATTGTTTATTTACAGTAGTGATGAAACAAAAACTAGTTTAGTTACTTGATTTCATTCGATTGTCATATAACCGCAGTTTAGTGGAATATCCGAACTTTTGCTGCACAGAATTTAGTAACTGAATGAAATAAATTTATGCATGTGCGTTAATTTTTTTTAACGTGCGTTGATTTTTTTAACGTGCGTTGATTTTTTTAACGCGCGTTGATTTTTTTAACGCGTGTTAATTTATTAACGCGTTAATGCGTTAATTAACGCGTCAACTGTGACAGCTCTAGTATTTGCATGGGGCGAGACTGCGAGTATTGTTGTCTCTCTAGTACTGGATTTGCAGGATAGAGAATGTACATTTCTGATGAAGATATTGCAGTATGCATAGCTGTCGATGTTTAATAATATTTAATGCATTGTATATTGTTTGAGGTTATCAGTACTTCTGTACCGGTAGGCTTAATTGCTTAAGCTTGTTGTTGATATTCAGGTCGTAAGCGTAAGAGGCTGATTGATGGCATTGAGGACTGTCAGCCGGAGGTCAAGAAGACAAAGACAGATACTGGTCCAGTGGTAACTCAATAATACTTCTTTAACTGTTTTATTTTCTGTCTAACTAGCTTGCTTTTTCTGGAGTTAATCTGGGTTTGATCTCGTCCTTTCCTGGAGAACATTTGAGAATTGATCGGCAGCATAGTTGGCATTTAAGGCAGTGAAGGAATATGTAAGAAAAAATGTTTTATATGAGACATTGCATCAAGAGTTCAAATCTTTGCAGAGTACTGGTGCTGCAGTTTTTCTTTGTTATTTTTGGCTGTCGTAGGAATTGCATATGCAGAGGTGTAGACTTAAAGTTAGGCAAATATCTTTCAATGTGATTTGCTGTGATGAGCAGTTCCTGTACTTTGGGATTGGGTGAAACGATAACATCCAAAGCGTGTTGAGAGATGTTGATCGTTGAGTGAGCCTTGAATCTTCTCTCTGAGCAAATCATGTCTTAAAATGTCAATAGTTCATACTGTGAAAGTTATATGGCTAGCTAGCTGCTGTTGTTGTGGATATTGCAACAGAAAAATTGATGCTGCAGCACAACTTGAGCACAAGTTATTACTGAAAATTTGAATTGCTTAATTTTGCACTGTGAAATTAGTTGTAGTACTAGTTGTCCATGTTACTCATTTTGTGCAACAAAAATTTAAATAATTCTTGGATTGTTATCATTAATTTGACTTACGAGGTGAGAACCGAGAATTTACCAATGCAGCAAATGTGTCATATTGACTGTTGCTTGTGTTACGGCATATGTCATCAGTGCTTAAGCACATCATTAATTAACTCAGCACTTCTGTATTTTAGGATGTTAGGGTGCTATAGTTACCTGGTAAAAATTGTATTATTATTAGAAATAACTTTAGCCAGTTCCAAAATATGATCGGTGACATTTAATCATCATACAGTGTAAGTGTATTTGTATGTTGCAGGGTAGTAAGGTAGCTGATGTAAGCAGTGCTGTCTGGATGGCCAACTACGAAGCACTTGATCGGACGCTGCATGACCAAGTCATAGTCGATGCTGTCGCCAGCCGAGTTGGACAGGTTCATGAACTGTTGCTTGCTTATTATGTCTGCGATATATATATCCACCATTCTAGCAGTAGTTGTGTAGCAGATTACAAATTGCCAGGTCATGTTGCATCGTCGGCAGCATATTTAAGAACTGTTTGGATGAGCGCTGGAACGTTGTGATCACTAAAAGCTGATTCTTCTCCAGCCCATCAACTTGGAATTAACAAGTATGTAGCAAGTGATAATCATGAAATGTAATCAACTGCTGGTAAATTTCTGTGACTTTTATCGTTCATCGCAGTGACATTTAGCAGTGAACAAAAATCGTTTTGAGGAAGGCAGTAGTGGTTGCCAAAACGTCAGCAAATTAGCAAATAACTGTTGCAGTTTGATGAATTTGTACAGCTTTTTTATTAGTTACTTCTTCAGCTTATGAGTTTAGTGAAAGCATTATACTGTATTTATTATACACTTCGTGGAATATTGTTTTTTTGTTTTATTTTCAGGTTGCATCACGAATTGTTGCTACAATACTGCAGTTAAGTAGAGCTAAGAGTCCAGCGTTGAGTCCACGGACTAATCCCGTTTCTTATAATGAGGTAACGTTACATCTGTGCCTTGCATATTTTTCACTTATTTTTGCATTCCAAACATGAAAAGAAGTAATGAAAGTCAGAAGTAAAGAAGATAGAGTAACGTTTTGGCTTTGGCAGTTGTATTTTGAGTAGTGTTGTGTACCTGCTGAGTGCTGACATATTTTGTGTTCTGTTTAGTAATAGTATTATACAGGGTGGTTCAAAAAATGTGCCACTTTACTTTTGTCTATATCTTTGCCAATTATTGACTGATTTTCACAAATTCTTTTACTGGTACACTGTGCAGAGAATTTGCGATAATGTAATTATTATAGATGCCACCATACTGTAAATGTGTTTCTACACTACCTTGTGAAATATCAATGCAATATGCATACATAACGATAATAACAAACAAACATTTTGGTAAAATTGAAAAAAAAACACTTCAGACCAACATTGCAGCGAATGGTTTGTATGACACTAGACTGTTTGGGTATAATGTCATATGAATCATTCATCACAATGTTGGTCTGAAGCATTTTTTTCATTTACCTAGATTTTTGTTATTATCGTTAGTTATTGCTTACATTTATATTTCACAAGGTAGGGTAGAAATGCGTTTACCGTGCAGTGGGATATATAATAATCATATTGCTAATTGTCTGCAGAGTATCAGTGAAAGAATGTTTGAAAATCGGTCAATAATAGCGAAGATATGGACAAAAGTAAAGTGGCACGTTTTTTATGGCCCACAGTGTACATTTGGATGTGATGCATTCTAGACGCATTCTCTCAGAAAGTTATGTTATCAGGTTATTTGTCTGTTTTGTACTAGGGCTGGATACACATATGTGCCATTAAGTAAGTAAATAATGTGGTTTTAAAACTGTTTCAGGTATGGCAGGTGATGGCCAAACACCAGAGCATGCCTCAGTCAGTCTTCAGTCAATGGCTGAAAATTCTGACAGATGATGCGGTAATTGCTCAGTTTTTTTTAATTTATGATTTTTTGTTTGCTTCAAATGCTGCTCAAATGTTGAATGTCACATTTTGCACTTATACTGTGATATTTGATGTAAACAGATCCAATATTGTTCGGCCTTTAGTGCTTTGTATTTCTTTTGTTCACTGAAAGAAAGTCCTTCATAAAATTCCAGCTATTTGGTATTGGCAGATGCAGCCTAGCATGGGATAACTTTGGAAAAACCAGGACAATGGCTGTTAAACTCTGCCATTGGTGTATTGGCTGAACTAAGACTAGACACGTCTAGTTTGAAGATACTGTGCAAGTAATACAAAATTTTTTATTATTGAAAATGATTTATACAAGGTGGTCCAGCTAAAGTGAAGCCAACTTGCATTTACTGGTAACATTTGAATGCATAGGTAAAATTCAATGATTTTTTTGCAAATGTAAACTGCATACAACAAGAAGTGATGTGATGCAAATTTTAAGAAAGCCAGCGTCGATTTTTTTGATGAGTCGGTCAAGGCTTGATCTACACCAAGCTTTGCTGGCAAATTCCTTCAGAAAGCGGCAAGAGCTCCAGTTCTTTTCCACCCGTAACGCCTTTATAACAATTTTGTCCTCTCGCGTTATTTTATCCATCAAATGCAGAAACAGGTAGTTATTCCAAAAGATATTATTTTAAAAGCAAAGGCTAACAAATACCAGCAAAACCAGACGATTTTACC
>Ga0209367_1012845_pt1 | contig 10877 bp, 4 predicted proteins | sample WorMetLIZISLAND2_FD_187412 | JGI IMG/M metagenome (GOLD analysis project Ga0209367, IMG submission 187412) | Marine gutless worms symbiont microbial communities from Max Planck institute for Marine Microbiology, Germany - Olavius geniculatus... ... | reverse complement strand
AAACTAATTATGATAAATCTTTGGCAGTAATTCTTTATGGTAAGTACATTTATGAACAAGACAAAGTATTTGAAAACAATGAAGTTCGGTAATAGGTAAAATATTATAGTTTACATACAATTCAATATTCCTACAATAATTGTTTTTTTGCTGTAGAATTCTTAGTAATTTATTATTTAATTTCAACAGTTTATCAAAATATGAAGTATATGTATTGGCATAAATTTCAACACCATATAATATATGAGGATGCACAAAACTAAAATATAACATTTTCAAACAATCAAGAGGTAACTTGTGACTAAGTTTGTAAAATATTCCAACAAATTTAACTAATTTTGAATAGATATAATCAATGTGAATTTTCCGGTTGAGCTTATCATCAATCCACACTCCAAGATATTTAACACTGTCACAAATTTTGACGTTGGCTGCATTAATTTTTAGGTCAATTGTACTGTAATTATTAGAATTCGATGGGTCATTTGAAAAAGCCGAGTAACAAGTTTTCTCAATATTAAGGCTAAGTTTATTATGCTACAATCTATTCAGGTGTTGGCCAACACGCAGTGAATATGCTTCGTTTATTTTTTGCGTTTTGGTCGTTGCGAGTTGCGACTGCGGCGTTTGTTGCGTACTTTTGTTGTGTTTATTGCTTTTGTTACGTAGGCTACTTTCTTGAGTGCGTTGCCTACGCTGCGTGCGCTGCATTCGACGAAAACCCCGCTTAATACCGTGGCTAAACGCACCGATTTCTTCGTCCAAGGTACAGTTGTCCGACGTCGCCAAGCCTTTTAAGGTTTACAAGTAATTTGAACAAAGCTTACGTGACGCGCCATAGCAGCGGTCCTGCCACTTTGGCAATCAGTAGGCATACAGCAATAAGATATTAATGCATCCTGAAACAGTACTTAAATTTGAGGCCTTTCTACGGAAGACTCTTTGAATTTAAGAGATCGAAACTTAGATTTTTAAAATTGTACGTTTTATGCTAAAAATGTCATACGCAGGTTGTCCAGGTCCATCTTCAGCCATTTCGTCGCAATTCAGTCTTAAAATGTGGGTCGCAGCCAGAAATCGCAAAAAATTCACTAAAAGCCCATATTTTGGGGGTTCAAGATCATGCAAGGTCATCGACGTTAACATTAATAAAAAGCCTGTCACCATTGCTTGTTATAAACAGCAGCCAAAAGATTGCAAAAAATTCACTAAAAACCCCCTTTTGGGGGTTCACAATCGTTGAAGGTCATCGATGTTGATAAAATTAAAAAGCCTGTCTCCAGTACTTGTTATGATAAGCAGCATGTACCTATCCGCAACCGTTTTAACACTATGCGAGCCAATAACAACAAAATAACGTCTTTTCAGAGGGTACCCTTCTATGACGCCCTTGTTCGAGAGGAACCCCCTTAGCCAGGGGCACGAAGTTTTGTCACAATAAACTAGAGACCTTCAGCCAGTCCACGGTGAAGATTTCGTAATCGTAGCTTGCACCGTTTTGATACAGCTCACGAGTGTGCCGGACGGACAGACAGACGGACGGACGGATAGACACCTCGACGATAACTAAGACGCGCAAAGCATTCTGCTATCTCTCGTAAAAAACCTCGTTGGAGTCTCCAAGGAAATCGGGCGGAATGTGCATGCTCATTCTTTCCGATTTCCTCGGACGAGGTCTTTGCCTGTCAGCCAAAGGATGCCCATCAGAACCTCGGACGAGGAAATCGGTGGGTGTAGCCACAGCATTACGCGAATGACACTGCTGTTGCTACTGCTGCTGCCGCAGCCGCTGCTGTAACTGGCCGGCGATTGTATTCCACGACGACGAACTGAGCGCGTATATACACGTACGCGCCGTTCATGCAATATGCGACGCCATTAGCATAAATCACATGCATCACTTGTCGTCGAGGTAATTGTTGTCACCCAGACGCCGTATCAAACGTTTAGCTCAGTTCAGCTCAGCTGCCTGCGTGCGTGTTCCTCTCCATTCCGCCGACATCCGCAACCAGCTATCTTAACTTGCATTATATCCAGCAGTAGGCCTACAGTCACAAGCGATTCTGCATATAGCTACACATTTCTCCGCAGCGTGGTCTGTGTGTGTGTGTCTGTCTGTCTGTCTGTCTGTCGTCTGTCTGTTACATTCTTGCACTTAGCTTAAACCTTCCGACGAATTTCGATGCCATTTGACAGATACACTTGTGGCGTCCAATAAAACATTGAATAGATTGTTTTTGTGACCTTTCCAGGAAAAGGGAAGATTTGGGGTTAAACGCTTCAGCGAAAATGTGCTATGGTAAATTGCTGCTAATATCTGGAGAATAGAAACAAAGAGCGATTTCGCCTTTTCCCAAATTACTTTGGACTTGTTTAACTCGTACTTGTTATATCGTCACTGCATGCGCGTATGCAACGCTTAATTATTACCGTTTTGTTTGCTGTTGCTATGTTTCGATCGAGATTATTCCAGACAGTTTTTATTTATAGTTTACGATTACTAATTGTTCTGTTTTGGCTACGCGAGGTCAACTAGGCCTAATGAGTAGGCCTATATTGATGATCGTGACGTCTATGGATAAACGGCGTAACAGGATTGTTGGCATTTGGACCTGTCGGTTAAAGACACTGGCTCTAGGCGGAACTGGCTGTTCGACCGACTTCAGTTGTGCGCTTTATCCGATCTAACCGTTGATGTGTTCGAAGAGCCGCAAAGCCAATGAGCTCTTGCGCAACAGATGTTGGTCCGTGCTGAAATCTATTTATTCTTTATCACTGGCTACGTATACTAGATAAAGATAATTATACGCTTTCCCTACTAGTTATGTCCTGTCCACGGACCTGATGTATTTAGACTGTATTCATTCGATGGTTCTGCGACTTCGAAGTGCAAAACTTACGTGATTTTTTCAGCAAATTATTCCCAAATTTGTCATAGAAGTCAAGTTTCAGTCAGACTTTGTGTCGCAAGTTGGACGTCATTGAAACGATTCGAAACGTTTGGCTAGTTTTAAAAAAAGTACGTGACAGTTTCATCACACATGGCGTTAGGGTATTAGTCCTCTCGTTATTGTTGCTATTGTAAGCTTAAAATTAATTGGGGAGGCTTTATTCTGGTTCATTTTGCGGCTTAATGTGTTGTAACAGTTACTCGACGGCTGCACTATTGCGAACTTCGTATTATTTAAGCCTCGTCTTTCAATAAACCGGTTTATGCTAACGATGAAGATGAAGAGACTTGGAGGATATATCGCGTGCAATACGCATGCACGCATGCTGCTTATAGACATCAGCTGTTGACACCAAACACGATGCTATAAACGATCTCGCTTTTCAGTGATGGAATCTCAGTCATCATGTAAATGAACAAAAAGAATAAAAAGGCTGAATGATATGGTGCTGGTCGACTGTCATATGCCAAAAGTAGGTTTATATAGCGCATTCTCGTTAAAAAAAACTCCAATGAACCGGACACACTGGCACTGCGAGAACAAGAATGTTTATGCAACAGTTCTGTCCGTAGGTGTCCGAATCCCGAAAACTGGTGTAGCTTATATGTGGTGCTGAATTTACTCTTAGATGTGATTATGCTGACGATTACGTTTATTTTGTCGAAAAAAACGTTTTTTGTGTCTCTGTCGATTTAGCTTTCAGCATATAGGTCCACGTAAATTTAAACTACTATACTGGTGTTCTTAGAAATCAGTCGAATATTAAATATGATAATCCGCTCTTAGGTAACTTTTTCGACCCGATTATCTGTAACGTCTAATTGATTATTTCTTATCATGAAACCCAACACTCCGAAAGTTCTTTCGCTACTTTTCGAGGAAACCTGTTGACAGACGAATTAACAAACCGAAGCAGAAACGCTACCGCATTAAACGAGGCAATGCGAGAAATTGTGTCTCTGGCAAAGTCTGAGAGCCTATTATTCCCAGGTCGCCGTTGCTGTTTTGTCGGCGCAGCCTGAAGCAGTAAATGTTTTATTTCATTATTTCATATGCAGCTGATATAGCCGATAGGAGTCGCGACAGGCGGCTGCAGAGAATCTGTTGTATGACCTCACCATGCAGCGATGCGGCAATCAATAACATTTATTTCATATTTTTCTTATAACTGACAGAAAAGGTTTATTAAATGGACTGCATTTCAACGCTGATAAAATGCACTTTATTAAAATACAGAGTTACACACACAGAGCAAACTCGTATTATAGGTCATTAATTTTTTTTGCAAATTGTTCATAAGTTATAATGCATTTATCAAAGATAGTTAAAACGAATGTGCTATACTCAGTCTTACCTTGACATTTTCTATAGCCTACTATTTGTAACATCCGCAAATGGCCTTAACGCTGTGATAGGCCTACGCATAAGCCAGCAGTGTCTGTGATGTCGCGGAGTATAGCATCAGTATTACGAGTTGCTTTTAGATTATAAAAGTGTGTGGCGCCGCTACGTGCCAGCCGCGTTTTCCGCGTGTCCGACGAATTTGCGTGAATACTGCGGACGTACGCGTTTCTGCTTGCTGAAAGTATGACTGCGTTTTAGCCTGTGGTTTCTGCAGTACGAGGGATCATGTTGTTTTCCAGTTCGCTGAGTCCTCGTGGAATATTTCGCCTGGAAAAACCTGCTTCGTGCTCAAGCCTAGCTAGACTGTTGGCCGCGGCTATGTTCCGAATATTACGACTTTTTCTTTTTCATAATGACATGTAACAAAATTATATAGCACCCAACTGGCTTGCCTTTATGTTTAGCATTTTTTGCCATGTTTTGGGTGGATACAAGATCTGCCTACAGTGCAATAATAGTTTTCTAGTCTTGCATGTTACAGTGTATGACTATGTATGTCTGATGTAGTTGAGTGGTTTTTTTATTTCAGTATTTTTTCTGTAGTTGTAATTTTCTTTTGTAGCTAAGGTAGCCAGACTTGATGGGCATTGCCTTTTCTGAGATTTTTTTCCTTTGTTTATTTTAACTGTGTGAATGTGTCTGAGACAAATCTCTCTCTCTTTCCGTGTGTCCTACATGTTCAGCCATGCGTGACCAAGTCTACAGTCGTGGTCAGCTGCTGGAGCTATGGCTGACTTCGCTGATATCGCTCGCCGCCAGGTGTGGTCTGCGAGGCTTGGGCGTAAGAGGTCCAAGCCCCGCGGCCGTTGCGGAGGTCAACACCAACTTGCAGCCGCTGCCCATCGATGAGCTGATCGACAACTTGACATCGTCTTTCCGCTGTTTGCTGGATGACCTGCGACGTTTGCCTGAGGTGCCATTCAGAGGTGGATCGTGTGTGGCGAAGCTACTTTCGCAGCCGTGTTTTCCGCGTGTCTTAGACATTCGTCAGGCCACCAGACATTGTCGCACGTGACACACTGTCATGGTTTCCAGACAGTCATACACAGTTTGTCGTGATTTGCGGTTTTATTCGTAGACCTTGAGGTTTTTTTTTACTTAGGCCACGTTAAAAAATTGTAATGTAATGTAAAAAGACGACTACGGCTTGAACTTGCGGCAACTTAAAAGTCGCTAAAGCAACGTGTGCGCGTGCAGTGAAATGTTGAAGTAAAACTCAGAAAATAAAAATTTAAAAAGTAGTAAGTACCTATGAGACGCAACTAAAATAAAACTATAAATTCGCGGTTTATCGTACGGCATTTCAAAGTTTCGTTTGGTCGCACATAAACTAAACCAAAGAAATCTTTGTTTAGTGTTGCAGCCAACAAAAATACCAGGCTAAAAGTAAAAACGTGTGCGCAGTTAAGTAGGCCTAAAATTAGTTAAACAGTGCGAGAAAAAAGCAACTGTAGAGCCGCAAGCAGTATCATGTCATCGTTTGATATGAGCAGAAGTGACTGACAGTATAGAGTTTTCGCGGCGGATGTAACACAGTTAGTGACGCGCGGCGGTAACTTGATTACGTTGTCGATTGGTGAGTGGCGTCCATCTCCGAGGACTAATTTCCTGCGACCCACAGACCGATTGACTGACCAACACAGAGCAATGGAGATGGACTCTATTGTCCAACACCTGCCCATTGCGAAGCACCGGCCAAGCTGCTGTTGCTGATAGTGCGGCAAAACAAGCTCGGAGACTTAGAATCGTGACCCATCTGTCCTCATTAGTGACTAAGGCCTAAACTTCATTTGCTTTGCTCTGTTGTGTGGACTTGTTGCATAACATGCTGTAAAAGAAGTCTACAGCAAATCTACGACTAGTCTTACTTTATTTAGTATATACGGTTGTACGACCTAAGTCCGTATTAAGTCGAAGGCCTACAATAATGCCCTCTATGGCCCCTTTGTTGCAGTTAGGAACGGGCGAAAATGCAAGGCTGAACAACGCAGTACTGGAAAGTAATAGGCAAACATAGACTGAGAATTCGAATTTTACAAGTGTTGAATTCTCAATCTATGTAGCCGCATAATCGCAGTTCTGTTTTACTGTTATTTTTGACTTTACTATCTCTAGATGTCCAATGAATCAGAAATCGTTTGCTGCTACGAGATGACTGTCCGCAACTATACTACAACCATACTCTAACTGCTGCTACTACAACTAAATGTTAATCAGTCGATGGCGTAACAGTGGCACAAGTCTCGCGTTTAATCAGTAAATAGTGTTTGTAATCAGCAGCATGCTTCAGTTCGTGCCAGCTGGATTCTGCGACGCGAGGCCAGGCCACTAATGCTGATGACACTTAGTTTCGATTACGATAAGGGGACATTTATAAATACAAGCTCAAAACGTATACAGTCGCGACTGGAGAATACTTCTTTAGTAGTAAAGAGTCGTGTCACATTGCACTTACTGCCGTCTCATATTGTTCAAGCTTATATATTTTTAATTTTTAAGTGGGGCATCCAAAGCTAGTTAAGCTTCTAAGCTCGACAACTACAAGTAACAAAGCAAAAGTAGGCCTGACATTGACGGATTTTTCGGTACTTGTTACCGGTACTGTGGGGCGGTGATGAAACAGTACCCCTAAAAGTGTTTCAGCACCGTACCTATGATGTTGGCTGCAATGTAGGATGGGGAAATAGAATATAACACGTAACGTAACATGCAGCAAAACATTTCTGTTCGCTCTTTCTCTGGGTGTTTGATGGCTTATCGCTGGAGCTTAGGATAGAGACTTGTTAGAGCGTTGTATTCGCGATCGGGAAAGTCGCGAGTTCGACAACCGTCAACTATCAACTCTGTGCAATTTGTTCACCACTACGCACCTCCCGTCGGTGCAGTGTCCCCACTCTGGGGCCCTACTGACGAGAAAGCCAAAAAAACTCAAACCATATAATTTTGATCTCCGTTTTGAAAAGTCTTGCTTACATCACTGACACCCCTTATACATTGTCAACAAGTTGGTCACCGTAATGTTTTATTTCTGGTAACAAGGCAGTGTTCCGAAACATCACGCAGTTATAGGACAATCACTCACTGTGGCATAATCGATCACTGAACGCATGGCATGTCCATTATGACGCTTGCGTCATGCACAATCAGAGTCGCCCATGCAGACGAGAAATGTGTATATGTGCATCGAGAAGACTACGGATTATCTGCGATGCACAAATTCCATTACTCTAATTAACTGTAAATTTGCTGGACAACAAGTTGCACACTAAGCTGTATGAATTTGTTAGCATATTGAGAAATTTGTCGTAAACCTTCGAGTTGATCTAATCTTGTAAGTTACAACGTGTTGTTTAGATTTATTGCTGTAAACTTGTTGATTTATTATACTGCTTGTTGTGCACAACAAAACCAAGCAAACGGACAGTCGCGAGCTAAAATGCCATGGTCACCGAAGGAAATCCGAAGAAACAAAACAAATTGAAAGAAATGGAATTTGGGCTTAGGTCTAACATATTGCGCAACACACGTTTACAAAAACCGAAAGTCTAAAACGAATCCAGAACATATTGAGTTGTTGGCGTGTCCGTTTGCTGTATAGTCTAACATGTTGTACGACGTTTTGTTCGACAAATCCACAAAAAGTTCCAGCAGTGGAACTTTGGCTAAATACGTTTTGATGCGTAGCACGCTACGTCAGTGGCTGTCTGTATTCAAATCAATGTATTGTGCCATTGAGGCTTCGGCCGAACATTCTAGTCCTATCGTCGTCGCTTGTGTTGAATATATTAGCTGAACAGGATGGACGACTTTTGATGCTCGTGCGTTTAACTTACATCGTAGCCTAAAGGCGCGTATACACTATACATAGCGATCTAACTGAACTTAACTAAACTTACATGGTTTAGTTTTTGACGAACTGACCAATGGGCAAAGCAGTAATGCATTACAGTAGGCACTGTCTAACGGCGTCGATAACCTACGTGCCTACGCTCACGTACACGTCAACCAATGACTGATGGGGTCGCCCTGCTTGCCCATTGGTCATTTCGTCGAAAATTAAACCATGCCAGTTAAGTTCAGTTCAGTTAGATCGCTCTGTAGCCTACGCGTCTTTACACTTCACGGATATCTGGACAGTTCACTTCGTGCGAGCATAGTTTGCCGTTGCTGTGCCTCGGTCAGTGAAATTTTGAAAATATATATTTCACAAAGCAGTGTAACGACGCGTTTAAACTTTGATGTGTGATGGATCTTTCGTGACGTGTTTATCGCAAATTTTCCTCCGATTGTGCCGGTGAAAAAATTTTGCAAGCTGCTTGTAGGCCATAGATTATTGTGTTGTGCATCATGTGTTTACAGCGGGAGGAATGGCGTCTTGCGTGTCAAAGATATGGTCCACAGTTTCAGCAACAATATTCGCAATCATCCACATTCTGGCGATGAGCTGCGTGGATGCCGCCAATCCCGGTAACAACTTCAATAAAAACACATAATATGCTATCCATGTGGATTCACGCGCGATCAGATAGAGCAGTTATTAAGGACCTTTTTTCTTCGTGCACAAGTTAAGCTCGCGGTATATCTCCGTTTTGAGGTTAATTTAGGAATTAACCTCTGTCGCGTTGTTTCACGTCGAACTCAATTCCGGAAGATAACGTCGAGGTTGACTTTCACCCGTGCATGGAAAAACCGGCCCTTGTTTTATTGCTAACGAAATAAAGATTTATATAATAAGTAAACCTGCCAATATGTCGTAATTTGTGATTTGCGCATTGCAAGTTAATTGGGTGACAACTGTTGTCAGTCATGCATTTTCTGTTATTCTATTTCTATTTACAGATAAAACCGACTTAACTCAAATGTAGAAATTACTCATTTATACACGTATTCGATAAAATCAGCATAGGCTAAATTTTGATATGTCTTGGTATGGCCTTTCAAAAGACACCATATAGGCCTACCACAGTGAATTAGTGCGTCTTATTTCAGCGAAGCGCGTGCATTCTGGCTAGGGAGAAATCTTATGGGGTGTTTACACGATCCAGCAAACGTCCAGCAAACGTCCAGCATTACATTTGCTGGAAGTTTGCTGGACGTTTGCTGGATCGTGTAAACATCCCATTAAAATTAGACACAAATAAGCAGTATAGGTTTGACGGGAAGCTCTGGGTAGAAATCGCGGTGACATAGATAGGCCTACCCTGGAATATGGCAGTTGGAGATTTTGTTGGCCGTAGATGTAGCCTAGTAAACGTTGGGATAAGAATACGGACGTTGAAAACGCGTTTATAATTTTATATCCGAGAAATAATAAAAAAAACGTTAGCAGACATTGAATAGAAAACGTGACCTTTTTACTTGATGTGTTGCGTAATTCCAGTGTGAAAGATACAACTTTCTTACATCGTCACATTTTTGCCATCACAAATCTAAATACAAAATCTGCTATTAGTTGATTTGTTGTACACATATTATAAATTTCTATTATTTTTATGCTGACTGCCTAAAAATTAAAAAAAAACGATAAAAGTTAGAGTGCATATCTCTGCCAATTCGTGTACACAGACAGACAGATAGACAGACAGACAGACAGACAAACGGACAGACATACACACAGCGACAGACAGATCGACCAATCTCATAATCTCCTTCAATTCACTTCGTTTTATTGGCAGAGATAAAAAGTGCTTTAAAACGTTAGCTAAACTAAGCTCTGCAGTTGACACATTTTCGCATCACTGACGAAGTCTGCAACGTACGTTAGGCCTAAAATTGCTTCGTCGTGTTCGTAACTTCGTATGGGTAAGCGAAATGTATCGATGTTGTTTTAGGCTGATTACGATAACAAAATTAGAGCAACTACGTAAAAGCCTCATGACCGCACAATTCGTCGGCTGGCTGGGTGTGACCTTCTTTCTTCGGTTGAGAGACGCCGCATCTTTCGTTCTGCCGACTGTCCTTTTGTTTGTTTTGACTTCCGCGTGGTTTAATCTGCTTTACTTTTCATTAGCGCGATTGCAACTCGTGAGCGTTCGCTATATACCAAGCAGGTTAACTGAACTGCTCGAATAGCGACAGGATTGTCCCTTTAATGCGTTTTAATTCTCGACCTCGAAAAATACATATTATACACCCATTTCGTCAGATCGCGTATAAAGTTGTTGCTAGTGTCACGGGCGATCGCAGTGGCAGTTCTAGGATTTGCCGACTTGGCACGAGAGTCAAACCTAGGTCTGTATGGCCACAATACCTCAGTTTTTCGCTACAGACGGCAGACAGATCGACAGACATCTTACTACGTTCATCTCGCCGTAATAAGCTATAGCCTATATATTCAACTTTATTCACCATGAAATAGTAGCACATAAAAAAAGATAAAAACAACACAAACATAATAACAACACAGCGGACGGTAAGACAGAGTGACAGTAGAATGACACAAATAGATGAAAGCCTTAACTAACGAGCGAAAAGCCCGAAACTCAGTTCAAACTTTACCGATCTATTACCCAAGACAACGCT
>Ga0209367_1012844_pt1 | contig 10877 bp, 6 predicted proteins | sample WorMetLIZISLAND2_FD_187412 | JGI IMG/M metagenome (GOLD analysis project Ga0209367, IMG submission 187412) | Marine gutless worms symbiont microbial communities from Max Planck institute for Marine Microbiology, Germany - Olavius geniculatus... ... | reverse complement strand
CGTACGGGCTGGTGACTCGTACAAGAGTATTGTACTCCACGGTGTCTCCAAGATTCATTTCAGCCGATCCCCACGCAAACCACGGCAAGTTGAAATAACCCATCAGCTTGCCACCGTCAACAGCCGCTGAAACCACAACACAGTGTACATGGCACACTGACGGTAACAAACATTTTTGTAGCAAACAGCTACAATATGTGGAAAATACCAATAGCAGACAAGACTAGAGTTGTTTGTGCGTGAGATTTGTTTTAGATGTGAGTTAGGCACGGTTGCATTGAAACTCGAAAATAGGACACACGAGATTTTGTCTTCTCGTAAAGTGCGACAAGAAAACTAAACATTGATAAAGTAAAAAGTACAGGGGCAAATTTCCAGTTTAAGTACAACACTTCAGGCAGTCCGTATACACGGTGTTTCATAAAAGTCTCGTTTTTCTTTCTTTCATAATTCTCTCAAATAATGACCAATTTGCACGATTTTTTCACTCTTAGCTAAAGAAATACTAATTTAAAATATTTCAACAAAATATGGCTGTTAATTAAATATTCTTTGCTAGTCGTGACGTAACACTGTGTATATGAAATTTAGCGACGAATCAAACATAGAAAGTGTTTGCGTGCCGCACGTGAGGCACTGCTAAGCCACTGTTAATGAGTACCAACGACACCATGCTGCGAGCAAGCAACATGAATTAAGAGCTAATGACTGCTACAAATTATCTACAGATACACAAGAACGAGAATAATTGCCCAGGCAGTCAGGCAAATTGTAGGCAGTCACGACCTGCGGAGCACGGCATTCCGACGTAGATGTCGACATTCTGTTCACAGTAGAGTTTCGTTGTCACTCCAAGTGTCGTTTTACCGTCACATTTATCGTCACGGAAGAAAAACCTGCGAATATTGTACACACCTTTATAGGCCGACAGTTAAACTGTTCTCTAATATTGCGAATACTTCCCAATGACAATCCGATCACTGAAAGTAATAGTACAGGGTGGGCCAAAAAAAACCCGAACCTGTTTGAGCGTTGATAACTCAGCGATGGTTAGTAATAAAAAGACGTGTTATACGTCAGAAGTTTCAGAATGTTGTAAAGAATAAACGACAAATTTGCATAAAGAAGCATTTAAATATTCTTTACCTAATTTGCTTAAAAATTTTTGTCACCTCCGAAATTCTGCCAAATCTGACTGACACATGGATTTAACATGGATATTTGGGCTTTTGTAACTTAGCGATGTTTATTGATGGATAGGCGCGTAATATGCCAAAAGTTTCGAAATTGTGTACAGAAGTGTACAACTTGCATGTCTCAGCATTTAAATATTTTTTGCCTGATTTACACAAATCTGCCCCACCCCTAAAATCATGCCAAATTGGCAGTAACACAAGAACTTATGTAAGTTAATTTTCATTCAGCATACAGTAAAATATCAATAATCGTTAACACATACGTTGAGTTTAAATGAAATTCGACATAGGCAGTTGCCCAGCTTTTGCATTCATAACCGTCATCAGTCTTTTTAGGCAGCTGATCGATCGCTGGAGTCAATGTGTTCATGATCAGCTGAGCCCAGCATTCGACTAGCACACGTTTTAGCTGGTCAGTTACTGAAATTTTGTGACCATGCTATCTGATGCAATGCCCCCACACTGAATAATTCACAGAATTTAAATCTTGACTTTTTGGTAGTGAGCTTTTGAGTTCAGTGAACTCGGACACATGGGAGTGCAGACAAATGCCTAATTTCAGGGGTAATGAAGATTTATGCGAATTAGGCAAATAATATTTAAATGATTTGCTATGCAAGTCCTCTTTTTGTGTATAACATTTTAAAACTTTTGACATATCACACGTTTTTCTACGGGTAACCATCGCTGAGTTATCAACGCTCAAACAGGTCCGGTCGCTGTCGCGTTTCAGCGTTTTACGCTCTTACTTCATGGTGCACGTCCGCAAGGCCAGCGTACAGTCTAACTATAGTTGAGCGTAGAATGTAGATATAAACTTTACAACTGTGGTGTCAGCGATCTGTAAGGCCAGGATCAACTACACAGAAGTTTAAAAGCGCAAAGAAATCTTATGGAATTTGTAGTATAAACTTAAAATGTAGGTCTACGTATGAAGATGTAAAATAACAGTACATGCAGTAGCTTAACAAATTTAATATAAAAAAAATAATAATGCATATGCAGGTAGCACCCTCTGGCGAACACAAATATAATGTTTGAGATTAGCATTTCGTTTACCTGTCTCAGGTCGTTTATTTGTTCTAAATTTCTGGCATTTTGTTACCTTTTTATACACATGTGTAAATTAAATACTGTAACGAATGCTAATTCAGCCATTTTGTTGAAATAATCTGCACAAAAGCTACTTTTTGTCGCAAAAAGTTAATCGTTTTTGCTAAACTTGTGGACAGTTGTAAATGACAGGCCATTGAAAATGCAGTGATTACTATCTTGGGGGTTGAAGGCTCAAATTAGGGAATTACTAATTTGAGCCTTCAACCCCCAAAATAGTGATCATTTTTCTTTTTTGTGTTTATACAGTAGCCGCCCCTGAGATACGTTTTTGAGCTATCAGCGGTCACTATATAGGCCCCAGGTTTGTTTAAAAACTGTGGTACGAAAACCTTCCTATTGAAAATGCATTGCGGGGTAAAAATGGGGCAAAAGAGGGGAAGAAGTCATCGGATTCTTACCCCCAAACAAACTCGATCTTATTCTTCAGCCCCACAATCACTGTGCAAAATTTCATCAAAATCGAATCAAAATTGCGGCCGTATAGGATTGTTTACAGACAGACTGACAGACAGACGCAAGTGATTTTATAATCTGTCCCATGCTGTGCTATAGCAATGGGACAGATAATAATATCCGGTTTTCAAACGCAGTGCATATTACTTTTTGTTTACTTGTGAACAGATCTGTGAATATAAATTGTCGTTTACGAAAACTCTTAGCATTACCGGACGTGAGTTTGGTTGAGGTATCCGCGGCGCTGAGCGTCACGAACGGCCATCGTCGCCGCCGATCCGGTCCTCTCAAAGCCGAGTGGACCTTCGAGCGGCTGCAGCAGTCCGATCTTGATCACCGACGGTGCCGTGTAGTTGTCCTGATGAACGGCGTCCGTTACCATAGCAACGAGCATCTGCAGCTGCAGCCCAACCAGTAGTTGACGTTGCATCGTGTTCGTGTACTTGACAGTGGCTAGTGACCTGCCGAACGCAGGCTTTATAGACGTCTTAGACGTCACGGAGGCATAAATGCACAGTCGCCTCGCTGGAGCTGATGCAGTCGCAGCTTATCACACCTTTATTCATTGCTTTGATTTTTCGTATTAACTACTTGCACAGCGATTTTCCATACTTGACGCCTAACAGTGTTTCGTCATTATTTCCATGACCAATAGGCCTACAGATTGTAAAATCAAAATTTTGCGTTCGACACTGGTAGGCCTACACATGCTGTTTAGTTTTCAACCATAAATCGTGAGTTTGCAGATTTTGTTACTGTTTTGTGGTTAGCAGTTTTACAAGTAATATTCAATCGCTGATGCGTCAGCAGTAGGCTACTGTATCTACACCGTGTTTCAAAACGGGGCCACTTTTATTTTTTGAATAACTCCGTAAAACATTAACCGATTTTGATAATTTGTGAAACCTGAGGTAAATGACTGTAGTTTAGCTCACCTCACTTTAATACTGTCACTACACTACCGTGTGAAAAAGTCGTAGTTTGGCCGTTTACAACAATGAATTCGTACTAAGTAGCGCATGCGTCGAGGTGATCAAACGTATTAGCATTCGTGAGCGTTCGTTTCACGCACTTTGTTAAATTTGAGTGGGTCCAAGTGCAAGTTTTTTTTGTAACTGGACAAAAGTTTACATTAAATTTTGTGTTAAACAATGAATCTGCACTCATGTTTGAGTTTCTTCTATCATGACAACACGTTTTCTTCAGCGCTCGCACGCATGATTTGCCGTTGCCGCAACTGCATGCAGTCAATGCAAATTATTTAATACTTATACATTATTTAACATTTTAATTTACGTTTTACAAAGGACTATTACGAGATGTTGTGGGCTGCGTACAATGTGTTTGTTTTAAATTTTCTGATGTAGGAGGCGGTGTGTTTCTCCAAAAATTGTTATAGTTGGATGATACTTGACTAAATTATCACAAATATTAAAAAATGTGCAGTACCCGTAAAATAATATGATTTTTGGTGTTTTGCATTTATGATATAAGCGCGACTGAATATCAGCCTTGTAGATTTTTTTTGTAGACTAAACATCATTTCTGTAGATTTTTTTGTAGACTAAACATCATTTCTAACCAATGTTATTACGAAGTGCACACGAATGCCGTTTCCGGATAAAAAATTGATTATTCTATTAAACGAATTCGCATTACGTTCGGCATGCTATGCACATGCCTAGCCGTGCATTTTAATTTCCTTTTTGTGCCTTGTTGCTCAGTTGATTTGCTACAGCACGCGCAGGGACACACTTAGCAAGAGCAGATCCATTTGTCGCAAAAGTATTGACGCCACATCTTAATTGCGACTGCTGCCGAAGAAAACGACGAAAATTGTTTTGGCGGGTATTCAACCTAAAGAGAAATCAATTAAATTTTGACGAGGATCCAGATTGTTCTGCAAATTCTGGACCAGCTTCGTGATTCTCTACCATTAGGATTGGACTTGCGTAAAATGCCTTTATTCGCTAGGCGTCAGCACCACTGTCGCCGTCGTCGCTAATCTAAGCGCGGTCTGTGCGAACCATTTCGTCACCGCTACATAAACATGGCGAAATCTTTAGAAGAAATTAACAAAAAATACTCCGACATATATAATACAAATAAGTTTCGAAATAATAGAAAGTTTAAACTAGTTTACAATGCCGAGTGCCGACAAATTATGCGGACGTCGATTAGCTGTAGGCCCCTACATTAGGCCTACATGGTGCAACTAAGCCTAAAAAATTTTGTCCTTCCGGTTGCCGTCCGTCCCTAAAGAATACCTGCCTTCCTAAAAATTTTATTGGACCTTCAAAATATCAGCGCAGTTTTCAGCATGTTTTCAAAATTTTACTGAAAAATACTGTTTGCATCTAGGTTGCAGCTTGCAGTATCTTTACTTAAGTTCCCGTGAGTACTATTTAACGTGTCAGTTTGGTTTTCTATGAGTTGTTAAGTAATACTACACGACACGTCATGATATAGAAATAAATAAATAAAATTTTCCCCCCTCCCCGTCCCTATTTTTTTGCCGGCTGCAATCGGAAGCACAATTTTTTTTACGCCCTATCAATCAATCCGAAATTAAAGTAATCTAAGTAATAGGCCTACAAACTACTGCTAGGTCCATTAGAAAGATTTGTTAGAGTACAGTGCAGAAAATGAATTGGTTAAGATAGATCTTTTAGACGCTGGCGGAAGCTGGATAACCACTCGGCAGACGTCACGTCGTCCGAAAGATCGTTCCACGTCCGTGGGCCGACAACTGGGAAAGCCCGGTTGGTTGGCGACGGTTGTCAACTTGACCGGAGACACTGCCAGAGGGTTGGAACTAGCGGAATGGAGCGGTCGGCGGAGAGGTAAGTCGGCGACGTAGTTGGGTGGACCGAGGTATTGCGGCGCGAATCAGTGCAAGACTTTGTACACCAGAACGGCGATCGTGTATATACTGGACTCGCTCCGCCATGAGCAGCCAATGGAGGCAGACAAGCACGTCGCTGATGTGGTTCGATCGACGTAGATGATACGCCAGTCTCGCAGGCGCGTTTAGCACCGACTGGAGTCGACGGCCTAGATATAATCTTACCATTCCACCTCTGAAGCTAAAAAATTGACACATCGATTATTTCTGCCATGGGAACGTTTACGCCAATTATAGTTTTATACGTATTTGGGCTTTCCAGTTATGAAACCATGTAGAAAAACATTCGGACTGACGGACAGACGGAGGGGCGAGACCTGTAATGCACGTGTAATAAATTTCTTGCGCTCAAGTGCGTGTATTTACGCTATGAATAATCATCATTATAATCGTAACTGGTTCCGTGAACTGTATTTGTCGTGTTCATGTTTTAGTGAGATTAGTGATGAATGGAAGCTCATGCAACTACAATTCTCGAAATGCAATTCTCAAAAAAAATAATCTATTACAGTCTATGCATTTATCAAATAGGCCTACAATCAACTTACGTTAAAGTTAAATTTGAATTTAAAAGCAGATTTGTATATCACCATACTACTATGACTGGAGCTGGTTAGCTCTGTATTGCGTTTGTGTCTGGCTTTGCAGATCCTATCATACATCGAAGTCTTCTGAAAACTGTAGGACTGATTTCTCGCATTTACCTTGTTTGTCGCATTTCTTTTCGTCGCGTCAAGTGTCATATATAAGCTATAGCTGAATGCATCAGCCGATGCGCAGGCGCTGCACTTCTCCCTGGAGACTGGTGCCACACACGTCGCGAGTGATGCGTTTATGCAATACGCCTACCACTACGCGTCCATTCGGTGACAGTGTGCGCACGTTCGCTCTAAGCAATTTTTTATTTAGTTATTTGTCGTATTCGGACTTAATCGTTATTGCAACATCACCAAAACATAATCGTGCAAGATGCAACCTGTTGGCCTGCTGACATGGCTGCAGCTGCAGGTGCTCGTTGCCATAGTAACAGACGCTGTTCACCAGGACAACTACACGGCACCGTCGGTGATCAAGATCGGACTGCTGCAGCCGCTCGAAGGTCCGCTCGGCTTTGAGAGAACTGGTTCGGCGGCGACGATGGCCGTTCGTGACGCTCAGCGCCGCGGATACCTCAACCAAACTCACGTCGAGTATAAATCTATCTGTCACTCTTTCTTTCTATGCATAGTTTCATGTTTGTGGTCTCTCTCTTACGACATGTGTGCATGTTTAACTGATCTGTCACTGTGTCTTGAATGTAGTCAGCTTCTAATATTAAACATCAGATCTTCTCGAGTAAAATGTCGATTGTTCAAAAAAACAATCGTGATTCAAATGCTGGTTACTTTTTGTTTTAGTACAGCTCAAGAAAACTGCAATAAGTCGAGAGGTAACCAACATTTGAGTCGCAGTATTTTTTATATACGAAAATAAATTTTACTAATGCATTTTCATGAATTTTAGAAGCCAAATCATAGTAAAATGTAATTACTAAAATTACTTTAATGTAGGCTACATACATTTATAATAATTGACAAAAAAAATAAACACGATGCTCAGTGTATTATGGCCACGAATATTCATTTGCTAGAAAGGTACCGTGCCATAAAGTTGATGAGACATTTCAAAGCGTACATTCAACGGGCTGAAGAAAGGAACAGAAGGAGCCGGTTCGTTGGCGCAGCCACTCGCTGTTAAAGGCTAAAGATGGTGATATAGCTCTTAATGGGAATCCCACCTCAGAGCTACGAAGCGTCACCTGCCGTATGGGATCACACAGTGTTTCATGTCATCCGACACAGGTGAACGCGCCCCGCCTTAACCCCAGCCAGATAAGCTGGTACTCGATTTACCTACCCCGGAGGGATGAAAGGCTGAGTTGACCTAGGCGGCTGGTCACATACCGAGATGGTTTACCTGTATCATCGCTGTGTTAACCATGCGCGCTAAACACAATCGCGAGCTATATAGGCTTCGATTTGTGAATCTGTTACACAACAAAAATGGACAGACTGATCCTACCTTTGATCTATGATAATTAGTAGATTAAAAGCTGCGGACACAAAACATAGACACGATGTCTGGATATACAACTACTTGCATAATCTCAGCAAGATTATAAAGATAATGTTTTTTTTTATTTTACGGAGACGTGTATCTAAAATGCAGTAATCATTTCAAGAAAAACTTCAACAACAGTTCTTAAGAGGCGTTCATCCTTTGATTATGTTGAATGAAGCTAATTGTTCCTAACTTTTATGAAAAAAATATGACTTTTGTTATCCTCGCTTTTTAGAATCAATGCGGCGTCTCTATGCGTAACGTTCTAAATTTTGTGTAATTATATACGTTTACAGTTTGTTAGTTTATTACAGTTCCGACGTGCTATGTTTTTGAGTCATCTACCTCATAACTTTAGGGCGCCATATGCTATCATAAATCCTTGTTATTTCATCATTTACTTCGTCTTTTTATCGCTCACCACGGTGTCTGCAGTGTAACTGTCCTTAGCGTGCAGACTACGGAAAACCAGCCGAACAAGGAGTAACGTCTTTTTGTTTCACATTTGAAGATAGTTTTTGTGGTTGCAGGTTTTTCTTTCGTGACGACGGATGTGACGGTAAAACGATGCTCGGGGTGACGGCGAAACTTCGCTATGAACAAAATGTCGACGTCTACGTCGGAATGCCGTGCTCCGCAGGTGAACAAAGACTGCAACAGAGCATATGTTTCTTTTTAGGTTTAGTAGTCCAAATAATTTGTACAACGACGGTCTCAGTGCTTAAAACCTACAATGGATAGGTCATTATCTTTGCGACCAGATTTAATTGACTGCTTCTTAGCAGCACCGAGAGGCTGTTACTCATTAGCTAAGGCTTATCGGCATCTGGTGACATCTCTTATGTGTTGCACGCATATGTTTTCTATATACAATGACCCTTACATACTGAAAATACTTGACCACTTAACCTAGTAATAAGTTTCGCTATAGTGTCAGAGCCGTATTTTAACCGAATATTAATCACGGTTAACGACCACCATAATCTATTCTGTGAAATGAGTCAGATGGAAGCTAATTATCACAAGTGCACCGTGTGGTAAGCGCGTGGCCGTCGTTTTGAGTTCGGTTACAGGGGTAATGAGCTACAGTTAGTTACGCTATTGAATAATTTGTTACACATTCGTCACAAAGCCAATACAATGCGCTGTGAACAGTTTTAATTTTTAATTTCATTTTTTACAAACTTTATGATTTAAACGACTGTTATCGTGAGATGTTAAAATCATCGCTGGCTAGATTTCGTTTGGGTTAGTAACGGCTCACTCAGTTACTGTTGCACATATTCGCAGGAAATGTGGCTGACTTGTTTGTGAAATTAGTAAGAATAGGTGTTGTAATATGCTGGAAAACTATAACGAATAGGCCTAAACATAGCCTAACCGAAGCAAGCGTACTGCAAAAAGCAAAAAGCCTGTGTTCGACAAAAATAGGCTGCATATGCTGCCGAATGTAGGCCTAATATAAAAAACACCTACAGGCCTAAATCGCGTGCATATACGCAACTACAGCGTTTACACAATGTCAGTGTCATTGACTCTTATTGCGCAGCTGCGTGTTGTCCTGCATTCCCCGGTGGGTCCGACACTATTACGGAAACATTTTATATTACACTGTGCTCGTACAACAGGCTATAAAGTAACCTTTAAAGTTTCGAAATACAGCGTACACATGTTGTCATTGCACTTACACTTAAGGCACATTGTAATTCAGTGGCGGATCCAGTCCGCTTAAAATTCGAGCAGTCGTGGACGCACGCAGACGCAATCAGCAGTGGTTATCTGCTTTCACCCGGAAACGATCGTCAGACGTGCAAGTTTTACCGATTCACTTCAAACAAAAAAAATACAAAATGCATGTAAGCCAGGGCCTATACAGATGTAGCCAAGCCCGTAGAGAGGGGGTAGGAGGGAAAGTTACCACAAGCCCCGCGACGTTTGGTGCCCGCCGTCGCTCAGAAATATAAAGTACACCAGAATGCGCCATACGAAAAAGCAAAATACAAAAATTTTCTCCCTAGACGAGCCCCGCGAGAATGTTGTTTCCGGTCCCCGCCGTGGCTCTCGACGTCCTTGGCTGTAGCCTGTAGCTATACATGTTCGTAGCGACCGATCAGCTTTGCTTACATCAGTAAAAGGCAAATGAAAAACGTTTCTTCAAAAGTTAATATCATGAGATTTATAAGGGAAAATTATATTGTTTGCATTGCAGTGACATGCGGTCAGGTTTGATTTTGTCGTGCCCACTTTCAAGTTTCAACATCAAACGTATTTAATTTGTGGCAACCGATTTTTCAGGCTTCGGATGTATTTTGAAATTGCCAGGAAAAAATTGCCCGGTTGTAATGAAAGCGGAAGTTAAGCGAATATCATGAATTATCAACGTAAATGACGTACGCCCTTATCGCGTATAACGTGCATCACACGGGTGACTGGTCATTAGTCCAAAGGGGCACTAGTCCGAAATTGGCTATATCTTGGTCCGCCATAGTCAGTGACTGCCGTATACAAGGGCCGACGGCCCATAGCTAAGGTCCGCCATAGCCAAAGACGCACTTTATTCCTGTTCTTAACCTTATCACCAACCCTAACCTTAATCCTAACCATCACGCTTTCGGACTTCCCCTTTGAACGAGTGAATTGTCCCTATCACACATGTTAGCAGACAAGACGTAACGATCGTTCGACATTTTGAGTTGGCATGTCGGAGATGAGCCCCGCCGCCTAGGGTCACAGAGCTGTGACGAGGCGCTGTTGAATGTGGGTGGTTTTCCATCAGTATCGAGCAAAGGCTGATGACTCGTTCATTATACAGCTGAGCGCTGTCGCACGTTTATATGTTTAATGAATCCATTCCTCGCGGCATATGTCACACCTACATGGCATAAGAAAAAGATATACATGTAGATACGTATTGTCTGGACGTTTTGTCTCGAGTGTCGTCAGTTGCCGCCATTGATAATAATGATAAATGTACAAAACATCAGTTTATACACTTGTTAACGGCGACATGCAATGAGTGACACATCGAAAACAGCAAAAATCATAAAAAGGTGATATCACTCACCATCACATCGTCTAATTGTCAATGTGCTGTTGAATAATATCAC
>Ga0209367_1012843_pt1 | contig 10878 bp, 4 predicted proteins | sample WorMetLIZISLAND2_FD_187412 | JGI IMG/M metagenome (GOLD analysis project Ga0209367, IMG submission 187412) | Marine gutless worms symbiont microbial communities from Max Planck institute for Marine Microbiology, Germany - Olavius geniculatus... ... | reverse complement strand
GTACTAAATTTTGCGCGTTTTTTGCACTCCCAAATTTTAAGGGGGCGGTGCCCCCTAAAAGTTGTACCCGCGTTATCACCCCCATCTAGCAGCACGTCACGTGGCAAAGTTTCATGAAGCTACTCCCTTTGGCTCCAAAGTTCTCGCGGCGAATACGCTACATTTTAAGCCAATTTTTGACCCCCCTTTGAAAAAAGTTGTAAGGGGGCCCCGTCTCCGATGGGGGCTGCGCTAGTAAGACTTGGTCATTCTCTAGCACGTGTAAAATTTGGCGGCGTAGCACACCCTAGGGGCCGAAATATGGTCTTCCGAAAAATGCGCTTTCGGTGGGTTTAATTCAACATCGAGATCTCCAACGTTACTGGACCAAACTTCAACGTACTTGTTTCGCCTAGCGCGGGAGGAATCGATGTCGAACGAGTAACTTACCGATTTTGAATATCTTCATTCGTTACGGAGAAATTGGCCGCCAAACTTTGAAGTCGACCGAAATTGGGCCAAATTTTGCATGTTTTTGGCCCCTAAAAATTTTTTGGGGAGGCTCCCCCAAAATTTCGGCCCGGGATTATAAAATCGAACGTGCTTCCGAGCATCGTGCAAAATTTCGCGTCGATCGGCCCACGGAGCTCGGAGATTACGCGGTGAGAAAAAAAAGAAAGAAACCACAGCAAAACTTAAGCCCGCTCCGCAAGCTATGGCTTACGGGCGGACTAAAAAAACATCTGGGCTAAAACATAAGTCCTTCCGAAAACTATCGTTTTCGGGCGGACTAAAAATAGGTAAGCTTACACGCAACATCGAAATATGACTAAGTATCACTGTCAGTCAGCAGATAAAATACAACATCGTCGGAGAAGCCAGGAAGTTCGAAAGGCGTGAGTCTATTGCAGCCTATTAAAGCTCGTCTGCTGTCATATGGATTTGTGTATGATTCGTTTGGCTTAAGCAAGAGTGCCAAAGCTGTTTGATGAAGCTGGTTCTTTGTGTTCTAATGCACACAGTGTATCGTAGCGTTACAATCAATCAATCAAACTATCGGTCTTACATGCAAAACAATGGAGCAAAACAACAGTACAGTGACACGCAACATTTCCCCACTTGCGACTTTTTACTGTTACAGCTAACGACTTATAACAAAAGGCCCATTATATATGACCGTACTAGTTGTCAGTGACCTTTAAGGTCATCTAAGGTCGATAATTTCTATGTCATTTGATTGCCAATATGCCACTTTCTATTAGTGATCAATAGGAACCTAGGCTCTATCTCGCATCGTTTAGTCACAATAGCGCGTAACGGCTTTCAACATCATGCAAGATCAATACGAAAGAGCAACCTAGAGCAATGTCTTATTTGACAGGGCGTATGGTACTTCCTATTAGTGATTCATAGTAACCTTGGCCGAATCTCTCGCCGTTTCCGAGATATTGCCGGTTTTTCGTTGAAAAAACGCGCATTTTTCCAACCGCCCTCCATTCAACCCCGAATTTGAAAATGTTTCTCTTGCAATAAATAGCTGAAATTATGCGTGCCCGAGTATAAGGCACAAATCTTTACTGTGGGCTGCCCCAAGAAGTTTAGTTTATCGTGACAAAATTTCGTGCCCTTTTGTGAGGGGGTTCTCCTTGAACGAGGGCGTCAAAAAGAAGTACCCCCTAAAAGACTTTCTTTTGCCGTTATTGGCTCATCTAGTGTGAAAACGGTTGTAGATAGGTACAGACACGTTGCTTATTATAACAAGCACCGGTCATGTAACTTTTTAGTTTTATCAACATCAATTACCTTGAACGACTTTGATTCTCCCGAAATTAGGGGTTTTCGTGAACTTTTCGTGATTTCGGGCTGCGACACACATTTTAAGAGCAAATTGCGCCAAAAGGGCTTAAAATTGACCTAAACAACCTAGGTATGAAATTTTCAGCATTAAACGTAGATTTTATTAGTCTAAGTCTCGACAGCCTAAGCGTCAAAAGTGGTACCATCTAAAAAGTGGTTATTTTACCGACATTGGCTCTTGGCTCGTGTAGCTTGAAAACGATTGCAGATAGGCACAGACATGCTGCTTATCATAACAAGCACTAGTGACGAGCTTTTGAATGGTGTTACATCGATGATCTTAAATGACCTTGAATCTTGAACGATAAAGAATTTTAGTGCTGTTTGCAATTTTTGGCTGCGGCGCACATTTTGAGATTGAATTGCGCTGAAATAGCTTAAGATAAACCCGGACAACCTGCGTAGGCCTATGAAATTTCTAGCATAAAACGTTTATTTCTAACGATCTAAATTTTGACCTCTTACATTCAAGGAGTCTTCCGTATAAAGGCTTCAACATTACTCCTTCAAAACGCAGTATTATTTTATTGTATGCTGTACACGATTGCCCACCAGGTGGCAGCAACAAGCAGTGCACACACAGTCTGAGTCTTCGATAGGCCAACATTGTTTATGCCGCAATGATTGAACGATTGTTCGGGAATGGGAATGGGAAGGAATGAAAAAATCCCAGTGGGAATCCCATGGGAATGGGAATTGATTACAAAATTGGGATTGGGAATGGGAAGGAATGAGAATGCAAAAAGCCATTCCCGGTCATCTCTAATGCTTTGTCATATAGGCCTACTTTTTGAGTGTGAGCTTGCCACGCATTGTGACACTGTGACTAACTCGACCAACGCAGAAGAGCAATGTTTACGGGATACGTCACGTGTGATCATTGCTTCATCAAATCAGCCATCATAGTATACGCGTGCAGAAGAAATTGTTTGCACTATTTTTAGCCGAGTTAACCCCTTAGCTGCGTATGTAACCGTCACGGCAAAGCGATATAATTGATTAGCAGATTGATTGTAACGTTCAATGTCCGATATCATTTCCGAATTGAGCGCATGCAGTGTGGCTATTGATGAATCTGCCGCTTTGCGCCCAGCCATCAATTTTGTACGGTCCAAGAAAACACAACCATGTGTATTTCTGACTCGATAGACTCTTTTGATACATTGTAGGCTCGTAAGGGACGTACACAGATATCAATAATCTATTTGTGTGTATAATAAAACGGTGACAAGTATGCAAATACCGCCAAATAGGCGCAACACACGAACGTCATCATTTATGCAAAACGGAGCTGAAAGTTAACAAGTTTAAACAAGAAATATTAATAGATTGTGACCAATCTAACGTACTCCTCGCGCGCATTATTTTCTACTGTATTTTTTCAAGTGCTTTTACGTTCCTTTCGGCCCATTGCGACCATGCGTTTCTTTGGCACCCTTATGAAGATGTATGGCCGTTTGAAGTTCTTCCAGGAAAGCTCTTCAGGAACAGAGGTCGGTCGACGGTCGGTCCTCAATATTACACTGATTTCATACTCCTCTACGTTAAGAACGTAGCAAGCGAGGGGTTAAAATTTGGTGTATAAAGAACACGCGATATACATTTTAAGATGCAAAAAACATCATATACACCATTTTCTATGTCACGTCTTTTTTGGTTGAGTGAATGACGTGACGTCAGGGCTTAAGCATCGCGATTATAATATGACATTATATCTAATTTCTTTTACAAATTGCACAACACAAAAAGCAAAACATTATATTTAGACTTTTAAGGATTTAGATTGAGCAAAACCCATAAAAACTATGTTTTCGAACGATTTCTCAGACCCTTGTGCATTTTATCGCCTGAGCGTATAATTTTAAAAACTCATACCCCGTTTACACGATCAAGCAAGCATCAATCAAATGTATTCAAACAGTGGTGGATTCAGGGGGGCGGTTGCCCCTATTGACTGGATGCATATCAAAAATGGCGAACACTTTGCACAAAAATGCATAATTTTTGCTTAAAATTAAAAAAAAATTTTTGCAGACCCTACCTTTTACCCTTCCCCCCTATTCCCAAGTTCTGGATCCGCCGCTGCATTCAAAATACTGTACACGTGCACGGCACGACGTGTGCTTTAATTGCTCGATGTTTGCTCTACGTTTGATCGATGATTGCTTGATGTTTGCTTGATCGTGTAAACGGGGTATTATAGAAAGCAATGTCTACCAAGACCCCTGCCACCCACACATTAGTGCTTAATTATCCATTATTTATGACTTTTTTGTTTAGGTAAGAAACCAGCAAAAGCGACGTGATCGCTAATCTATCGCTGTGTAGGCCCTATTATACGACATATTAACGCAACGTACCGACTGATACTACTAGTAGCCCAACTAAACTGAACTGATGTGAATGTGAATGTGAATATTGCGAATCACTGCTCTTTATACTAATTGTTTTATATACGATGAACTTTCTTTTAATTTACGGTCATTAGCTAACAAACCTATTACGATACTCGATTTGTTTGTCTGTTTTTAGTGTTTTAGCCATAAATCCACCCATTTGTTCTGTCTGTAGCGATAGTTTTTAAAAGTAAGTTTCGTTAAAATTGTTTTTAGCTTTTGGACAAACTATGAGACGTTTCCGCTTGCATGCTTTTGGATTTATTATGTATCTTGTGCTTGTGTTTTTAAAAGTTGCGCTTGTCAACTTTACATTAAACGAATATATGATGATGATGATAACAAATATCTGGGCTATGCAAGAGTCGGCTACTCAGCAAATACACTGTGTCCCAAAAAAGAATTCGCGACATTTTTGACTGTAACTTAAAAACCAATTATCAGATTTTAATAATTTTGGTACGAATATTTTTGACACAACTTGCCATCAAATGGCCATTTAGTTAACCATCTCATCCAATATTTGTTTCTGCACTACCTGGGAAAAACATAGCCAGCAAATTATCACTTTTTGTCTAATGCTATATAATTGCTTAATTAACATAACGCATAAAAACACATTTTATTTACTTTTTTGACACTTTGGCTGACATTTCATCCAATTTTTCGTTTTTTAACTGCCTGCAGTAAAATTGCTTGAAGTGTTGGCCCACTATGCGAACACAGGCAAGGAGACGCTTTCTCCATTCATTGACAGCAGTATCGATAATGTTCTGCTCCGGACCAATCCAGGTTGTACCAGTCGCTTCTTGACTTCGCAAATATTTTTAAACTTCATCAGGTAGACACACTGCTGCATGACAGTCACACCTTGTAATAATAGACCTGCTGCTGGGGCCCACAGATTAGGATAGATGGAATTTATTGACGTTGTGTTATTCATTTTAACACGTATTATGCTCGGTCTGTTTTTCCCAGGTAGAGCAAAAACAAACAATGGATCAGGTGGGAACTAAAACACTTATTTAATAAGCAGTTGTATCAGAAATATTTCTGCCAAAATTATTAAAATCTGCTAATCTTTGTTCAAGTTACTATAGATAATGTCAAGGATGTTTTTAAATTTTTTTTCCGTTTATTTCAACACACTTCGCTTGATCTGCTTTCCCTAGATAGTGCTAAAGCATATACTGGGTTAGGCAAGAAACTGAACGATTATTTGATGGCACGTTATGTCAGGAATATTCATACCAAAAATTATCAAAATCTGTTAATTGGCTATCAAGTTACAGTCGAAAATGTCGGAGATGCTTTTTTGGGACACAGTGTATTTGTCGGCGAAAGGGAAACGAAATGCTGTTGTCGTTTGTTTTATTCGCATGCAGTCGTACAATGGGAAATGCTAGAAGTCCCACTGCATTTAAAAGGTTAATCGAGCGTTTGCAATGGTTGCGACACCTCGCTGTACAACACGATCAATCGCAACACCGAATCGGCCCGAAACAGCCACGCATCGGTCCTTCTCCTGCGGGTCTAATCTTATTCTTTCGTGTCGATGAATTTTTTCGTTCGTGACCACGACGTGCGCCCGTATGACGGCTTTCACGCGAGACAAGTTTAGAACCAGCTGCCGGACGGAGGAGAGGATGGCAATTCCAAGATTTCATCAGGAAAAACGTCACAAATTTGGCAAACTCTGCGCCGCCGGAGTATAAAATATCAAGAGACTTATCATCATCAGCAGCATAATTAGGAACGACCAGCAGCGCATGCTTTTATGATGTCCACAACATTCAATGATCTGATTAGAGACAATAACAACGAAATATAAAAAAAACATTATGCACCAGTCTTTAGGCAGCCGAATGCAGTCTACATGTATGTGGCCTTGGCGATATCGACATTGTAATAACACTTATAGGTGGATCTGGTGACTTATTTGGTTGCGGTTAAAGCGGGGCGCGTTTATCTCTGTCCGGTGGCGGGTAAACTGCGTGATACCATACGGCAGGTGACGCTCCGGAGTTTTGCGATGGATTTCTCACAAAGAGCATCAACACACGTGCGACAAACCATGCTACAGAAAAATGTGTAGGCAGTCGGAATTGCTTGCAGTGGAGCTTAAAATATTCCGTTTTATACGGACTGGCGGCGACTACCACCGGGAAGAAACAACGATTTATCCGGCATAATATTGTGACATACTTTACGTTAGTATCGAGCACAGTTTTTCACGTTCATACACGTCGCTGGCCTGTCAATCAAACATCCGAGCACGTTTCACCACTCAGTGACTTTTTGACGTCTGACAAGCCGCTATATTGGAGGCCCAAGCGCTTGTCATGTCGACCGACTCAGTCAGAATCCAGCCTGGTCATCCCTCATGGACCACCATCGAAGACTTCACGTACGCCAACATACACTCGCCACGTTGTCCTAGGTCACGTGACAGTGGGCGGCGCCGAAGTGGATGCAACTCTCTTAGATCGATTTGGATTTAGTTTCCTATTCTAACGGATGACTCATCTTATACTATCTCAAAGACTAAGTAGCCCGAGCGAAAACAAACGGTCGTGTGTAATGTATAGATCTGTTCCATTTCCGGTCAGGTTGGATTTAGTTTCGGCGGCTGCGGCGCGCGTGCGTGAATGGTGATCACGTGATGCGTGTCAGTTCCGGTTAGCGTTGCGTTGTCGCGTGCTAATCAGCGTAAAACGCAGCGCAGCGTGACACATACGCTGACTGCTTGAGGTGCATTGGATCGTCAAATGTCGGTTCGCGACCGTCAGTCTGACATTTCATTAAATGTCAGCCTGGTTGATGCTTAATGTCGAAAACGAGGCGCTGTCGGCGGTCACCGCGAACGCCACGACTGACACGAAACGTGCTTTAAAGTAACTGAAAACTGCCATGACACGTGGCTAAGTCAACCAGGTCAACTCAGCCTGGCCATCCTTCCATGAGTAATCGTAATGAGTACTGGCAATTGGTCGATATCGAAGAAATAGCGAGTTTTGTGTAAAAATAGCCTTATGTTGCAGGCTTATGTGATAGGACTGCTGGAATAGGCATCTGGTCAATTAAAAGCGTTGGTTGTTAGCGGAGCCGACTTGGCTTGCGTGCTATAGAATGCAATTATTGAGTTTAAATCTTATAGTTGCTCAGAGTTTTGCAAAGAAAATGAGTTCCCCGCAACAGATTTTTGTCGATCGTCATTTTCAAACTGTTGCGGATTTTAGTCCATAAGTAGGATCAGTCAGCACATCTCTGTTTCGTCTGGCGTGGTATGGACGGTATGCTTTAGACGCTAACTGCTGACTGCTGAGCTGTCTAAATTCCATCCAGAGAAACTATTCGTACGCTGTTGTCGCGCTCTGTTTGTTGTGCCAGTTTCATACAAGTCAGTTAACATTGCCGGCTCAGACACTTTTTGTAAGTTTTCCGCCTTATAAAATGCGAAGCGGAACATTTTTGCGTCTGTCACAGCAAACAATGTCCTTCGTTGTTGAAGATTTTTTCGCTTTTTGACGCGCTACAGCTATGCTATAGGCGTCTATAGTCAGATTATTATTATTATTATTATTATTGTCGTCTGCCCGCCTGTTCGTCCGTCCGTCCATTTGTCTGTTACAGATATAGGCCTACTGTGGCTAACCTATAGATCTTATAGAAAAAAAACTTTTTACAGGAATGATAAACCATGTGTTTTAAATTAAGGCATGCACAATTTCAGCGACTTAGTGCAAGGGGAACTTTTTCAAATTTGGGGTTGAATGGATGGGAGTAGGAAAAATGTGCATTTTCAACGGTAAACTGATCATATCTCCGAAATGGTGAGAGATAGGGCAAAGGTTGCTATTAGTCACTAATAGAAAATGGCAAACATCTATTCCATGAAAAAAACATCATTGACCTTGAATGACCCTAAAAGTCAGTACTGAAACAAAAACTGTAGCTGTAGCGCGTCTTCCCTAGCAACAGCTAGGCTTCTTGTGTATCTTCGTCTGTCGACGTTCGGCAAAAAAGCTGTCATGTTTTGAGTCAGTCGTTTTTGTTAGCTGGATTTTTTCAAAAATAATCATAAACGCAATTTAAGAAATTTTACGGAATGATCAGCCATGGCATAAGCAAAAACGCTTAGATTTTGATTGCGAACAGGCTTTTGTTGCCTGTAAAAGTATCCAGATTTTTGTGCATTAGGAATAGAAGATAAGTGCTAGAATAAGACTTTTTTTATTTCTCAGGTGGCAGCACCATGCCCATCGGACGTTTGAGAGCTCTGATGCTTCCAGTTGTTACCCGTCTCTTGTAAAATTTGTTTTATAGCTTTAAATGCTTTAGGCGTTACAGATTTCGAACGATCTTCTCAATATTAATTTACAAGGTAGTGTAGCGACATATTAGCGGTATCTTCGGTTAATCACTTTACAGAGCGCTGCTGTTGAATGCCGGTTAATAAAGTTTAGAACAAAGTGTGTAATAATTTGACGCAAATTTGGCGTAATAAAGTTGTTGGCTTAAATCTGTTAAACCAACCTGCAAAGATCGAAGCTGGACACTTTCGCTGACACCCTATCTAAAGCCGCTACAAGTTAAGTACAGTTGTAGCTCGCTGTTCCCTATTCCTCCCAAGAGCATCAGACCCATCGCTTATCGTTTACTTACTTACGGCATGACGTCACGGGTGGACATTGTATTATAAGCAATATCTGCCTTCGGCGTCGGGCAATACTTTCCCTGACTTCGTGGAAAAACTTCCAATAATGACCTCGGGGCACTAAGCAATATCGGCCATAAAGGCGCGGCGTCGGGCGAACGAGCCAGGGACAAGCTTGTTGTAAATTGAGCGAGCGACAAAGCGAGGCTCCGTGGACAATCACATTTGCATGTGTTCACGAAGAATTAGGAGCCTTTAAATCTTAATTCTGTCTGACAGGCCGCTTTGCGCTAGTGACTCAAACAGTAAAAGGCAAGCGTTCAGGGGGCTGAAGATTGATTCGACCTTTTAACTAACCTCTCAATTTTACCGGCCGTAACCACCAGCTTCGTAGGGCGTAGACCTATAAGAACTTAGAGGACACGCTTTAGTGTTGCATGTACGTACCTAATCGTTTTGGCGCAACATTTTCTGCAAACGTGTTGATAAAACGGCAACAGATGATGAGATGAAATTAGAATTAAACTTTAAAAATTGCATGCGAATAATTTACTTAATTTATTTCAAGAACACGGGAACCCAAAATACGAATTGTTATAATGCAATAAACTTAGAGCTTTTAAAACAAGATTTCATGCGATAGGACTAAAACAAAATTGTAAAAAAAATGCGATAAAAACAAAGTAATAACTGTAAAACAGTCATAATTTATAGCTTAAAAAATTAAAATTTAAGTTCAAATATATTTGACGCATATCTCGAGTAAACTTTACTGAGTAATTCACTGTCAACGCCGGGCACTCTCCGCAGCCAGATGAACGAGACAGCCGCATATCATGTCGACACTCAGCATCGACATCTTACCTTGGGCATTGCGAGATACGATAAAGTTGGCGCTGGTTTAAACCTAAATTCCATTTGGTTTGATTGGTTGTACAATATCATATATAATATTAGAAATTTGGGGCAAAGCCCAACGTGAGTTCGCCCGACGTCCTAAATCCGATTTGGAAAAATTAGAGGAAGGAGTAAAATTTTCCCGGCATCAAAGTCACTTGGCCCGAACTCAAATGCACTGGCATACGCCGAACGCGCATTGTCGACTTAGGGTAGGTCAAAATGAGCGCCTATAACTCTGTTTGTAGTGGACGGAATTTCACAAAATTTCTTTTGTTCAACGCCCAAAGGATCCTTCTCGTTAACGCCGTTTAGACTTTGTCGCTATCTTCATCGCTTTCAGAGATATTTGCGGTCAAACTTGAAAGTTGTCGTAAAAAGTACTAAATTTTGGACGGTTTTTGTTCTCCCAAATTGTAAGGGGGCGGTGCCCCCAAATTTCGTACTTGCGTTTACACCCGAACCTAAAGGCGCGTCAAGTGCCAAAGTTTCGACGGGCTACACCCCCTAACTCCGAAGTTATAAGCGCTAATTTATTGCATTTTAAGCCAATATTTGTCTCCCCTTTGAAAAAAGTTGTAAAGGGCCCCCGTCCCCGATGGAGGGTACGCTAGTAAGACTTAATAATTCTCTAGCGCGTGTAAAAATTTGGGGGTGCAGCACCCCGTAGGGGCCGAAATATGGTCTTCCGAAAAATGCACTTTGGGTGAATACGATTCAACATCGAGATCTTCAAGCTCACTGGACCAAACTTCACCGGACTTGTTTCGCCTAACGCAGGAGGAATCGCGGTAGAGGAATAAAAATCCGATTTTGAATGTCTTTATCCGTTTCGGAGATATTCGCCGCCGAACTTCGAAGTCGTCCGAAATCGGGCCAAATCTTGCATGTTCTTGGCCCCTGAAATTTTTTTGGGGTGTACCCCTTAAAATTTTAAATCGGCATTATAAAATTGAACCTAGTACTGACCATCGTGCAAAATTTTACGCCGGTCGGCCCACGCACCTCGAAGATCTCGCGTTGAAAAAATGTTGTTTATGTTTATTGTGGTAAAACATAAACAACACTAGAAATTTGGGGCAGAGCCCAACG
>Ga0209367_1012842_pt1 | contig 10878 bp, 8 predicted proteins | sample WorMetLIZISLAND2_FD_187412 | JGI IMG/M metagenome (GOLD analysis project Ga0209367, IMG submission 187412) | Marine gutless worms symbiont microbial communities from Max Planck institute for Marine Microbiology, Germany - Olavius geniculatus... ... | reverse complement strand
GCCTTCTACCCTCCGTGGGACGGTAAAATGAGCAGTAACTCCAGTAACTCATTTATATGGGTTACGGAAGGTGGTGACCTTAGTACAGCTGACTGGGGCTGCCTAGCCGGCCGCTGCGTTAGCCTGTGTCTGCAGGCTGCACGTGGTAGCCGTGCGGCTGGCGGCTCTGGTTAGTGACGAAAAGCGTATTAGAGGCGTTGTACGCGAGATGCGCTATACAAATTGACACCTTTACCTTTTACCTTTAACAGCTGACAAATCCTATTGTCGACAAGCAAAGATGTCGCCATGTCATGTGGCGACATGTCTGCGGCCGTCCGTTTAATGTTCACTTATTGTTTTCCACTTTGACAACGTTGCTCTACTTGATGGGTGTGGACAGTTGAACCATGTCGGTGGTATGTAAACAACCTTCACCAGTTGTAGGGGTCTAGCGGTGTCAGTCCCGACAATTTCTTTGAAAAAAAAATAACTGCATATCAGTGCAATTTCGTGCATTTTCTGGGCGAAATGTGCAAAAAGTAGGCCTACAACTTTGTGTTTTCACTTAATGTAGATTTTGACAATCAATTTGCTGACATTAGATCATCAAAAGTGGTACACAGTAAATCGACGATTTTCCGTGATGACAGTTTCACAACAATGGCACAGAATTCACCATCTTTTTTAAAAAGCCACGGTGATGAAACGAAACATTTTTCATGACCAACTCTACGACTTTTCAGCATCAAATGTTTCAACGTATCAATGCCATTTACTGATTAGCAATTTTTCCAAGGAATAGGCTGATATGATATGATTAGATGTGACAAAGTAAGCGATGCACGCTACTGCAAGCCAGTCGATGATAACCGTCAATAACATAACAAGAAATCTGAGCAAAGCTCACGAGACGCGCGAAAGCCTATAGCATTTCCAGTTCAGTAGTTATAGTTTCGAAAATTGCATATCATTTGGACTCGGCCCATCGGGACCATAGTACACTTCGGCCATAGGCGCGTGTGGCGTCAGCGGCGTGGCGCCACCTTGTGAATGATATAAACTCTCACAGGCGAAAGTGGCCAAAAAATCCATAAAACCTCCTATTTTTGGCGTTCAAGGTCATTCAAGGTCATTGAATTCGGCGCCAATCGAAAGCCAGTATACGATTTGCTATTAGTGATTAATAGTAACCTATGCTTTATCTCGCACCGTTACTGAGATACAGCGAGTTATTTGCCAAAAATCGCAAATTTTGACCACCCCCTCTCATTTAGCGCCCTCGTTCGGGGTGACCCCCTTCGAATTTATGGAAAAGCTTGACGGTTCCTGAAACTAGAGTCTTCCAGGCAGCCGACGGTAAAAATTTGGTGATCCTATCTTGCACCGTTTTTGACTGATCCACCCGTGTGACAGACGGACAGACAGACAGAATTGAGACGGCTAAGACGCGCTGAAAGCAGTAGCTGCTTTCGCGCGTAATAATATTAGCCGTGACTACATAACTAGTTAACTGTTGCCGTAACGTCTGACAGTAACTAACTTCTAGGCAAGCAGTCGTAACATTCTCAAGACTTTTTATGTTTCGATAAATACTTATTTTGGCATTCGAGGCGCCTTGACATGAAAACTTTGGTCTCGACATGAGCAAATATGCACTGTCTCAAAAAACATCCCCGACATTTTTCGACTGCAACTTGAAAACCACTTACCAAATTTTGATAATTTTTGGTAGGAATATTTCCGATAATACTTGCCATCAAATAACCATTTAGTTTCTCACCTCACCCAACGTTTGTTTCTGCACTACTTGGGGGAAAACACAACCAGCGAAATATCACTTTTTTTATCCAATGCGATATGATTGCTTAATTAACATAACGCGTAAAACACATTTTGTTTACATTTTTGGCACTTTGGCCGACATTTCACTCAGTTGTCTATTTTTCAACTGCCTGCAGTAAAATTGCTTAAATTGTTGGCCCACTATGCGAACACGAGCAAGGAGACGCTTTCTCCATTCATTGACAGCAGTATCGATAAAGTTCTGCTCAAGACCAATCCAGGCTGTACCAGTCGCTTCTTGATTTTACAAACATTCTTAAACTTTATCTGGTAGACACACTGTTGCATGACAGTCAAATCTTGTAACAGACCGGCTGTTGGGGCCCACAGATTAGGATAGAATGATAGATAAAATTTATTGACGTTTTGTCATTCATTTTAACACGTATTACGCTTGGTCTGATTTCCCCAGGTAGTGCAAAAGCAGATGTTCGGTAAGATGGAAACTAAAACACTTGTTAAATAGCCAGTTGTGTCAGAAATATTTGTGCCAAAAATTATTTAAATCTGCTAATTTTCCTTCAAGTTACGATCGATAACGTCGGGGATGTTTTTTTCAGGTTTTCTGAACATATTGCACTTGATCTGCTTTCCCTAGGTAGTGCAGAAGCATACATTGGGTGAGGTGAGAAACTAAACGGTAATTTGATGGCAAGTTTTGTCCGAAATATTTGTACCAAAAATTATTAAAATTTGATAATTGGTTTTCAAGTTACAGTCGAAAATATCGGGGATGATTTTGATACACAGTGTAGAAATGGAAAGTAAGGGGACAATGGCCACCCAAGATGCCAAAAGTCGCCCTATTTTCTTTGCCTAGCATATAAATTTGTGCAATAAAACTAATAAAATAATTGTCTCGAGGATTGCATCATTCTTTGTGTTAACTTGCAAAAGCTGCTAACCTGTGTTGGAAACAGGACGTGCTAACAGCGTAGTCGCTGCATACGTTGTGATAACAGACGACAGTCGATCCTGTTGCTGCTGCTGATGATGATGGTGATGACGATGGTGGGTTAGTGATAACCCCGTCTAAGTCTCCGACGCACCGCCTTCGCGTCACGTTGGACGCAAACCGAAAGCACTTGGTCTCGTTCTCGCCGATCACGAGACACAGTGACGTCACTTCCGACTTCGTCATCGTTGCCGTCGTGGTCTGGTTCACAGATGCAAAAACGTTTAAAAAATAACTAGAAATTATGGACCGCCTACTAAAAACGTTAAAAACGTCAAGCACGAGGCAGCAATAAAAACGTCTAAGAACGCTGAATAACAAACGTCAGCCATAATTTGTTCAACATTTTGCCCAATGCCCTATGCTGTAGGCATAGATGTAAAAAACGTTGTTAAAAGCGTGGCAAGAATAAACAAGAAGCACAGCTGTCGCTAGTGTGAGCCGACCGTACTACATTGTGTTCAGAAAAAAACACCCACTCACGTTTTCTGTTATATCTCTGTGTAAAATGCATAGATTTGCACACAATTTTCAGGAAATGTTAATTAAAAAACAAGTATTCCGAAAATTGAAAAACAGGTATTTTTTCTACTTGTGACGTCATGAGGACGTCATATTTCAATGTTTGTAAATTACGGGTTTTACTGCTGAAGACAAACATTTGATAAAATGTTAAAACACATCAATTAGTCATTGTGTTAACTGGCCTCAAAAATAGGCCTATGTTAATTCGTCACGCAATTTTTTATTGTAAACTGTTTCCATGGTTTATCTTCTTGGCTGAGTGCGAGATTCTTAACATTGTTCATGCTGGCGGGTGTGCACACTGCATCACTGCGTGGATGACCACTTGTCCGCTATCAGTTAAACGGCTTGAAACTGCCGGTCGTGTCAGTTATTTTTATTCAAATTTTCATTCCATCAATATTCCATTGTCTGTCCATTGTCCAGAAATATGTAGGACAAACTTGCGGCTACATAACCCTCGCTGACTCGCAAGCATTTTCAGACGTCTGTCTTTAATGGTGAAACCCATAATTTACAAATGCGAAAATATGACGTCAGCATGACGTCACCAGTAGCAAAGAATATTTAACTTTTCCACTGATGGAATACAAGTTACCTTCTAGACACTCGCTAAAAATTTTATGGAAATCTGAAAATTTTCCATGGAGATATAAAAGGAAACGTGAGTGGGTGTTTTTTTCCGAACACAGTGTATATCCAAAGGCTAGCGTCCGACTTTCGCTCAAGGAAAAAGCGACTTCCCAGACTGACTTACTGATTTACATGCTATGGTGACGCTGCTATATCAACTTAGGCAGCATTCAACGCTACAATACGATATGGTAATTCGGTGCACATGGGTGATTGGCTGAAGGCAGAAACATTTCATTCAAAATTGCGACCAAACCGCTGCATGCATATAGAGACATGGTCACTACTAACATCCTATAAGAACTCGTCATCGTCCTATCCAACGGTACCACCGCCGACCCCCTACGACGTACCGTTTAGCCACAACACATGCGTTACACTGCAGACAGACTACAGACATAGTACCCAAGACTCGACTTTGAAGGTTGGCTAAAAATGTAGCGAGAATAGAAAACGCAAAAACACGTTTATTACATCGATGGTATGGTTGCGGGGACCGCAGTTGTAAGCGTCAGTCGGCAGGTTGCAGTAGACTTTGTAGTAGGTCCGACTGCCGCTGTTGAACGGGTTAAGAACAACCAGCACAAACAGTAGCGTTATGGCTCCGACTGTAATACCGACGACTGAGACTGTCAGCGACGCGTAGTTCAGACGACGGGACGACTGCAGCGTTGACTTTCGACGAGCCAACACTACAATCAAGCGGAAATGTTAAGTCCTCAATGCCAAAGTGGTCTGAAAGCCAAAACTTTAGCCTCGGCCTTAGTCTCGGCCTAAAAGCCATGATTTCGTCATCGGCCTTGGCCTTGAGCTGTTGGTCTCGGCCTGGCATTGGTGGTCGTAGTGTTTTGGCTTCATTAACCTCATAAAACGTTTAGCTTAAGATGTCATTGTCAGTTTTGTAGTTCTACTTGGTCTTGGTCCTTAACAATTGGCCCCGGTCCCAATCTCGGCCTCGTTTTTCGACCTCGTTTTTGTCTGAGATTTTTAAAGCGACCTAAGTAGGACCTATTACAACTAGTTCTAAGTCCACTTAGGATGAGTTAAGTGCAGCGCAGTCCAGAAAATAGTTGGAAAACAGGCTGCTGAGTTTTGAGTCGCTGGCGGAAGGCATAAATAACGACTCGACAGAAGTCACGCGTCGTCTGTTCTAGGTCCGTGGGCCGACAACCGGTTGATTGGCGACGGTTGTCAACTTGACCTGAGGCACTGCCAGACGGTTGGTGATAGCAGAACGGTGAGATCCGAAGCCAGACAGGTCTGCGACGTGGTTGAGCGGACCAAGGTATAAAGGTTTGGCCGTCCTATGAAACCACATTTTATTATTATACGATATAATATATTATACGATATAATAATATAATATTATTATACGATATAATATATTATATTATTATCTGTTCGTCGGCCCTTATATAAAAACAGGCGAAACAAACAAACCTGTTATAGGCCCATTATCAGTTTGATAGCTCGAGGTTACCGGAAGTGGTAAACCTCAAGAAAATGATATCCATTACATAATTATTTTCACAATGAGTAAATGCTATATTTGCGCACCTAAGCAGACGGCCGTATATTATGTTGGCACTAGGCCGGCGTACGTTTTTCTAGTAATGATGTCTTCAACAGTACACAAACCTGCGAGTATGAAAGCGATTGCTCCGAAGAGGACGCCGCAGAGCCAGAAAACAACACACGACATCACGATGTACGTGTACGAGTTAGACTGTGTTGATAAAGACCTAAAACATACATTACGTTTGTGAGATGCAAAACGTTTTTTTCACATTTGTATCAAAATAAATGTCCGATCTACGAAAGCTATGGAACGCGCTTTCATCTGATACTACGTCAGCTCTGCATCGTCCCTGTCGGTCTTCAGACAGCGTCTCAAGATTGTCCTGTTTTGTTCAATTTTATTATAGCCGGACATACACTCATTTAACGCTTCAGTGTCGTGATCTTGGAAATAATGCGTGCGATTCAAGCAAAAGCATATCTGAAGGCAAGCACAACGCGAACGAACTGAAATGAAATGAACTGTCAGTTCGTTTGTTTTGTTAGTCCCTGCACGTAACTGAACTATGTATCATTTCAGTTCAGTTGAGTTCTGTCGCTTTGCACACGTAACTTTAAAAATAAAACAGTTGCTGAAGAGATTCTCCGACCGCTATTGGGGTCAAGTCGGGTCAGGTCAGGTTGGGTCGGGTCACGGGACCAGGGGTCACTCACTCAGCTCCAAAATATGGGTCGAAACGGGTCGAGTCAGAATTTTCGCAGGTCAGTTCGGGTCCTATGAGTTTGACCCACATCTAACTCTGAAAGAAGCATCATCAACGACCTGAAGTATTCTCGCTGAGCAGCATTGATGGACGGTTCAGCGGGCAGCCTGTGAAACATGACGTCACTGGAGGTGGTAACACCAGCAGCACGAGGGGCAGCCGTCCAACCGACGCTGTATGCCGGCGGGTGCTCATAGCAGGGCGGGGGTGTCGCTGACGACATGCTGGTCGGTGTTGTAGATTGAACTGCCGTTGGAAGCTGAACACATTACACCGATATGAACGTTATAATAACATCAATTAATCAATCAAGCCCGATTTGGAAATCTCGTAGAGATAAAACGTGATTTACAAAAATTCCTGCGAAAAAAAACTGGAAATAACTTATGCAAAACAACTATGGCAGCTCCTGCGGTGACTTCGAAATAATTAGTCTGAAAAAAATCTCCAAAGATGTTACGAAAATTACCAGAAGTTTTTGTAAATTTGACCCCTCGTAGAACAAACACACACACACACGCAGTGACATAGGAAAACAATTAAAAATGCAGTGGCAAAACTTGTAAAATTATGCAGCGGAAAATATCGGCAGAATAAAACGCAGTACTGTAGGCTAACGCATAACAAAAATTAATGAGCTTATATTTTATGTTCCCAGGAGAATTTTCGGCGGGCGCCGATATCCACACAAGTTTAAAATCCACCATGAATATGATTATCACCTGTGCAGCTAGTGGCGGTGACATGTCTATGCCTTCTACGGGCTGCTGAGAGTATTCGGGCGGCTTAGTCGACTGCGGCGCCTGACAAAGATGCTGGTAATTATGAATGGGAGAATTGGACTCCGCATGCTGTCTGCTGCTGCAGCTACCAGGGTTAGATCCCAGATCACCAGACATTGTTGTTACAAACTGTAGGCCTATACAGTCTGAGGTCAAAGCTTCGCAGTTTTGTAGGCCTATAAACGAGTCTGCAACAGACACACATCACATTCTAGAAAAAGGTTAAAAAGTAAAAAGAACTGTGCATATCATACAAAGTTAAAGACGGATTATTTTATTATCTTTTAATGGTAAATTTGTAGGCCCTAACCCATCTCAAAGCCAGACAGCCGGAAAACAGGGGACTACTAACCGCCCGACCTTAAATTTTGGCTGGTAGGAAAATTTTATCTGAAAAATGTCGTCCAAAAAACGCAAAATTTAGGGCTGTGAATTACCTTTTTGGGGATATTTAAGGGAAAGAATTAGAATATTTAACAACTTTCTTCTGTCGGAAATTTTTAGCTGTCTGTCATAATTCTGTCGTAAATTTGGATTGTCTATCGAAAAAATAACAACATATTTTTTAATCCACAACGACGTTGCACTGAGCATCACCGGCCATATATTTTACGGTACCTGCCACCGCGGACACAAATTGCCCCAGCCCAGCCAGGCAGCCCGATAGGCCTACTCGATTCGCATAAGCCTACACAAAATACATGCATATTTATATTTATGTTCACCGTCAATATTGCCGTACGATCAAAATTATTTACCTATATATTTGTCGCCAATATCTGTACTATTAAAAGTTGACCGTCAACGCAGTTGCACACCTGTTTGTTTTGATTAGGCCTACCTGTATAGCGTGAGTCACGGAGCCCGTGAATGAGCAAGCCTGCAGGCTACAGGCACAGGTAGCTGCGTGCTGATTGGCTAGCGTGTACGTAAGCACGTAACTGTTTTATCAATGAATGAGTAGGCGTTGTCTCTTGATAATTAGTTTACACTAGTGACTGCTGATTTAGTGGCCTACTGTTATCGGATGAATAAACAACACCGTAGGCCTATATTGACGAGCGAAATCAGTCCAATTAGAGCGCCAGTTTAAAAATAATTTTAGTAGGCGTAAATCACAATTAGAATAAAGCTTTGTCGGATTCGTTCGTTGTTTTAAGACCACGACTCAGAGGGTGAAATTTCGAAGCGTTTCGAGTTCTCGAATCTCGACTCGAGGACAACGAGTCAAGTCGGTCAACGAGTCAAGATTCAAATCTGGTGAAGCTGCGCTCACCGCAGAGTACCGCTGTCTATCTGTTTGTATTCAAGAAAGGGCCCAATTGCTTAACAGGAAAAAGTTGGGGAAAAAGTAGGTCAGGGATGGACAGAGAAGAAAGGAGGAATCAGCATGCAGGGAACAGCTAGGTGACACGATCGCTTAGCCAGAAGTTCTCCTTCCATTTCCTGACCCTCCAGAGTGGATGAGAAAAGGTTAATGGTTATGTCATTGCTGTGTTGACCTAATGACGTGCAAATAAATTTTTGTTTCACTCTGTTTTCAGTTTCACACCACTGCCGTCTATAGACGATTACTTCGAATCGAAGTTCGAACTTCCAAGTTCGCCTTGATAAATGGACGTTTTGCTTACTTATTTACACTAATACACGAGCGTCATCTAACGAATGCACTTAGATTTAAAAGTAAAACTAATAGGAAGTTTATTTATTTTTTGCTGTAATTTGTTCAAATAAAGTGTAATTCTAATAGTCAATAGGTTTTGACGTATTAAATCTGCACAGATGTAAGTGAAACCGTTATTGACTTGGAACCGGCTCATTTTTCGGCAGACGTTTGAAAGAACATGGTGGATGCGTCGGCGTCGTTTTACCAGGTGAGTTCCCAGATCTAATAATTTTATAATAATTCGATAAAAGTATTGTTGATAATATCGAAACATAGGGTGTCTAAGAGAATCCGCCGTACCTGTGCTAATATTGATTCCGTTTGAGTTTAAATAAACTTTGCATTTGTTTTGAATGCAGCGAGAAGCTGAGAGAACGGCTATGGGTAATAAGCGGAATAGCGGATCTGTGGATGTGCGGATGTGGCAACGGGTAGAAGGCGGATAAAATCTGCGGATGCTAAGTGCGGATGTGTGGGTAAAAGACGGATGTGAGGATAACAGTTGTCACGTACATTACCACAAAAATTTACCAGTCATGAAAGTTGTTGAGTTTTTCAATCATTCGCTCCATAATTAACTGCTGACGCTTTATAGGCGGCGTTCGTTTGAAGTCTGCCGTCGTGAATTTCTTCACAGTTTACACGCTGCATAGGCCTAAGCCTAGACAAAAACTTCATCCTAATTAGCCTTCGTCACTGTCAGGCGCTAAGCTGGTCTCACGACACTGCAGCCACTGACACTTCCAGACTTACCCCAAAATCAAAACCTGGAAGGCATTGAGGCTAAAGTTCAGTGAGGTCCATCAGTGAGTTTTGGAGGGAGGGGTAAATAAGCAGCTGTGGACCAAGATAACCACACTTACTATGCTGGGTAGCCTCAGGTTGGGCCGTGCCCCAAATTTCCAGTTTTATGTTTATTTTCTGTTATCACTGTGTAGTTAATTAATGTATAAATCTATCTGTTGTCAGAGCACGTTGTCTGATCCAAGTCTCCAGGCTCTGTCAGAGCGCTATGGATTCACTCCGGCAACGACAACGACCGAGGTACAACGCCGGCTGAAGGAGGAAGAGGAACGCATCAGGAGGGAGATACAGAAGGAGCTCAAGATCAAGCAAGGCGCGGAGAATCTGCGGCGGGCGACAGTGAGGAAAACCGGTGGAAAGTCCGACATCGGCGCGGAGATTAAGAGGTCAAATGCTCGGCTTGAGGATCTCAACGATGAACTGGAGGAGATTCGAACATTCCAGTTGATGACAAGCGATGGCAGCACGTCGTTTTCCACTCCTGCACGACAACCAGGTGTCTGCACAATGCACATACTCTTGCATGGTGTCTTGGGTTAGAACGATACCAAGAAAGCTGCCCAATACCCAGTATTATTGGGTCTTTCTAGCACGAATACAGATATTGGTCTAGATGATAAGTGTCTTGCTTCATATGTCAAATGCTCTTGGTCATCTGGAGGTTACATGCAATGGCATGATTGGGAGATGGGATTATGAATAATATGGCCGCAATTATTGTGTACAAACAGGGAAGCCAGAGGTTCTTGAAAGTTTTTAAACAATTTGGTTTCTTTTTTCCAAGACCCGGAAAGTTCTTGAAAACCAAATTTGGTTTTAAAAGTTTTGAAATTTGATGTCAGATGGTCTTAAAAGTCCTTGAATTTCAGTTGTTTACAAGAAATTTGAGTTAAATCTCATGAGACGCGCGAAAGCCTATAGCAGTTCCAGTTCAGTAGTTTAGCTAAAAATTGTGGTGTTCACGCTAAGTTAATATACAAATAGTACCAAATTCTCTATCTGGATCGCATAATGATAGTTCCGTGGCACCACCTTGTGAATGATATAAACTTGTGTCGACGCCTAAAATCGCCAAAAAAATCCATAAAACCCTCTATTTTGGCGTTTAAGATCATTCAAGGTCATTGAATTTGGCGCCAATCGAGAGCCAGTGTACGACTTCCTATTAGTGATTAATAGCAACTTAGGCCCTATCTCGCACCATTACTGAGATACAGCGACTTATTGGCCAAAAATCGCAAATTTTGCCCACCCCCTCTCATTCAGCACCCTAGTTCAGGGTGACTGTGACTCCCTTCGAATTTATGGAAAAGCTTTACGGTTCCTGAAACTAGAGTCTTCCAGGCAGCCGATGGTGAAGATTTGGTGATACTAGCTTGCACCGTTTTTGATTGATCCACCTGTGTG
>Ga0209367_1012841_pt1 | contig 10879 bp, 10 predicted proteins | sample WorMetLIZISLAND2_FD_187412 | JGI IMG/M metagenome (GOLD analysis project Ga0209367, IMG submission 187412) | Marine gutless worms symbiont microbial communities from Max Planck institute for Marine Microbiology, Germany - Olavius geniculatus... ... | reverse complement strand
TAAAGCCGAAACCAGCACAAAAGCACTGGTAACGTGTAGTAAATGTTCTCACGTATTTGGTCAGCTCTTAGTACGCTCCTATCCTCCAGATTGTAGAAATCTTTCGGGTCATCGAAGCAAAGCCCCACCACCACGTCAAGGTGGCTGACCTCGGTGGGGACCATTTTATAGTATTGCTAACAGAAATTGAAATCAATATTGAAAACAGTAATTAATGTCTGTTATTTCGTTAATGTTAATGCATATATTGATTATGCCATAGCCATAGGGTGTTAAATCGAACCCCAGCTGGTTTGCCATAGTCAGGAACAGTTGCATTAAAAGTAACCAAAAGTGTCACCAACAGCTGCAGGGAGTTGACGTTTTGCTTTATTTTCTGTTTTTGTTGGTTTTTCTCAGATTGCTCAAAAGTTGTGCATGAAACAGATTTGATTTGCACAGTTTTAGTGGCCCAAACAGTAAGAACAGCTTTAGCAAGCATTTGATCAGAATTCGATAACCCATTTTTCCTGTTTTTATTGACCATAATGCATTTTAATGAGATAGAAATACTTGACTGCCTGACAAGAGGTCTGAGATGGGCACCATTTGGAGCTATGGATAACCTTTGACTTATATCATATGATGGTGTAGCTAACTAATGTGCATCATGTGTAATGCAGGATGTGGATTCTTACATCCATCGGTCGGGTCGAACAGGTCGAGCGGGTCGACCTGGTATTTCCGTGGTTCTCTATCAGGCATCTGAGATGGCTGACCTTGGCAATGTTGAAAGAATTGCTGTGAGTTGCTGCACTTCTACACATTGTTTCAATAAACGTGACACCCTTAGAACTCTTTATCTTTCATAACTCACTCTAATGGCAATGAATTTGCACAAAATTTTCAACAGATGTAGCTGTAAGAATAAAAATTAGAAATGTATTTGCACAAAATTCAGCTGTTAATTAATGCATCACGTCTGTCATAAAGTTGCAAGATTCGTGGATTATCAGAATTCAGTTTGTTATTTTAACATAGTCATAAGTTGTGCGATGACGTTGTTAACATGAAGTTGAAATTGCGAATTGTCATTATTTTCATACTTTTAACTTTTATGTGACATCGCATATATTTAGCATACATCTACATTGTACCATGCCCTTGAAGCTTTCTGTTTTATAGAATGTTGAATCTAATATTTTTAATAATAATAATTTTAATACTAATGATGATTATATATAATTTACAGTTATGTGACACAGCATGGCCCAAGATTGCAGTCGAATATTTGGCCTAAAATGCATTCTTCTTGTGGTCAGTTTTTTGATTCGGCATTTGTCTGTGTTAATGTTGCAGGGTGTGAGGTTCAAGAAAATTGCACCTCCAAATGCCGAACGTTTGGCCGCTTCAGCAGCTGAAGATGCCATCAAGTAATTGTTTATGATATTACTCTGTGACAATGCTGCATGGAGGATTGGACGCTGTTGAGAATCAGCTTTTATTAACTAGACCTGGCCGTCGCTCAGTTGACACTCACTCAAGCGGTTTTCTGGCTGTGCTCAAAAGTATTTTTATCTTGCTAGCCAGATCAGTGAAGGTTTATACTTCAAAATCTGAATCTGCGGTCTCTCAGTAGTATGATGAGTCCTTTGGCCAAATATATGCTCAGTGTCGTCAATTACAGACTTAAATAACACCATGCAGTGCCACTGCCTATGCATATCACAAGGGAAGCATTGTGACATAGTTTGTACAAATGAATGAATTTATTCTGATAAACTGAGAAAAAACATACATGACTAAAAACCGATACCGATGTAAGAAAGTAAAACAGATGCAGCAAACCGATTCAGATACTAGCAGACTTCCCACTGGTCCTGATAAGTCCGGAAATTGGGCATGGGTGCTGAAAAAGGTAAAGGTAAAGGTGAATATCGTCAATTTGTACAGCGCATCGTTGCGTGTACACACCTCTAATGGCGCTTTCGTCACTGACCAGAGTCGCCGGCCACCCAGCCACCGCGTGCAGCTTGCAGACACAGGCTGGCGCGGCGGCCAGGCCAGGCAGCCCCAGTCAGCTGTACCAAGGTCCCCACCTTCCGTAACCCATATATAAATGGGTTACTACTCATTTAACCGACCCCAGAGGGATGGCAGGCTGAGTTGGCCTTGTTGGTTGACTGATAGCGGACGCTTTACCCACAAAGTGATCACACGGCCATCCATCAGTCTAGCGCAGGATAGGGAAAGTTCATCAGCCAGGACCGACGTTCTAATCACTATGCTACGCCACCATGAAAAGTCCTGATTTTTGCTAGTGTTATCCTGAAAAACCAAAATACTGAATCCGTAATTTTTTCCAGTAACGTTTGTGCTTAATTACTGGAATTGCTTATGTGTTTCACGTAAACTAAATTACTTACTTTTATTTTTGTATACTACCTGCTGTCTGTGTGTCATGTTTTCTCACTAAAATAACTCAGGTGCTTATAGTTTAGCTAAGTGCGTTGATGGTGTTTTCTTGTTTTATGGTGCTGAAAAAGTCTTGAATTTTGATTCTGTCATTTGAGTGGGAACCCTGTACTAGCAACAGTCTGTTCTCAAATTTGTGACACAACTGCTGACAGCAAATGTTTATCATATTCAAGGTGACCACTTACTTGTAAAACAGGGAAATGTTGTGGAATTTTCCAGCCGTCTGGGAAAGGGATTTCCATCAAAATCGGGGGAATATCGGGGCCGAATCTTGTCAGGGAAGATTGACCAAAAACTTTCCTAAAAATTGCATCAACAGGCTTTTTAGTATCACTCACTTAGTACTCTGTGCCGATTATTTTATGATGTTTATTGCTGAATTTTGCTTACTTGTGTTTTAGTTGCTAATACCTATAACTGAGTTATATGTTAGATAGTACTACGGTTAGGTCACTTTAGTTGAGTAGCAGTTAAAATGGTCAGGAGTGTCGTGAATTGTCAGAGAATTTCGTAGTGGCTGGAGAGTGGTCATACTGTGCATTGTTATTTGTTACTGCACACATTACCACATCAGTCATGCTTGTTTGTCGCTAGGTCTCTGGATGCGGTGCCGAGTGCTGCTACTGAGAAGTTTGTGAAGATGGCTGAAGATGTCGCTGCAAGTCGCGGTGCCATCCCAGCTCTAGCAGCGGCCATTGCAGTCATTTCAGGCAATGATAAGCCAAGGTCGCTGCTAACTGCCACACCAGTGAGTCGGTCTTGTACTTTGTGTAGCGCTGTCCTTCAATACACAGCATTCTGAGATTGATGACTGTCGAGGATAACAGGGACAATTATTAGAATTGCCATTAATAGTAATAATAATAATAATAATAAAACAATAATAATAATAATAAGTGAACATTTATATAGCGCACTATCATTTCGAAAAAATCTCTAGTGCACTGTTACATATGCACACCTATAATGGAGAGTTCTTACAATTTGGGGGTTAGGTTGTTTTTTTGTGTTTCACATCAGGTTTTTTTGTAAAGGTTAAACTTTCTGTTCCATTATTATGTGTTTGTGTGCATTCCGCCTGAAAAGCCTGTCCCCGAAATGACCTATACTGTGTCGGGCAGGACGTTAAACCCTACCGTACTCACTCACTCATTCTACTGTGTGTAGCTGTGCTTGGTCCACAGACGAACAACTAAGGCCTGATTTATCATCATGCTTTTTGTTGCAAATTTGCTGTGGAGCCTGACATTGAAAGAATTATGGGCCAATATCTGGCAAAGATATGGACACAAGTTTAGTCCCATGCGTTTTTGACTTGTGTATATTTGTATTTATGGAGTATATTATTTGGTTGGTGGGTGTTCCAATTGCTAAACTTATTTTTGCTTTGTGAGCCTCGTGTGGGCCAAGAAAGAACTAAATGTGTAAAACGATTACGAGAAGTGGTAAATTTTGCCGTGGTTCATCAAAGCAGTCTGTTAATGTTCGGTTGTTGTGCACTTGCAGTAATACAATGAGGGAAAGTAGTTGGCAAAGTGCTGATGACCTGTGTGTATTGTGAGGATTTGTGCTCACTTATGTTGTGCATATTCTGCATTTTGTGTGCTTTATTGGCTTGCGATGTTGCAAGCTGTAGGTCTAAGCAACACTTATTAACAGACACCATGTCTGTGTGTCTGCCGTCTGTCAGTGGAACAGCTATTGCTAGCAGCCAGTTGCAGTTAAGCTGCGAAACACATTTATTTATTTGTCTTCAATAGCAGGCTCGAGGCCCATGAACACACAAAACACAAACACAAAGAGTAAAAGAAGACTAAAACAAACTACTTTGCCAACGTTTAAAAACTGGAGATTTAAAAAACAAGTCCGATGATAAAACAGTATTGACAAGCGAATTGTCACTAATCTGCAATGATCGCCATAGTGAGAAAATCAATTTCCGCGTATTTTCCGGTAATGATGTAACACTGTTTAAAACAAAAAGTTTAGAAGCACTACACCATCGTGGCTCCTGTAACAGTTGTCGAAACGCATCATTATATGCAACGCGTAACTTGTTGAAAGAATATTGATACATTGAACACCACAGCTGACAGCCATACATTGGACTGCAATATGCTCTGAACAACATAAGTTTTGTGTTCAATGAAGCAGACGAAAACTTTAGTATAATCACGTTTGCTCTAGCATATAAAGATCTAGTTTGTTTCATTATGTCAGCATCATCAGTCAAGCTAGAGTTGACAATATGACCAAGGTACTTGTAGCTATCAGTATCAGTGGCCACATTTCCCACCAGTTTGTATATTATTTAGTGCTGACTGTAGTTGGTGATATCATGACAGGAGATTTTTCTGTTGTTTTCAGGGCTTCACGACGTATTTGTTTCGTCCGAAAGAGAGACTACACAAGCGATTCCATGCATGGCAGTCGCTTGAAGAACATGTTTCAGCTGAAGTCAAGAACCAAATAACCGGACTTCAGTTGTGTGCTGACCACAAGGTCGGTCCTGGACTCCTAGTTGCACATTCAGGGCTGGATTTAAACTAAACTAGGTCACTGGTAAAAATGTGGGGCCATCGAGTAAATTATTTGTTCAGGAAGTAAATAAGTAACGTCATAAAATGCTTAATGATGTCACTTCAGATTTCACAGTTTAGTGTACACAGGCCACAAAGTGTTGCGTTGCTGTCCGACATTATTTGGCATATGGGCCCCCTATTTGTGGGTGCCCACGTTTGGTCGAACATGCCTAATTTTGCCAGAGTTTTTTTCTGTACATTTGTGGTCATTGAAACTGACTTGTTTTTGGTAAGCTTACAGAATACTGTGTTTGAACTAGTTCTTTGCATGGCTTTACTGCAGTAGTTCTAATGCAGTTGATACTGATGGGACTAATTGCTTACAATAGTCGAAGTGAAGATGTAAGCCCAGTGCTGCCGTATTGTGTGGACATATATATATATGTCTGTCACTTAGGTAGATAGGCTACTGCACTGACCGGGACCTCTGACCATTTGAACTGAAAATTGAACACCGATCACTCATGCCCTGGGGGATAATGTACACACCAGTTTGATTTTTGGCCAACTGTTAGGTCGAGCCATGGGTACAATATTGGTTGTCAGTCTATGATGCATGTGTTGTGGCTAAACTGTACATTGTAAGGAGATGGTATTATTGTATAGGGTGATGATAAGTTCCTATAGGCTGTCGTTAGTAAATATGGATGTCTCTGTCTTCAGTGGATTACCCGCAATTTTGCCAGTTTTGAAATGCAAAATTACAGAATTCTACAATCTAGTGTTGATTGTAGAATTTTGTACTAAGTCTGCGAAATCACTTTCTTTCTGCAGCTGGAAGTTAGTTTCTGGCCTTAAGATATGGGCACTATGGTTGTCCCGTTTTACCGACAGCTGGACTTCTTGACTAGTTAGGAGCCTGTTTGGTATGGGATAGACGGACAGACGTAGATGGACAGACGGCCTGTATTGCTGCCCATTAGTAGAACTGTAGAGCTGCATGTGATGTGCAGGGCTGTGTGTTTGATGTGCCGTGTGAATTGGATGCCGAGTTTAGCAACTCCCTAGTCTTCAGCACAGTCACCGAGCTGCCAGAGCTCGAGGACATTCAACCGTTGTTCGACGACAGACCCCGACGTTTTGACGATCGACCACGACCATTTGGCAACCGACAGCGATTTTCTAGCTACGGTGGTGGCGGCGGCTACCGTTTCCAGTCGCCTTCAGTGGGCCGACGCCAGCAGAACCCTCAGAGGTTCAGTGGTAGTTCATACTGGAAGGATCAGAGGGGTTCAAGACGTGATCGAGACAGTCTCTGGGACTCAGATGAAGAATGATGATGAATGAATGCACATTATGCTTGGATTACTGTTGTAGCAGCTTGTCATAGCTATGCGTTAAGGCATGTACAATGCACTGAGCCAAACCAAAATTTCAGTTTGGTTCAGTTGAGTATAAGAGTATACAGAGTGACAGTTCAGTTGCATGTATGGGAGTGTACTAAGCGAATGAATTGAACTTACCTGCAGTATACCAGCCCACTACACTTTTGTTGCTTTGCACAGACTGTACTAAGCAGACAAACTGAAAGTTTAGTTTATTTTATTTCAGTTCATTTTGTAAAGTATACTAAGTGACAACAGTTCAGTTCATTACAGTTTAGTTCGTTTGCTTTGTTCACCCCTTTAGAGAGCAGACTTTTTACAAACTCTCATGTATCGTGTTAGCATTACTTTTGTGTCATCTGGTCGTCATCGTCATAGCTTTATATCTGGTGGTGTGTTGGTAATTGGACATCAGGTTTAGTACTTTGTTTATAAAATACTGGTCCAGTATGCTCTGAACATTCCCAATGTATATCTGCCTTGCAAACTGCTGCTCTACTGACAGACCATACTGTTAAACATGTATGTGTAGATTGTACTGTACCATAACTTGGTTACATATTGACCAGTTTTTGCCAGCACACCCGCTAGTGAATCTGCTACTAATTAACTGGGGCTGTACCGACTATTCTATTCGTATTCTATTCGGTCTGAATAGTACGCCGAATAGTGTAGGTCTCCTATTTATATTCAGCCGAATAATAATGCCAAAAATAGACCAAATTAAGATAATAATATACACTGTGTCTGCCATCACTGCTTCTTCTGTCTGCATTTTAACTTTAAAGACCGCTGCTGTCAGTCTGGCAGTCTCAGCACACATAACACCCAGGGCTTTCCTTTGGCTATTTATGTACACCCACCAGTGGCTTCTATCCCTATACTTGGTGGATGCAGTTTGCACCCAGTGAAAAATCGGGGGGGGGGAGTTTTGTTAAGGGTATAGATAAAAACATTCCCCCTATTTTTACTGGCAATGAACACCCTTAATAACCCCACTATTTTTTTACTTTCCCCTATTTCTCTATCTGCACCTTCAAAAAAATCTCCCCTACAGAGGGGAAGAAGCCCAAAGGGGGGAACCTGAGCCCGAAAGTGGGAGGGGGAATGTGCACTCGATTTTGATTCTCATTTGGGGGATAGAGGCTACTTATACCCACTGCCAACAGTAAGTAAAGGTAAAGGTAACCCATACTCGATACGAGCGTAGGGTCCAAAGCTGATCCTGGTCTCTAGGCAGCCTGCCCACAGGTGACGTAGTCATAAACCCAGTGGTAGGCTGCCATTACTTCCCAACAGGCCTGAGGCACTGTCAACAGTATATAGTATGTTTCGTTAGTGTCGTTAATCTTTGTTGGAGTCGCTCTATGCTTCACCATATCTGTGCGAGGCAAGGCATTTGCAACTCGTATAAACTTATTCAGCTATTTATATTCTATTTGTTTTCGGCCAAATAATTGAATAAATATTATTCTTGTTCTGCCAGATATCTGCTATTCGGTGCAGCCCTGAGAACAACCATGAGATCCCACTGCAACTCGTACATTATCTTATAAATTATTAACTTTTGCTTTGGTTTTGGAACATCATTTACTACCACTTCAGAAAAGTCGTTTCAGATTTGACAGAGTCTGAAATTGTCACTTTGTGTTGCAGTTTTTTTTTATTGTGTTGCCAGTGAAAGAATTTGGACGGTGATAAATATTTGTGTTTTTGTATACTCTCAGTATTTGATTCCAGATGACTTAAATGCAATAAAACTTGGTTAACTTAAGGCTTAGACATTCCTGTGTTTCCAGAAGTTGCAGTCAGGTGAAAAAGTTGGGACGGTGCAGGATAATTTACTTTCTATTTTTATTTTATGACATTCTGTGTAATTTTGCACATCTGCTCATAAAAAAGCAAATTGACACACTGAAGTTTACCCAAGAGATTTAGAAGTAAAGATACTGCAGCATAACAGACTTGCTGCAAACAGTTTTTTCAGTAAGACTTAAAGCAAGCAAGAATTGCTTCAATATTCCTGAGAAGTACAGTAAAAAATTTCGGGATTGGGTTTTTTTGGGATGGATGACAACCAGAAGCACGGGAATGCCTGATTATTGCGTCAATTATTTGTAGACAAACTAGATAACATTTATCACTGTTTGATGTTGACACATGTGCTTGTACAGTAATTTAGTGCTTTGGTGTTAACGAGTATTGTTTTGCATTGGCGTGATAGAATAACTTTCAGAGCGTTGGCTCACATTTGCGTAATGTGCAGCAGCGTCGTGTGTTAGAAGTTACATTTTGCCGACAGACAGCTGCAAATTCCCAACAGAAAATATCATCGGTGCTAAAATTTCAATTTTGTTTTTAAATTCCGGCAAAATTGGCGATTTTCGGCCCCAGACTTTGTATTTTTTTAAACAACATTTACCAACAAAAAGAAAGTTATTGTACAAGCAAAGAATTAATGGGCCTGGCTCCGTGCCACGACGCCTCATTATGTGAGTGCTTTAATCCACACATTCTGCATTTTGTGATTGACGACTTGTTCAGGTGTCGTCATCAACCATGTTTAAATGCAGAATACAAAAAAACAACTTATATGGTTTGCTCTTTCTCTTTTGTCAATAACATTAAACGCAGTCTAAGGTCTAAGCATCGGTGCAGAAGTAGTAACAGAGCAAGTGATCACTTACAGTTTAAATACATCCAGCTCAGCAGGTTGTCCTGAGATGAGGTGTGTTAAACGGTTTTGTTAGATTTTGTTTTAGTTAGCTTCATGGAACCTGATGATTATTTTTTTAGTTCTGTTCCTCGTCTGTCAATTTGTTCTGACGTCGCCCTGTACGCGCCTTTAGGTTTGAGATGGGAACGGTTGGAGTAGACAGCTACCCACTATTAGTGATGATTCGATATTTCGAAATTATTAATATATCGTTTTTGATATCAATATATCGTGTCGTATCGTATTGTCAAAAAAAAAAATTTTTTTTTCGATATATTGCGATATCTGTTATATATCACGACATTTTCGATATCTCGCGATATTTTACCCCAGATGTTTATATCTTTATTACTGCATTGCCAAAATAACAGAATAAACGATGAAAACGACAAACTAGCCGAAGCAAACTTACTATAGTGTCGTAATTTAACGACACTTATGACAGTTATTAGTTAATTTTAAAGTTCACTGACACATTTTAGTATCTAAAGCAAAGCAAACTGCCTTGCTGAACGTTGACTTCTTGTTCTTGTGCTTGTATAAGATTTACATACTTATCATTTTAAAAATATCGATATCGCGATATTTTCAAAATATCGTATCGATATCGTATCGAAATTGAAATCCTGATATCGAATCATCACTACCCACTATACCTCTGCGTGTGGCGACGCTAATTATGCAAATGACTAATAACTATCTAGTATCGACATCACACAAAAGCAGCCTATACTACCGGTAATCCTAAGCAACGAGACATAACGCAGACTAGAAACTCAACTCACAGACTTTTCGTTACTGATAACCCTCCTGCCACCTGGCGAATGTAAGAACAACATTTTTGACGCGCTACGGCCATGCTAAACGGCGTACTTAGCACGATGTGTCTGCCGTCCATCGTCTGTCCGTAACAGGTGTATTGTGGCTAAACGTTGCGAGTGCGACATAGGTCATGGGTTGCTATTGATCACTAATAGGAAATCGCATACGCCCTATCGGATTAGATGAAAATCATTGACATTGGATGACCTCGAAGCCGAAGGTCAGTACTGCAACAGGAACTGCTATATAGGCTGTAGCGCGTCTTCCAAGTGACAGTTGGGCTTCGTATTCGCAGCACCGTTTGCAGTGTCACTGAGGAAGAGTCGTTCGTTCGGCAGCACATGCCTAAATCCGGCAGTCTGATTTCGACTGCATTGTAAACCTTACGCCATGCCGGCATCGCGATGTTGCACTTCATATGATTGTCATTAGTGACTCAGCGGCGTCGTGACCCAGGGGGATGCACATTGCTCCTCTCCGCTAAATTCTCGGCTGTCGGGAAAATTGTCAGAAATTTTTCATTTGGTCGGAAAATTTGCGTTCAACGATGCAAAATTGGGGCTGAAAACAGCCTTTTTGGGCAAATATGGTAGAAATGTTATAATTCAGAGCACCCACATTTTTCTTTACTGTCGGAAGTTTGCGGCTGTCTTTTGGAAAATTGCAATTTTTTGTTCGTCAACTTCTATAACTCATGACGCCGCTGATTGTCGACTGTTATTTCTAGACCACGTCACCAGGCACATCTTTACAACGTATTGCCGAATTTCGCTCATTCGTCGTGCGGTTTCATCTGTCAAAGACTACACCGTGTCCCCAAAAAACTAAGCAGATTTGTTTTTGTCAGAACTGCGTCAAATTTCCACCGATTTTGATAATTTTTGGCAGAAAGATGGCAAACGATCCAAATATATGCGAGGTGCTCTCATTTTCCACCTCACCTAATTTGCGTCATCACCTTACCGTGTTAAACGCAA
>Ga0209367_1012839_pt1 | contig 10881 bp, 8 predicted proteins | sample WorMetLIZISLAND2_FD_187412 | JGI IMG/M metagenome (GOLD analysis project Ga0209367, IMG submission 187412) | Marine gutless worms symbiont microbial communities from Max Planck institute for Marine Microbiology, Germany - Olavius geniculatus... ... | reverse complement strand
TGTGGTGGCCGCCTGGAAGGTGTACCACAACCTGCATGGTGCAGACATGGATCACCTTAGCTTCCGCAGGGACATTGTCATGTGTCTGATGAAGATTGATTCGCCAGAAGCAACTAATGCCTCCGGTAGTCACAGAGTCGACTTACCAAACAATGTCCGCTTTGACGGAGTCGATCACACTTCAAGTGCCTTCACTGAAGGTCGATGCAGAGTCTGCAAGAAAAATACGAAGAAAGGTTGCTTGAAATGTGATGCACGTCTACACAGCGATTGTGAAACGAAGTGTTTTGAGGACTACCACTCACGTACATAACACACTGTTCAGTTGATGACTATTAGGCGATTATTATATTATGACACACATGTAGCAGTTTTTAGCAACACTTTTCGGTAACATTTTATACGACAGGCAATTTTCGTCCTGAGTTATACATGTAAGACGTTTGTTGTTTCATGTTCATACTCATTATTATTTCAGTTGCTTGAAATGTAATGCAAATCCGTGTTACATTAGGGTCAATACCATTAGTCGTTAGTCGGTGAAGTGGTCAGCGTTCTCGTACGCAAACATAGGCCTAAACATAGATAGGCAAAATAGGCAACCTTCTAACTTAGGGTATTTCTACGTTAAGTCAGTGTCATCAAATGTTCATATGCTGAACACGTTTGGTTAACAGATTTCATGTGTGACTATTAAATGGTTAAGCAGAATAATATAGGGGATGGTTTTTTATGGCCCACTCTGTATAGTAGCACAATACAATGCTAATATGATAACTATGCGAAGCAGTGTACTACACAAATGCATCTACACTACAATGCTACTGAGCACCCGTGTTGCCCCAAATGCAAATCAATCAATGAACAGTTTTCACCGACAATTTGCTTCAATTCAACACTCCCTTATAAATTCCCTGCAAAAATATAAGTTGGCTTCACTTTAGCTGGACCACCCTGTACACATCACTTTAATGGTCATTTTACGCATACCTGGGTTAGCCAGTTTTCCCCGATTCTCAACATCCATTGTTCTTTATCCAAAAAATTCCAATGGGACAGACTGAGGCCTTTCATATGTTCCATGAAACAATCCCACCTGATATTCTTTGGGTAGTCTGTCTAACACCTTAATCTCTGTCACCATAACCCAGTCTGCACTTCAGAACACAAGGCACAAAAAAGGCAGTGTGACTTATACAATAAATGACAACAATTGTCACATATATGTACAGATTATGTCGTGTCATCATAGCGAGAAACAAATGCAGTCACAAAATAAACACCACCACCGACAATACTTGACACAATGCTCCCACTGAGTATAGCATCTATTCGACGGTCACAGACTTGGCCAAGTTACGTGGGCAGTCGACCTAAAACAAATACACCGACACCATCAGCATTGCACATAACATTTGAGACATATGTTGGCAAATGGCTCAATAAAATATATGGCCATCCACCTTAACTATGACCATTTGACCTGAAAATTGGCACACAATATATTGCAGCTACGTGAAACAGTCATACCAATTGTAGTTTGTCTATGCCTTTTGATGCGCAAAAGCAGCTACTGTTTTAGCGCGTCTTAGCCAACGCAATTCTGTCTGTCCGTCTGTCACACGAGTGGATCAGTAAAAAAATACTGCAAGCTAGGATCATCAAATCTGCACCATCGGCTGCCTGGAAGACACTAGTTTCAGGATCCGTAAAGCGTTTCCATAAATTCAAAGAAGGTCACCCTGAACGAGGGTGCTAAATGAGAGTGAGTAGGAAAAATTTGTGATTTTCAGCCAATAAGTCGCTGTATCTCAATAACGGTGCAAGATAGGGCCTAGGTTGCTATTAATCACTAATAGGAAGTCGTACATTGGCTCTCAATCGCCACCAAATTCAATGACCTTGGATGACCTTGAACGCCAAAATAGGGGGGTTTTACGGATTTTTGGCGATGTTTGAGCTGCGAGACATTTCAAGAGCAAATTGCACTGAGATCACTACAGATAGACTAAGACAAGCTGCATATGAAATTTTCAGCATTGAATGTAGATTTCAAGGGTCCAAGTCTCGACTAGGTTCAAGGAAACCTGCGCACTAGGGCATCAAAAAGTGATACCCCCTAAAAGTCATTATTTTACCATTGTTGGCAAGTCTACCATGAAAACGGTTGCAGATAGGCATAGATATGCTGCCTATAACAACAAGCTCTAGTGACGAGCTTTTTAGTCATATCAACATCGATGACTTTGAAAGACCCCGAACTCCAAAAATCGGATCGGATCGGTGCTTATCCATGACGCTCGAGACATCTGGATGTGCGTGTTCGCTTGATTGGTCACGACGTCGGTTGATGCCGGTGATGTCGTACCGCAACCCCTGCCATGCGCCGCACTCAGTTGTCATTCTGGCGGCCGCCATCAGGGGGTCACGGTAAACGCGCTTGAAGAGATGAGTCGTCACGTCGGCAGCGACCTGATTGTTTCCTTGGTGCATTAGGAGGACAGCGCCAACCATCCGGACGTTCTGGCCATAGAAGCTGTTTCGGCAAGTGGGAATCGTCCATTCGGCACACATGTCCAAACCATCAAAGACGATTCCACTGAAAACACTTCCCAATGGTGGGCTGATCCATGCAACCGTTGCCAAGAGCGTCCAGCACTCAAAAGCGTACAACAAAGTGGTGATGACTACAGCATTGTAGACCTTCATCTTTGTCTTCAAACTTATGTTGCATTGCTTCCAGGCACACTCCTTGAGTCTGGCAAAGACACCAGATGCTTTGCCTATTCGACATTCCACCTCCTCGGAAGATGTAATGGAATCATCGGAAGTGAGGATCCCAAGTAGACAAAGGTAGGCACAACTTAAGCGAAGTGCCATCAAGAGTGATCACTGGTGTGTCACAGCCAATACTCACCACCTTGGTTTTCGGCCCGCTGATCCTAAGTCCTAATTTTGCGGCTGCAGCAGCTTCGTTGTCTAGGAATGTTTGACCAGCTTTGACAAAGTCAGCCAAATGTGCGATGTCATCGGCGTAGTCCAGGTCTTGCACTGACAAATTTTTGTCGACAACAAATGTGGAGGCACCAGCGCAATTCATGATCCAGTCGATAATAATATTAACAATCATCGGGGACAGGATGCAGCCTTGTCGAACACCGGTAGTGACATTGAAGCTGTCGATGAATTCGCCATACACCCGAACAGAGCATTCTGCGCCCTCATCATAGCTGCGCAAGATGTTGACGATTTTGACCGGTATTCCATCCACCAGCATGGCCTTCCACATGGACACACGATGCACACTGTCGAAGGCAGCCGAAAAATCAATGAAGATCGCAACAAACTTCTGGCTACTTCTGATTCGTCGCTCAATGACCTGACGGAGACAGAAAATCTGGTCCACACATCCACGCCTGCCACGGAATCCTGCCTGCTGTTCCCTTGTTCACCCTTCCCGGTGATCAATGATCCGTGATCTGATGAGTGACAAGAGTACCTTCCCGACCACTGACAGTAAACTAATGCCGCGGTAGTTGGAGCATTCTCGTCGGCTCTTTTTTCTTGTACACTGGCACAACTGTCGCATCCGTCCACGCCTGTTGCAGCTCCTCGTCCTCCCACACTTGACAAGAGTATCTTGTGCAGTGCAGTTGCCACCACGTCACCGCCGAGACGTAGCATCTCCGCACTAATTCGATCAGGGGCTGGGGACTTCCCTGTCTTGAGTTTCGTAACTGACTTTCAAACCACGTTGATGCTTGGAGCGGTTGCGTCAATGTTAGGTGCTGTGCTGGTACTGGCTCCATTGAGTGCATGATCGTAACCCAGCGTGTTAACCCAGGGTTTCATTGTTTTTTTTGCAATTTTTGACTGCACCGCGCACTTCAAGAGTGAATTGTGACAAAAGGCTGGAGACAGACTAAGGCAATTTGCGAACAGGAAGTGCTATAGGCTTTTGCGCGTCTCGTGAGCATTAGCTCAAATTTCTTGTTGTTTTAGCAATTGATATGAGATTGACAGACAGACAAACAGACAGACAAATGGGTGGACAGATTAATGAGCATGACCCGTAATGAAGCATATTAGTAATGAGCTTTTATCGATAAAATCAATAAAAGAGACATTGGGCAAGGCATCCATAACTATCTAAAGCAAAACACATATGAATATTTACATCTTTTTCCAGATGTCAGCTTATCAAAAATACTTATTAAAAATCCATATACAACTGCAGATGGAGACTATGAAAAAATATTTTCAACTGATATATGCAGTAAATATTCTATCTCAGATAACACACAAATACATTGTTTAATGGCTATTTTGAAATAAAAAATGGGTTAGTTGGTTCCCCGAGCTGTGCAAGAAGCTAAAACTTCAGACCAATTATTCTAAACTGATGCCCAGCATCAATCACACTATGTGAATTATGATCAGTATCAATTTATCAGTTAACATATCAGTATTTAATAAATATCAACGCTAAGACTGTTCAACAATAAACTAGTACTGATAAAAGATAAGCACTGACATCACAGTTGCGGAGTTCAGCAATATGCAGTGACAGCAGTTGCAAAGGAATGACGGTCAGAATGCCTTGCAAGCAGTCCACCTGCTCTGGCACCTCGATCGTCTTATATGAATGCATCTTTGTCTCCGTATCTCCGACGTTACAGATCACAATTGGATTCCCCTACACAGCATTATTTAAATATCTTTGAATAAACTCATACATGAAAACATTAACAAATAATAACTTCCTGACATCTATGATGAGCTTTTCACCATGGCGATATCTAATGCTGAACAGAAATCTGACAACAGTGAAATGTGCCGGGCCAAAAAGTCAACTGACCAAGCTTAATCAACCAAACCGAGAGTTCAAAATTTCAAATACACAACAGCAGCATTTTTGACTAGAATAAATCAAAACACGTTTCATATTATTTTTTCAAAATAGTCAAAAAAATAAACTCTGAATTTCTGTTGCCATAAACTCAATCAGTGTAACATTACAAAACCAGCCAGGCTAAGAATTTTAACAAAAAACAGGCATGCCAGCATGGCCTTGCTAGACAAGAAAGCCTAGCTAACGCAAAGGGAACGAGTGACAGCAGTGCATGTATGAAGGCCCACTGCCCACTGCGGTGTTCATGCTAAGTTAATATACAAATACCAAAATCTCTATCTGCATTGCATAACGAGTTGGTTGCGTGGCGACACCTTGTGAATGCTATAGAGTTGTGTTGCAGCCCGAAATCGCCAAAAAATCCATAAAAACCCCTATTTTGGCGTTCAAAGTCATCCAAGGTCATTGCTCTGGGTGGCAATCGAAAACCTGTGTACGACTTCCTATTAGTGATTAATAGTAACCTAGGTCCCATCTTGCACCGTTTCTGAGATACAGCGACTTATTGGCTCAAAATCAGAAAATTTTCCTACTGCCTCTCACTTTGCACGCACGCTAAGGGTGACCCCTTTCGAATTTATGGAAAAGCTTAACGCTTCTTGAAACTAGAGTCTTCCAGGCAGCTGACAATGGAAATTTGGTGATCCTAGCTTGCATCGTTTTTGACTGATCCACCCATGTGACGGACGGACAGACAGACAAACGGAGAGAATTGCGACGGCTAAAACGCGCTATAGAAGTATTTGCTGTCATGTGTGAAAAAATCAATGCACCAAGTTGAATAGTAGAAGAACACACACACTTCTACACAGGTCTGATCTGTTTAAATTCCTCATACAGGCTGTTAACTGTCACTGAACTGCCTTGCCAGACTACTAGATAATATGAAGATTTTTCATGTTAGTTTTAGCTGTTTGTTGTTAATACTATGTTTTAGTCTTCAAATGCAGTAAAATAAACTAACGATCAACTTGCATTATGCACTGTCACATCAAACAGACAATGAGTAAAATTTCAAAATATTCTTACACAGTCCCAAAAAAATTTCATACTCACATTTCGTGCTTTAACTTGTTGCAAGGCATTCATGCACTTCTACAAGCAGAAAATGCAGCACGTCTTTAAACTGACAGTGAACAGTCATTAACAAATAACGTATGTTAAATCTGAGCAGCAAATTCTGTATAAAAATCATCCTTAGTCACTGAAACCTTTAGTGGAGCTTCAGCAGCACAGTTGACGATGCAATGAAGTACTTACACTACAGCCTTAATAAAACCTTACTTACTTGAAACCAAAAACTAATAATGCCATGACCATTATACACTGAAAGGTGAAAACATGTTGATGTTTTGTCAATCAACTTAAAAAAATCCAAGTTTCTTGTTAATAGCAAAAACTGCACATATAAACATATTATGTTTCCTAGATAGCAAACTGCAATAACAGAATGATAAAGACAATTAAGCTGATGCTATGAAAAACGCACTAACTATATAAACAGCAATAATCATAATACGTTACGAATGCTGCACGTACAGTATAGACAGGGTCTCGAGTGACAATCATCATGAGTGGCATTGTCTGGTCAACCAGTGCTAGTGGTCCATGTTTCAATTCACCTGCAAGAATGCCTTCTGAGTGCATGTATGTCAGCTCCTTCACTTTCTGCCACACAACACAGCTGCCTTTCTTCACTGCCTCTTACTTCTACAATTGTAGCAGCACCTTTAATTACAGTATACACTGTGTCCCATTAAACATCTCACTTTGCAATTGCCTACGTCTTCATCAAATCTTAACCGATTTTCAAAATTCTTTCACTGAATGCATTCTGTTGACAATTAGCAATAAAGTGATTATTGAATATCCTGCCATGCATTAACTGTGTCGCTACACTAGCTTGGGAAATATAAATGCAAGAAAAACTAACAATAATAGACAGCAAGCGTGTTGGTGAACAAAATACACTTCCAACCAATCACTGAAAAATGAAGTGAATGATCTGTACGATGCTACACTTTGTTAAATCCATTTCTTTGGATATCTGGCATATTGAACGATATGTTTGTTTCTGGCCTTTGTGGTTTAGCAAGCCCACCATTTCATCCACAGTGACCACATTTTTTTTCAATACGTGTATGCTTTAGTCTGCCGGTCTCATGCCTTTGGTCAGTGCTGCATGTTTCCCAAATCTCTGTCAATAACAACCCCACTCTTTCCCCGTTGCAGGTTATCTCCAAAAATTCTGCCAGTATTCTCCAAAAACTGAATTTTTGAACCAGTACAAGTTCTTAATCAGAGCCTTGTCTCCACCGCGAAATGGCACATTACATCACCGGTATATCATCAGTGCATTAAAAATTATTATGTACGACAATATCATCTGCTTTCATTTACAAACATCAGAAATACATGTAAAACTCGATAAAATTCAATTTTTGTATGAAAATTAGTAAAACTTGTTTAAAAAGATGATTTTCTGCTTATGTATTATAGTGATTTTAGTGTTTTTTTGGAAATTTGTGTTTCACATGGTAGTGTAGTGACACAGTTAAAGTGTGGTAAAATATTTAACAGACATTTTATTGCCGAATGTCCAAAGTATGTGCCAGTTAAAGAATTTTGAAAATCAGTTAATATTTGGTGAAGACATGAAAAATGACAAAGTGGGACTTTTTTGGGACACAGTGAGTATACAACAGATTTTGTTGGCCTGATTATGTCTCCAATGTGACCACACAGTGGTAATGAAAAAAATGGCTAATAATACTTTTATGATGCCCCAGATGGACAGCAGAACATCAGCATATATTTGCAAACTCCCATGAGATAACGAACGCCTACCAAAACTATGAGGAGCTTATCTCTTTCAGCCATCTGCCTCCCCCCAAACTCATTGCAACGACAAAAACGAAAAGTCAGTCTCTCCAATGCACATCATGGTAAAAAACACTGCACAAATTAACCACAAAAACTGCAATGAACTCAGTAAATAAAAAACTGACGATGGCCAGTAGTTTGTTTCAACAGTTCTAAAATAACATTGTAATACAAATATGACTGATGCATCTTTGCTCAGTGATTTTTATTTAAACAAAGCAGCAAGGCATGCAAACCGGTATTTGCAATAGCAAACCAGCTCACATGAGACAGACTCATGACCAGAAATACTATACAATCTCAGATGTGGCAGAGCTAATGATATCATTCGTAGTGCACTACATGGCCATCTATTGCCCACATCAGCAAACAGTAAGACCAGCAGTGCAGCATGCTTACATACCAGTACTCCAATCAGCTACACTATGCCTTCATCTCATAGCCTGCAAGTTACTGATCATTTCCCATCCTACCAAGAACACTCTAGCCCATCAGGCTCTGCAGTGGCACATAAATATGACCCTGACCATAGCTGTAGACATCATCCAGGCCGCCCCAAGAACAAATAGCTCAACCAACTTCGTAGGGACAACAATACTCGGCCTGTTGACCTCTAGAGATGGGCCTTCTATGTGTAATTCAAGGGTGACACGACATTCCTCACCAACTACTTAATGACAACAACCAAAGTTACTAAAATGGTTAATACAAACCAGAGCACCCTCCAGACAGGTAGCATAGTTGAAGCCACGGCCCATGATCAGCAAGCTCTTCTGCTGGAAAAGCTCTTCAGCCAAACTGTGCATCTCTTCATCCAAACTCAGCACTTCCTTGATTTGTTCTAAACATTATAACCAATCCTTTTGCATTTCATTACATCAAAACATTTTACACGCCAGATGTCTCTGCTGTCTCAAGAGTGTTGGAGCACTGACATGTTAAGTAGAAAAACTGTATGCCTAAATTCAAATGGATAAAAATAAAGAGCAGCATTTTCCTCTTTTTTAATGTAAAAATCTCCATTCCTAAGCTTTCCTTCTATGAATCTGTAACAATTTTTGAGTCTGCAACAACTGCAAGGTGCGCCTATGAAAACCATAATGAAAATGAAGAGCAAATGCTTGTTACGGACCAGGCAGTTTGCGAAGTCCTTGAATAATCTCCCGGCGCCGAGGCTGCATGGACAACTTGTCTTCACACATGACAAGACCAAACAAAACGAGCGAAATGTACTGACTCGAGTATGCCTGGAAATCAACAACACAATGCACAGTCTAGGAATTCATCAATCAATGTGTACATTTATCAAGTGTGCTTTACAACAATCTGCTGGTGCTGGCTTGTAGACAGCATTATCAATATCAGGCAAGATAAAACTTCTGTAACGTAAAATATTCACTGCTGGCTGAAACATCAACCTAATGATTCTGTCACATTGTAGCCCTCCGAGTTCAATCACAAGTTCTTCAAGTTTTTACCTGCACGATGTTCCAAAATTATTAACGTAATTATTAACATTTTAACGTAGTTCTGACTTTTTAGCAGCAATCTGAAAAATACTTAGCAGGTGGCACGCAAAGTATGTTAGCTTTGCATTACTATTATTTCTTACCATAGGCTAATGCTACTCTTTTCAGTCACACAAATTATTAATGCCTTCTTTTTACAACAAATATACATGTACACAGCACCAGCCTACCCACATTATGGCTATTAAAATGACCACGTACATTATAAAAGCACTGTTTATTGTCTTACCAGTGCTAATGTACTGTTTATTATCTTTCACTTTGAGTTCCTTCATTTGCCAATTTTGTGCTGCACATAAAGCTGTCTGAGCAGTATCAGTAACGGGTACGACAGCCAATAAAAATATTACTGAGTACCCAATACTAGGCAATAGCCAACAGCAATATCATTCTAACCCTAACAGAAACACATAATAAGCTGTCATACCTTGGTGCTAGCGACGCCAATCTCTGGACCAGCGTTGATATGAATGCCACAATGTGACTCGCGGCAAATGCTGCTGCCGACCGTGTTAGTTATACCAACAATCAGAGCACCACGCTGCCGACAGTAACGCAGCGCCATCAGAGAGTCAGCCGTTTCACCTGAGTCACGAGCAACAAACACATCATCCAACTCTGCATCTTGGACCTCCAATGATATGAAAACGTTCATCATAACACCAAAACCCTCAAAATTCAATAAGTAAAACGAGAGTGTACAAACACAAAGTGCTAAAAACATAAGAAACAAACTGATATTTCTTCAGCTGGAGCTGATGACAACTTCAAAGCTCACTAGAGCACAGTAGCTACAAAATATGACAAATCTACTAGCATACCAGAACTTGGTATCTGTCATTATTTCTATGGAGTCATAACTGTTCTTTTTTAATTATTTAGGATTTTCGGGACAAATCTGTCTATTTCATGACAGGCTTCAAATTTCAGTGATTTCAGAATGACTCAGAGATGGATTGTCTACAGTGAGACTGTTATGATGCACAGTTCTATCAAACACATTGGGCAACTTCACTTTTTGACTCAGACTTTCACTGAGCTTAAACTACGGTCTAAGTACCTGTGAAAACATGGCGACTAACACGGATTGTTCAGTACATTAAAACAGTCTGGTACCAAAAATAAACGCTGTAATGGCTACACAATGACGTAAGACGTTACGTAATTATGTCATTTGCACGCATGGTGCAATTAAATAAGCAAGTCCAAGCGTAACTAGTTGATTTATTTCCAGTTAGGTTTACCGGTTTTCCACTATTTTTAATTGTTTAGTTGAACTTTGGTCTAAGTACAGACTTCAGCGTTCAGCTTTAGCTTTGGCTCAGCGAAAGTCTAAGTCAAAAAGTGAAGTCGCCCATTCAACAGGTAGGAAACATGCAATACACTGTGTCTCAAAAAAAAGCATGTGACTACATTTTTTGCAATAACTGGAACAATGAATGTCCGATTATAATAATTTTTGGCACACTTATTAATGAGACTATATGTCATCGAATGGTGGTTTCATTTCCCACCTCATCTATTTAGTGCAACTGTCTTACCTTGGGAAATCACAGA
>Ga0209367_1012838_pt1 | contig 10881 bp, 5 predicted proteins | sample WorMetLIZISLAND2_FD_187412 | JGI IMG/M metagenome (GOLD analysis project Ga0209367, IMG submission 187412) | Marine gutless worms symbiont microbial communities from Max Planck institute for Marine Microbiology, Germany - Olavius geniculatus... ... | reverse complement strand
AGTGAAGCTTTATCAATTCTGACACCCCTGAGCTGTGAACCAAAATAGAGTTCGTGCATCCAAAGAACTTGTGTCTCACTTGATTAAGATCAACACTGAATACCTTTGTCGACATAAACGTAATGCTAAGATACTTTATGATAATGAATTTTGAAAATGTCGAGAAAATACTGGCTGGTGTAAATTTTAAAGTGTCAGTCAGCGAGATGGGCTGGGTCAACTATTTCAGGTCGGTCAGATAATTATAGACGAGTGTCCGTCAGGGGTGGCAAAGATAATAATAACTATTATTATAAACGGAGCGCTTATTCAGAACTGGGCGGCAGCGGCAAGGCGATGAACGGAATGATAAATGAAGCGCGATGTTTAGTGAATTATAGGGTGTTTACACGATCCAGCAAACGTCCAGCATTAGCACGTGTTTTTTGAATACATTTGCTACAAGTTTGCTGGACGTTTGCTGGATCGTGTAAACACCCCATTACAGACTACAGAGGCACCGACCGACGAGAGAGGCCCGACAGCAGAAATCATACAGTGCTGGGCCATGCTGAAACGTTTAAATGCAAATGAAATGTTAAAGGTTTTTAGAAATAAGTAGATACTCATACATCTTGTCTGCTCAAATGTTGCAGAAGAAGGCTGGATTGTCTTAGTTTCAGATTATTTTTGTAGGCCTAACTAGCGTGAAATATCTAGCTTTTTGGAAAACCCTATTGTTAGGCCTATAATAAGAACAAAGCCGACTTGAAATGAATAATGCCATTTTCATGTTGTTATTTGCCGGTTTTGCGTATAGCTTTAATTAAATCACTCCTTTTTCGGTTGTGATTCCGATAACTATCTCTTTGCCTGAAACGCTGACTGAACATTAATCGGTTTTTGGCGCGTTACAGCTATGCTGTAGGCGTCTATGATACAAGTTGTCGTGTGTCTGTCTGTCTGTCTGTCTATACGTAACAGATGTATTGTGGCTAAACGGTGCGAGATAGGGCCTAGGATGCTATTGATCACTAACAGGAAATCGCATACGCTCTTTCAGATGGGATGAAAATTATCGACCTTGGATAATCTTAAAGGTCCTTACAGCAACAAGAACTTTATAAACTGTAGTGCGTGTTCCCTAGCGATAGCTGGGCTTTCTTTTGTTAAGCGTCTGGTAAACTAGGCGACCGGTGCGTGTTCAAGTCATCGACCGACATTGCAGTGCCGGGGACTGAGAGGATGTTACAGAGAGAGGTGGAGAGAGAGAGAGCGTGCGCAGGCGTGCCGTGGTGGTATAGCGGAGTACTCCAATCGAGCGTGACCGGACCAGTCGCTAGGTGGCGCTATGCTGCCCGCTTGCCTGTGCTCTCTGATCTATACCTACCTGTGCGCTCTCCCGATCACTGGCTGTACTAAGCCCATCGTCCACTGCTTCAGATTTGCTATACAACATGCTGGTCTCACAAAAGATAATGTTAATGATAATGTCAGACAGTGACGACTTGCAGCAGAGCTGACCAGTCCAACAATAAAATAAGGTTGCAGTAAAATACAATAAAATTGCTACGCTTATGTAAAATTACTGGGATATTCTAAGTCATAACAAGAAATTTGAGCTAATGCTCACGAGACGCGCGAAAGCCTATAGCAGTTCCTTTTCGCAAACTGTCAGTCTGTCTCCAGCCTTTTCGTCGCATTTCATTCTTGGATTTTGTGCTGCAGCAGAAGAACGCGAAAATTAATAATAAACAGCATGTCTGTACCTATTTGCAATCGTTTTCACGCTACACCAGATAATTGCGGTAAAATAACCACTTTTTAGGAGGGGTAGCCGTCTTTGACGCCCACCTGCGCCGGGCTCCATGAACCTAGGGGATCGGGACTTAAACTGCTAAAATCTACGTTTAATGTTGAAAATTTCATACGCAGGTTGTCTTTCTCCAACTCCAGCCATTTCGTCAACACGAACTATAGACAGAAATCTAATCCCCGCCCCCTACGCAACAAATCTAAAAAAGTATTTTGTATTTTAGAATTACTTTTTCTTAAATGTCGATTTTGTAAACACTCTGGTCTTGCTCTTTCATGCTGAGTTTGATAGTTTTGTTAGTTTTCTTTGTACATATAGATTTTTATTTCTCTTCCATTCGTATTAAGTGTTGTGTAGGGTCTACACAGCATTTTTACCGACCGTACTTACTACTTACGTAACGGTCGAGCTTATGGTACGGGTGTCGTCTGTCGTCTGTCGTCGTCTGTCACAGATGTATTGTAACTAAACGATGCGAGATAAAGCTTAAATTGCTATTGATCACTAACAGGAAGTCACATATTAGATTTCAAATGACATGAAAATCGATGAGCTCGGATGACCTCAAAGGGTCATAACGCACGATGGTATGCCAATCATGCGGTATTGTGGCTAAACGGTAAGTCTTAGGGGGATGATGATGGTACCATCGGGTAGGGTGCTAGCGACTTCCTGCAGGCTGTCAGTAATAATGATGTTTTTATATGCATCGGTTTGGAAGCAATTTTCAATGGAAGATTTCAAGCTATAAGTGGCATTATCTCGGAAACGGTGAAAGATAAAGTCAAGATTATTATTAATCACTAAGAGGAAGTGTCATACGCCCTGTCAGATAAAATAAAAATCATTGACCTTGGATGATCTTGAAAGTCAGTACGCGCTATTGTGGCTAAACGGTAAAAGATATGACCAAAGTTGCTATTGATCACTAATAGGAAATCACATACGCTTTTTCAGATGAGATAAAAATCATCGACCTTGGATGATTTTGAAGATCACTGACAACCAGTACGGTCGGCTATCCTAGAGACAGCTAGGCTTCTTGTCTTTGTACAGATTGATTTTTTTTCTTCAGTTTGTATTATGCTTTGTGCAGTGTCTACTACTTTTCATGTGCTTTTCCATGCATTTCTGTTTATGTGTATTGCGTGTATCAGGTTCAGAATAAAAAAATACAATAGAGCATCTTGTCATGTTGATATGCTATGCTTGTAGTACGACTTGTTGCCCGACAAATCGAAGCGAGTGGAGCTTCGGCGTTGCTGTTTTTTGTTATTGTTGAAAAGCTGCTGCAGCTGGGCTGTGTGACCGTGACCAGGAGTGTCACAGCAATGCATTGTCGATCACAGAATAGTTCAGCACATAGACACGTGAAGAGTGAGTGACGCACGCACATAACTCGTCGTTGCATTATTCAGCACAATGTCGACACGCTCTTGATTAGGCCGGGCCGACCGACCCCGCATTGTTTCATGCACGAGACGCTTCTCGGCTGTAACGAATGGTACAATAATAGCACTAATAATACATGCAGTAGCTAGCACACCCTGGTAGGAGCTATGGTGGGGCGAGTATTCAGTGAAACGTCGTCCTAGGGCAGGTACGCACGCTGCACCCCAGCATTTTTGCTCAAATCCATGTAAAAAGAAAGCTCACATTTTTATCCACGTACTTACTGGAACACAGCTCAGGGTGCTTTTGCGCAACAGGTAAATTACAATTTTACAATCGTTTTCAATGCATTTTTTATCATTTTGTTGTATTTTCGTAGGGTTGCGCATTGCGGTTTAAAAACAGTGCAAAACGTGCAAAAATTCAAGCAAGTTTTTTGCCTAACATCACAACTCACACCTCGTTTTATACCAGTGCTGCATTTGTAGCTAGCCGAAATGGGCCTAGCTGACAGTCTATTTGCGACAAGTTAACATATTCTATGTTAAGGCCAACTCAGCCTTTTACCTCAGCAGATAAAAATTTGAGCTAATGCTCACGAGACGCGCGAAAGCCTACAGCAGTTCCGGTTCAGTAGCTTAGCTGAAAATTGGGGTGTTCACGCTAAGTTAATATACAAATATCTGAATCGCATAACGATTGTTCCGTGGCGCCACCTTGTGAATGATATAGACTTGTGTTGCAGCCTGAAATCGCCAAAAAAATCCATTAATTCCCTATTTTGGCGTTTAAGGTCATTCAAAGTCATTGAATTCAGCGCCAATCGAGAGCCAGTGTACGACTTTCTATTAGTGATTAATAGTAACCTAAACCTATCTCGCACCGTTACTGAGATACAGCGACTTATTGGCCAAAAATCGCAAACTCCTACCATCTCTCATTTAGCGTCCTCGTTCGGGGTGACCCCCTTCAAATTTATGGGAAAGCTTCACGGTTCCTGAAGCTAGAGTCTTCCAGGCAGCCGACGGTGAAGATTTGGTGATTCTAGCTTGCACCGTTTTTGACTGATCCACCCGTGTGACGGACAGACAGGCGGACAGACGGACAGATGGATAGACAGAATTGCGATGGCTAAGACGCGCTGAAAGCAGTAGCTGCTTTCGCGCGTAAAAACAGAACATTTAGTGTGTACTTACAGTGTGTGCCGAAAAATTATCCCCCTGTCGTTTACTGAATTTTTCAAGAATGAAATTTTAAGTAATAATTTGCACACATACTTTGCGTTCAAATGTACGCTAAAATACAAAGTTTCATTCAGTTTTTTTTTCGGGCTGTTAAGTGTTAATTGCAGCGCGGTGGTATGTCGCACCGTTACTGAGATACAGCGACTTATTGGCCAAAAATCGCAAACTCCTACCATCTCTCATTTAGCGTCCTCGTTCGGGGTGACCCCCTTCAAATTTATGGGAAAGCTGGATCGCAAATGGCAAATCCTACCGTCGACTGACAAAACTGTTTCACAGGCAAGCGGACAAATTGGCAAACCGAGACAGTTATCATCTACGAAGGCACACTGTCACGACAGATGTGATAAGGCGTCAGGGAAAATAAAATAAAAAGGTTAAAATGCGCTTTTGTTAAAAAGAAAGAAAGAATCGTTTATATCTGTTTAGTACACGTACGACTGTCATAATAACTGCGTTAGCAGGCTTTCGCCGAAACGCGAGGACGGGACACATATAGCCTATGCATTATGCAATAACTGTCCAGTGAACGCAAGCAGCAGTATAACATAGACATTCGGGACTGATTATCAAATTATTAAATCAAGCAAGGATTCGCTTAACGTCGAATGCGTAGGCTTATAACGGGCACTTGCATGACTGTGCTAAAAATAACCTTTCTTTGCGGGTTGCGACGTAGCCTACTTCAACTGAATTCAGTAACCGGATCACCAAAAACAACACATTCAAACAACAACAAAAAACAAATAACTCAACATCAACAAGCCGCGCCAAGAAATAAACAATTCGCCAGGAAATTGCTAGTTCCGAATCCCTGCGGTGCATCGTTTTCAGGTTGCGTCGATACAAGTTCCGTTGGACGCTTTTAGAAATTGGCGTAGCTTACGAAAATTTTTATCGCCCCAAAGCCCCCTCCCGTAGTGTCAGACTGACACTTATACCAGGCAAAACCGGAACGTATTAACTTAATACCAACCGTTTAGCTTACTTTTAACATTGAGCAAATAAATGTGCCAAAAAATGCAAAAAAAACACTTGAGAAACAAAAGAACCAATATGTTAAAATGCAATTAAAGCGTACTTAGAAGAACTAAACGACTGCAGGCCTGTAATTAAGCAGGCAATTAAATTTCAAGTATCACGTTTTTTACATCACACCCGATACACGTCATGTAACGTCTGACTGTAGTATATTTAACATTCCATTAATTAAATAATTAATTAATTTATCAATGTAATACAGGCAGCAGACGCATGAGCTTATAACCGTAGATTTAACTTTCGCTAGCGGCTTAAAGCTTATAACTGACTTTAATCAAAGTGGTAATTGAGGTAATTGATTTGCTGCGCATGTGCCACGCAAAATTACTAAGCCAAATCAGGATTCAAGCTAAATATAGTTTAGTTTACGTTTCTGAACCGTGGCCGTGCACCCAAACAATTATGGTACACCGTGACCCTTAAGGAGTGGACTTTTTCCATAGTTTTTTTGTAAATATTATATTGTATTTTGTTCGAACAAACTCTCTGCCACGCAGTTAGAAGCAAAATAAAACGTCGTCTTTTTAAAAATATATGTCACTAACTTGAGTTCTGGGTCAAAAAGCAAATGTATCGTGGTCCGATCTCGTCTTAACCGTTCGTTGTCGCTTGCATAGAAATTATGACTTGTTTGGCGGAGGTAAGCTAATTACAAAGATTAAGTCAATACTTTAAGTGCGGGGCGGGCAGACGGCCGTAAAGTTGTTCTGTGACAAGCGGAGGTCGTGAAGAGCTGTAGCTGCAAGTCAATGCGGTGCCGCTAGTCCGGGCGGGGACCGAATGTCTCGGTGTAGGGCGACGCGATGCCAGGGTACTTAGACACCGGTGAAGTCTGCTCGGCTTGCGCTCACCGGCAGCGGTCCTTGCGTCCGAGCGCCTGTGATGACAGTCGCGCTCGCGGTGATAGAAGAAATTAAAGTTGGAGACAATCACCGGGACGGGGAGGGCGATCGTAAGCACCCCGGCGATAGCACAGAGCGATCCGACCAGCTTGCCCCACGGCCCGACCGGCCGCATGTCGCCATACCCCACGGTGGTCATGGTCACCACCGCCCACCAGAACGCGTCCGGGATACTGGTGAAGTGGGACAGCCCCTCGGCCTGGAGGTCGGCCTCGGCGAAGTAGACGGCGCTGGAGAACAGAACGACGCAGATGATGAGGAAGAAAATGAGCAGGCCGAGCTCGCGCAGGCTAGCGCGAATCGTCAGTCCGAGGATTTGCAAACCCTTGGAGTACCGGGACAACTTGAAGATACGGAAGACCCGAACCAGGCGGATCACCCGGAGGATGGCGAACGAGCTCGGCTGAGAGCTGAGCTCCCAGGCATCACCAACGGCGTACGTCACGAGAGAGATGAAGTACGGCATTATCGCTAAAAAGTCGATGACATTCATGATGTCACGGAAAAACGCGATATGGTCCGGACAGAATGCAAAGCGGACCGCGAGTTCCAAAGCGAACCAGACAATACATGCCGTTTCAAGCACGAAGAACGGTTCGCCGAACGACGGTCGGTCGTCGATCTCGAAGCGACCGAGAGCCGCCATCTCGACGGCCGTGGTACAGGTCGATCCAAACGCCGTTGTGGTGGTCGTAGTCTCGTTGTCCGAGGAATCCACCACCACATCATCAACGTCGAGCGTGTCGTTCACGATGCGGATTCGTCGGAACTGCGGCAGAGTCTCGACGCAGAAAATAACAATCGACAGCAGAATGACTACAATGGAAGTGATCGCAATCACGCGCGCCGCAACAGAACTCTCCGGGTATTCCACGAGCAACCAGACTCGCTTCTGGAACTCGTTTCGCGGCATCCGCGGCGCCGGCGCCTCCCAGCTCGGGTCCCAGTAGCCCTCCAGCCGGCGGAAGCGCTCGATCACCTCCTCGTCGAACTGATAGAACTCCAGCTCCTCGATGAAGATGTCTGGATGCACGGCGAGCGGTCGGCGCAGACGCCCGCCGCTCTGGTAGTAGTAGAGAACGGCGTCGAAGCTCGGTCTGTTTCGGTCGAAGAAAAGTTCGCGCCGCTCCGAGTCGTAGTAACGGCGACGTTTGCGCCGGTCTCCGAGCAGAGTCTGCGGATAGCGTTCGAGCGTCGAGCGGCGGGTGTGGAAACGCATCCCACTGACGTTGATCACGATTCTATCATCGTCCTCAGCATCACCAGCACCAACATTAGCAGCAGCAGCAACATCGTTGTTAACACCAGTTATCAGCGTCGACCTATCCAAGTTGTTGCCGCCGCCGTTCTTGTCGGTGACGTCATCGATTCTGATGCTGACGTCATTGGTCGGTGCGACGTTGCTGGACGCTGATTGGTCGACGAGATGCTCCGGTTGGAGAACGATTGGTTGTCTGAAACAAACCGTTCCAAAACGCACTTTAATTACTGAAGTAATAATGTAACCAGTGTACTAATTGTCAGATCAGAATAATCAAAAAAGGTAATATAAGTTGAAGGTAATGTATAGTTCTTAATAGGAAACCTATCACAAAATTACGGAGCGTCATCTGCCGTATGGAATCACATACTGTCAGCTGCCACAAGACACAGATAAATGCGCCTCGCCCCCTCCTTAACCCTAGCCAGACAGGCTGGTAATCGATTTACCTACCGAGGGATAGAAGGCTGAGTTGATCTTAGTGTTGGTCATATAGCAAAATAGTTTACCTGTGCACCGACAGTTACCCATTCAAGCAGTAATCATTTGATACTGACCCGACAAAAAGTTAAACCTACGACCTCTTAGTCGTAAGTCCGACACCTTACCGTTAGGCCTACACCACCCAGCCACCAACCAGATTCCGCACTGCAATGGGCGGATATACAGCTAAGCGGACGGCCGGATGTCATGTCGCCACATGGCAAACATCTTCGCTGTTTTTTATTGCTTTACATTTACAGTGTACCGCTATAGTTATAAGATCATTGCGGCAACATCGACGTAACCACGGCAACCGAGCTAAGCTAGCAACAACATCAATTACGGCTACATTTAGCTCTGTCTGTTAGCATTACATCAAGCACGACGAGCGCGTCGCGGATGCACCAAATTTCGATCCATTATCAGCAAGCCGCAGTTCCATTTACTATACTAAAATGGCTTTCATGGAATTCGCGAGAAATTTTTTTTAAAAACGCTTCAACGAAAGTGGCATGACTCCAAGCAAGTTTAAACGACTGTATAAGAAGCACATTCTGTGAATTTAATTTTATTGCGTATTGTCGTTATTGTCAGTCACAAATAAAGTTACTGTTGTTATTCGAGCACACAGCAAGCCTGTTCAAATTACATCAACTGTATAATAAGCAATCGTACAATAGGCTATCGTATATTATCCCGCAAATCGTTTCAACCTTGAACTGAAATTCTGCCTTACAGCTATCATGACAGCGTGACATTCTCCTTGACTCATCTTTCACACACATCTTTATCCACCGTATTCGGTAGACAAGAAATAAACAAGCAATAAACAAAAAAATAATAAAACTTAACTAGAACTATCTAAGACTTAACTAAAATGTAATATAATGTCCATAGTCAAAACTCAATTGATGCAGCAAGACAGCAGAGATGACATAAAAAGTTATTACACTGGCTGAACCGTGACAAAAAATTTCTTTTAAGTCTAGAAATTGCATCAGCTACAGGTAAACAATTGAACATATTCATACATTCAGCAATAACGTCATCAGACCTAGTCTGAAATATTTTGCTCAAACAACTCTCAGTAACATACTACAAAGACTTAGTCACAGTTTTGTTAACAGGACAAGCTTCAGAGGCATAGTATAACGCCGGCAGACACTTCGCTTTAAACAGCTGTACGATGACGTCGGGTGAAGTGGCACGGCCAACACGACCAAAAAGTGCATTAAAAGCCCGAAAAGTAGATTTTTTAGAATTGCTAAAGGAACAAGTAAATACAGCTAAAAATGTCACGTAGGCTACACACCTAAATATCTAATACAGTTACACTAAAGCAATTCGCAATTGTTTCTGGTTACAAGACTGCAACAATCGGCTTTATAACGCGGACCAATTCAAATGCTATACTGACAAAGTTAGGCGATCATTCGGCAAACAGAAGCTAGTAAACGAGCAAAAGACTTACATGTATGTTCTGATACTGAAACGTGTTTAGCATCGAACGTTTGCTCAGCGTTGATACAGTTATATCCAGAAATTTCAGACAGTATTTTGTCGTGTGCATTTTTCATGTGAACTATTTTTTAAAAACTTTGATCATAGTACGCTTGAGTCGAACTGACAAATGGGCAAGCACGGCGAGCCCACTAGTCATTGGTTGACGCGTACGTGAGCGTAGTCAGGTAGGCCACCGACGCCGTTAGACGGTGCCTAAGGCAATGCCCATTAATCAGTTCGTCAAAAACTAAACCATGTCAGTTCAGTTCAGTTCAGTTCAGTTACGTTGCTCTGTGCATGAGCGCCTTTAGGCTTATATGACGGTGATCAGGAATATTCAAATTTTATGGACATTCTGTGTACGAACGAGCGGTCATTTTGCTTTCGGCGTGCATGCATGTGTAGGCCTACATGACATGAAATGGCGTGCCCGTCTTACTCGATTTGCTACCACGCTCTACTTGCACCATCGATTCACTCCAGCCCATAGACAATGCAAGGGCGCCGGCTTGGCACCTGCGTGAAAAGTCATATGATAGACAGACTCTGCAGTCATACAGCGACAAAATGCTTCAGCGGCTGGCGTAGGCCTATAGCGGGTGAAAACAGCATGCGGGTCGATATATTCATTGTGGTTAATGGGGACAGCAGGACAGCTAAGCTAATAAAGCACAACGCACTAGGCCTATACCTGTTTGCCGGTCAAATCACCTTGACTGCTACTGCCGCCGCTGCTGCTGCTTCTGCGACCTACTTAACATTTATTATAATTTCTTGCGATGCCATGGAAATAGGCTTGAGTACTAACTTCGATAAGATATGACTTGAAACATCTTTATTGTGTGCTGCGGCCAATGGTTTAATCATGAACATACAAATGTTAAGATAAAACTCGAAAGTTATAAATTTTTGTGCTTGTTTTATTTATAATTTTGTAAACTAGATTTTTTACAATAATAATATTTAATTAGTCGTTTTGTTTGCATTTAGTTTTACGGGTGACTGCAAACGTTACTGACCTCTTGTTCTTTAATTAGAACAATGTTTTGTATTTTGTGCGCTGCATTCGTATCAATGATGTAGGCCTAAACATGTTTTTTTCATGATCAAGATAAGACAATTTTTGTTCTATATACAGGGTGGCCCAAAAAATGGGGCCACTCTGTTATATAGCTTCTAACTTCAGAAATACTGCTTAGATCTACATGATTTTTTGCAGAAATCAAGGTCGTTTCATTCTCAACACGAAAACATAAGTTA
>Ga0209367_1012837_pt1 | contig 10881 bp, 5 predicted proteins | sample WorMetLIZISLAND2_FD_187412 | JGI IMG/M metagenome (GOLD analysis project Ga0209367, IMG submission 187412) | Marine gutless worms symbiont microbial communities from Max Planck institute for Marine Microbiology, Germany - Olavius geniculatus... ... | reverse complement strand
CCACGACGCTGCCGCCCGTTGCTGGTCAGTCGCCCCTCAGGCCTCGTTGTCGCCCATTCTCGTCGGATCGGCTTCAAATAATGATACTTTTTCAGTGGCGACGACAGAGGCCAAGGCACGCGGCGCGCCCCGCGGCGTCTGTGTCGCGTGATGGTGGCCGCGCACTCACGCCGTGGCGGGTTCGGCTTATGTTGCAGCAGCTGACGACGACGTCACAGCAGCGAAGACTGACCGGAAATAACCGCGCACGAGACTGACCAACTGACCACAGCACGACGACGTCGACATCTCCGCGCCGCGATGATGGAAATTGATCGGCCACCCGTGCAGTCGCCCGGTCCTTCGTCTGGCCCACCCATCCGTGCTCTATACGCTCACCCTTTCTCTGTGCAAATCAGCGCATTTTTTTCCTCGGCGGTGAAAATTACAGCGTGATGAGCAGTGAGCTGGCGAGCGGCAGGGGCGCCTCGAGCAAACAGACGGACATACATCAGCGGCACATTGGCGATAATGAAGCACGTCGAGCCGTATATACGTACGAGATTAGCAGGATTCAGCGACCACGCTGGCTTATACGTTCGACGTTGCTGCTTCTTGCCGCGCCCGCCAGTCGCCGACAGCGAACGATGTCGAAAATAGCTGTAATGTTTGATAGGAGCCTGGAAAAAATTGTTTTTCTACTGCGCAATCATGCGAAATTAAATTCTAGAATTCTTTTGGTATTTTGATATTTTGACCTGGCATACTTTATTTCTGTATGACGAGTCATTAATTTACAGTACTCACTGGATAATTTCACTCAATCTTTATCGAGTTAACGTCGACCCTGGTTTTTGTATGGAGCAGCCTCTTGTAAAATTACACAATGAATACATGCAGCCGCCCTGCAACAACTGCTGAAACGGTCTTAGCTGCAACTGAACGCCGTCATCGTAAGATGATGATGACGATCTTTATCATGATGACGACCACGAGAATGTGATATTGTATCTATTACGTGTCGTAGCAAGTATACAAGGCCGGGCGGGCAACGTTGCTGACGGTGGCGCGACAGTTGCAATGAACGCAAGTGATTTAACTGGACGAAGAGTCGCGCCGAACTCACCGACCGACCGTCTCGACTCGCATCCTGCTGCTGCTGCTGCTGAAATATGCGCGCAGTATAATAGCATAAACGTCAGCGGGTTTGGCGCCGGCCGGCGCGCGTATGATGGCGCTGGTATAGCGGTGGCGCAGGCGAGGTCGTGAGAATGGAGGACGTAAGCAGGATGTGGATTCCACACTCGGCCCACCGCGCCGCGCTGCACCGTGCCTCATCTATGGCATCGTAAACTCTGCGCTCCGAGACTTGTGACTTCCAGCCTGCAGACAGAGAGAGGAAGAGAAAAAAAGGAAAGATCGGTTGGTACTCCAGCTCTGACACAAAGTCGCGCAGTTATACGCCACTTCTGAGAAGGAGGCGGCAGCTTAGCCTATGCTGGCAACAATAACATCGTTGTTCGCGGCAATGAAGTTATTCTATAAATCGAGCATGGTTAATACTGAGACGAGTGACCGTTCGTTCCAGTATTCGACAACCAAGCCAACCCGGCCAACTCAGCCTGGCCATCCCCTCTTGAGTATACGTAATGAGTAACAGCGAAAGCTGGGACGTAAACAGGCACACCGCGCGATGCACTAGCCTATATATTCGTGGTCTCGCAGAGTAAGCCGGTGTGTGGCTGACAGCCAACGAAACGCAGATCAGCGTCGCCAGATAGGTCTTACGGCTTAGGAAGGACTTTAAGTTACGGGTGATGAATATATGACAAATACTATGCGGCTTATTTTCTGTATCACTCTGTATATCCTTGCTGGACTCTTAGTTACACTGCCGCATTTTAAAATATCAGCTACACTATCTGCACAGCGACTAACTTTCAGGACTGTTTACTGTTCGGTCTCCTCGTTTAACTCCAAGAATCAGACAAAACGACCACTCCGTCCCGGCACCATGAAGGCCACCAAAGACCTTCACATCGCCGTTATACTTTCATCATCACTGGCCGCTGAAATCCGTGACGAAACATCTTACGGCGACTTATCACATTTATTATAGTTCCTTCCAGCGTACGTCGAAGACGAGCTAGCAACAAGCACCTTATAGTGGCGTTGGTCTGAAGCTCTGTTCGTCAGATATTGCTGAACCGATGAGATATGCCTTGTGTGCGCGTACGCATTACAAATTTCACACCAGTACTGCAGTTCGTCGATCGTCGGCGTCGTTATTGTTGTCGATATCAATTTCTCGGCACATTTCCTTTGCGTACAAGAAAATATTATACAGTCAAAAGTCGAGAAAATCGTACATCGTGTCTTCTTTGCTCGTAACTGTAGCATAATTTCAATCGTTTTCTTAGTTTTAGGCAGACATAAATACACAAAGCGTAGCTTATTGAAAGGATAATTATAATGCCTATCTTGCAATAATGCACTTGTGTGTAAAGATATTGCATGTCTGCCGAATGTTATCAACGTTAAAAATAATTTAAAAAGATTGTGGCGTAGTTGGTTTGTAAATAATCATGTTTGGGAAGGTTTTGACAGTCCTTTTCTCGAAAACGTGGTAAAACTTTTTTTGCCGGTTGTGTAAAAATTATTTATGCATTCCATATCGTCTATCGTGTGTGTCATGATGTGACAGGAAATCTACGTAAGCGCTTGTGCGAAAAAACCAGACTCGCTCGTTGATGTATGACGATCGTCATTTTTGTAGCCAAGTACAAGACAGATGTGTGAGTATGCAACGAGCGGCTGAACAGGAATTATAATCTTTACAAAATCACAACATATTAGCAAACAGAGTTTTTTTCGAATTTGTACAGCTGAAATTGGTCACTGGCTCGAACTGTAAGTATATTTAAGCTCAGAAACTGCGCTAACAGTTAGTTGGTCACTCAGTCGTCTGATGTATGATCGCGGCACGTTTGTATTACGTTATGTGTAGAGCCGTAGCTGCATTGGCCGTTCTGGGAGCAAGCTACGTACACGCCATTGTGGTTCAACTGCTCCACGGCGAACAATTCAATCAGTGTCACGACAGCACCGCAACAGCAGCAGCAGCTGAATGCCAGCTTTCATGTTGCTGATGCTGAGTGACGTCACGACGTGCGACAGAAGGAGGGAAGGAGAGGAGGGTAATTCCGTTGATGTGGCGGCGTCTTTTGCAGTCCTCTCGACGTCGGCATTGTGTTCAAGTCCAGTGGCGGCATTTTCTGCACGTCGCTGAGTCGGCTTGACCGATGAGCCTGACACTCTGTCTCAGACCTGCTCTGTGTATAAGGTGAGCAAAGTCTCAGGCGACTCGGTCGGTCGACTCTCTCCCCGACCCTTACTGCAGAATGATTCCCGCTCGAAACATTCAACGTGTAGCCATGCAGCGATGCTGCTGACGCGCTCGAAGCAATGGCGGCCTCGTCGGTTAGGAAAGTTGAGCCAGGAAGTTGCAATTTTTCTGCACACAGCCGTACATTTCCGGCAGTATGGATACTAAAGTCTTAGTTTTTTTCCAATTTATTCCCAAAATGAAGGATTTTCAGCCCCAAAATTTGTATTTTTTGATTAAAAATTTTCCACGAAAAAACAATTTTCCTACAAACTAATATTTAGGGAAAGGAGGACAGTTGCACTATAAGAAGTAGACGTAATTTTGATGCTAAGCTTTTAATGCAAAGGTATTAACAGCTGCTTAACAACCGCGTGGCAACGTGCTACCTTCAACAACGACAATAGCGGCGACGACAACTACAAAAACTAACTACGGCCATTTTTTTCTGACTTCAAGTCTTCTCTGTGCGAAGTCTCCTTTGTGCGTTTGCGTGTAATATGCAAAATTTACATTTGTTTTATCTTCATATATTTAGATGTCTGTATTTTCACTTTTTAGGTCTACAGTCGTGACTTAAAGACACCCACACAAACTATTATCACAAAGAGATGGCTTTAGTTCGACTCGAAGTATGTAAGCCGTTAATCAAAATACTGCTTTGTCTTTAGTTTGACGCACGAAAAGTGATTTTCTATTTTCGCAGACGTAAACTACAAGACACTTACAAAAAAGAGAACAAATTATAATATAACTAATCTACATCAAGCAGTCTCTAACGTGCAAAATGTAAGAATTTTGCATAAAAGCGAAATTAGTGTGTTTTGATAAAACTCTCTCCCACCCGGTAAACGGGTGATCGGCGAAGTTTTGAAACGTTCTTTGTTATCTTAGTCGCACATAGTGATTTCACTGATTTGAGATGAAAATGCCGAATTTGTAGAATTACGAGATGGCGATTAAACCACCAAGTAAAAATAAACGAAAAATGCAAGACCCGAAAAGTACATGTACTCGGCACATCGAATTATTTACACTGTTCGAACTGTGGCTGATAAAACGTAGGTTTTTTTGCAGGAAAAAAGTTTGTAGGTTTTTCGGATTAACACCAGAAGCAGGCGCCGATGACGTCATGATTATGACGGTGACGTCACTCACACGTCAGTTATAGATATCATCATCGTCAGTACGAACATTGAACATTGATCATTCATTGACCATTCATGACGAGAGCCCGTGCAGCATAGAGCGGCCTGCTTCTGCCGCCCGGTCTCAACCGAATGCACACGTCCGTGCACCGATTATCAACAACCATCAGCGGTGTCGACCGGCCGTTCCGAAAAGACGCCACAATTAGGGATAGAGTTAGGTGTGGTGTTCGGGTGTAAGCAGGCCAAATGTTGTCAGGATGCCTAAGAAAAAGAACCAAACACCGCAGAGTTTTAAAAGCTAAAGCAAATTTTATTAATGCTAACGACTAGCGAAACAAGCAAACGACGATTCGAACGGTCCAGGGAAAAGATAGACAGAAAGACAGACGAACAGACGGAAAAACCGACAATACACTAAAGTCTCGCAACAGAATCCCACATCTCGACCCGCCGCCTCGACTCCTAGCTAAACTACTCTGGAACGAGTGGAGTTTACTGGACGCCATAGGAATACACCTAACCCTAACTCTAAACCCTAACCCTACACCTAACCCTAAACCCTAACCCTAATCGTAACCCTATTGGTAGTTATACGGTATATATGTGAAATAATAGGCGCAATGTATTCCTATGGCGCCCAGCAAACTCCACTCTACCCACTACTCTAACTCTATTTCAACTACCATAGCTCTAGGTCTTAAGCCTCACACGGCAGCCTAAAACAAACGAACAAAAACTCTGCATGCATACCACGGATCGCACGTGTGTACGACTCGTCCTATAGACAGACGGCGAGTACCTGGCTCCAGTCAGTGTTACGGGCGCCCAGCACAGCAAACTAATTCACGTGGTCGCCAAGGCTGGCCCGTGCAGTCTGCGCGACCGTGACATTAGGAATAGGGTTAAAATAGGGTTAGAGTTAAAGTTAGGACCAGTGTTGGAGTTAGTTTAGCGTTTAATAAGTACGGTTTCGTCGTCGGTTAAAACAGGTTACTGGCGGCTCCTCGGAATAGCGGTTCTTCAAAATGGGGTCCCCCTGTAATGGCCGCATTCCACCAACGGCCGCCGCTGCCAACTGCAGATTTCGTTCAGTGGCGTCGTGGTCAGGGGTGGTCAGTTGCCTTATTGCCTTCCTCCTAAATTTTGGACCGTCGAAAAGTTGTCGAAAATTTACTTATTTTTTTGAAAATTTTTGTCTGAAATGCGAAATCCGCGGCTACTGTAAAAATGCAGAAGTCGTAGTTTGGGTGCATACAACAATGAATAATATTCACACTTGGTAGCGTAGGCCCATGAGTAGGTTCAGTTTCTGTTTTAAGATAAAGTTGACTGCAGAGGACACGCGGTTGGTCAAAAATTTATGGCAGCTAGGCAAAAAAGTTAAGGTTTACGAAGTTTATAAAAATAATTTTCGCAGAAAATTAAACGCGCAAACGACTTGACTAGGCCTACTTGCTTCCGAACGTTGACAGAATTATGGGACTGCGAAAAAAGTTCCAGCAGAACATGGCGACCCCGCACTGCACGCAAGTCTGGCAACACGATCTTAAAGTGGATACAATTAGTGTTTAACAAATGCAACAAGTAACAAATTTTTAATGAATTTGTGGTCTCACGATGATTTTCTGCGGCGACAAATGCGCGGCCCAGTAGGCCTATGAGCGCGATGCTGTAAACAGCCAAACTACGACTTCTGCATTTGACTGTTTTCACAAGGTATTGCAACAACAGTTTTAAGGTAAAGTGGACAGAACTACAGCCATCTAGATCAAGTTTTTTCACGTCGTCGCATTTTTACAATTTTAAAATCGACTAATGTTTCACGGACTTGATCGAAAAATAACACTGGCACAGTTTTTTAAAGGGAAGCATGGTGTAGATAACGTTAAAATAACAAGAAATTTGAGCGAATGCTTACGAGACGCGCGAAAGCTTATAGCAGTTCCGGTTCACGCTAAGTTAATATACAAATACCAAATTCTCTATCTGGATCGCATAACGATAGTAACGTGGCGCCATTTGATATAGACTTGTGTCGCAGCCCGAAATCGCCAAATAATCCATAAAACTCCCTATTTTGGCGTTCAAGGTCATTTAAGGTTATTGAATTTGGCTCCAATGGAGAGCCAGTTTACGACTTCTTATTAGTGATTAATAGTAACCTAGGCCCTATCTCGCACCGTTACTGAGATACAGCGACTTATTGGCCAAAAATCGCAAATTTTGCCCACCCTCCTCTTATTTAGCGCCCTTGTTCGGGGTGACCCCCTTCGAATTTATGGAAAAGCATTAAGGTTCCTGAAACTAGAGTCTTTCAGGCAGCCGACGGTGAAAATTTGGTGATCCTAGCTTGCACCGTTTTTGACTAATCCACTCGTGTGACAGACGGAGAGACAGACAGAATTGCGATGGCTAAGACGCGCTGAAAGCAGGAGCTGCTTTCGCACGTAAAAAGCGAAATTTCAAGTTGTATAAATTATAATCTGATTGAGCGCGCTTGCAATTCGAACCTGTTTGACACAGTGCGCTATAAAATGTTGTCTCCTTACTCATATACTTACTTAAGACACGAACGATGCAGATTTCGTTGGTAAGGTGCATTATGCGGCTGCAGGATGATCACTGAAGCCGACATTTCGTCAGCTAGTTGATTCTCTCGCATGTAGACTACCTCATATACCTTTGGCAGCTTTATAACGCGACTAAGTTATCGGGAGCCGATCGTAACCTCTGACACGGGGTGGCTTGACCTTGTTGCTACCGGTATCCGTCGTCTGGATCGCCCTCGGCAGCAGTGGTGGAGGTGTAATGTTAGGCGATAAACCAGACTGCTAGGCTGCTGGCCGATATCAGCTTAGCGACGATGAACCTGTCTGTCGGTCGATCGGCTGAGAACTCTGCGCTCATCGCGTGACCCAGCATCCACCCAGGCGACCTGCGTGTTGTCTCGTTCCGCGTCGCTTCATCATTTCCAGCAGCAGCAGCCTGGCATTTGCGTCGTCGTTAGTCGACCTCGGTCATGTCTCTATGCAGTTCGCATTTTTTTTTGTTAACAGTGGCGTAACCAAAAATGTGAATTGGGAGAAGGGTTCTCTCTCTTATTCTCCCTCTCCTTTTTTCCCTCTTTTTGTGAGTTCCCTCTAATCCCCTTTCGTCCCTTTTTTCTTTCATTTTTCTTTCTTTTTTTCTCGTCTTTTTTCTCCCCTTTCTTTTTCTTTTCCTTTTTCTTTTCCTTTCTCCCGTTTGAAGTAAAATTCTATATTTTAACCTGGGGGATATGGAGGAGCGGTGTGAGCTTTTCAATCTGGGTCTGGGGCAGAGCCCCAGCCGAAATCAAACTATTTGGTGCATTATAGCCTTAAAATACAAGATCTGGTGGCAACAATTTTAATTATTTTCCTGCATAGGCCTACATAATATTTATTTTTAACTAAAATTGTTCCCGGCCATGATTAGGGGTCCGGACCCCTTGCCGTCTTCTCCTTTGTCTACGCCACTGTCTGTCAACCGCTTGCGTCCGTCCCTCCGTCCAATTCGGTTGCTGTCTCGACGTCGTCGTAACGGCATGCGTTTTATTGCCCATAACAGCGCTCAGACGGTGTGGTTCTCCCTGGCAAGCAACTTTATGATAACTATACTAAATCTCTCTGCAAACCCGCTGGCGCGCACGCAGTACGACTACGTGTATAGTTACTTTTCGCAACGTTGTAACCGTCGGAATGGTCCTCAACACATAATATTAAGATCTTCTGTCGATGACCTGTGTTGTCTTCAGCCGCTGCGTCGTTGGTTTGTAGGCCTATTCCAGTCCACTTACCGTTGTCGGATCGAGTATGTTGCCGATCGCGACTTATACTAACCGGCATGCCCCTCGAATCACTTTCTTTTCAGATCCGACCGTAATAGCTTATTTTTAGTGACTTTATTCTTCTTAGTATTCGATCCAGTTAAACTCAGGCGTATAGCGTGGAGCCACTGGCAGCTTCTAGTGGCGCTATAGCGATAAAATTATAGGCCCTTAGTGGTCAGCGAACGAAAGTTTTTTTAAGAACGCGTATAAGGATGTATTCGGAGAAAGTTAGATTTCAGGTAGGTATATAGTCAGTTTTTCTTTGTCTATATTGGTTGCGTAATCAAGGTCAAGGTCAAGATCATTATAATTGGTTGTTGAAATATTCTTATTTGACTTGTATTTTGCCAGAGAAATTGTTAACAAATTTGTTTTTTTTATATTCTTTCCATTCGTCTTTGCAGCGCAGTGGTTCAGAAAACATCCCAAAGTTCCAATCTTTGCCGCAACGCCTCTTAATTACATTGTTTGCTCTTACATTCGCCTGAAACACGTTCGAGGATTAGAAATCTGGAAATTACATTTAGGTGCCCGGTGTTGCAAACCTGCGGGAGAATTAATGAAGATAGACTTCTACAGTATAGCAGCAAAGCCTAACAATCTAGGTTTTAACGGCATAGGGTTTGTACGGCTATTGTATGGATTTCCAGAAGAAATGATGCTAAAGTCCTACAAGAATAGTAGCAGTCAGAACCGAGACGACTGATCAGCTGAGAAGGCGTTTTATCGCTGCGATAAATGAGCTTTCTTGCATATCTGTTATCATTTGACGTGATAATGCATTTCATCCTTAATCAACACACTACAGCGCACTGCAAATATTCTGCTGTTGATGACGATGACTGTGACTGATGCAGTGACGACATGAAGCGATAAGAAATAAGTCGATGCCGCAATCAGACGTAAGGCCTTCGTTAGGCCCAAATACATTTTCAAAAATGTTTTGCACGTGTTTTATGATTAACAGACAAAACCATCTCCAGTCTCCAATCCTTGCGATGTTTTTGAAACATTTTTGTACATGTTTTAGCGTTGAACATTCATGCGAAAGTTTTGGATATGGTTTCACGAGTTAACTTAAATGAATGTCGAAGCACGAGTGACATTGGTGGTTAGAACTTAATAGTGAAACGATGCTGAGAGTTTACATCCGTTGCAGAGATTGCCGTAGTAAGGTCAAGAGGTCATAGGTCAAAGTCACCAGGTCATCAAAAATAGACAGTCACATGTGGTACTTTTTCTGTTTGCTGATAATGCTGTGCCAACAAAGTACCATGAATCGAGAACTTACACGGTACGTTAGAAAATCAAAGGTCAAGGGCAAGTCCTAAAATTCGAACCACATTAAAACAGCCAACAAAAAAAACACCAAAAAATTCAAATTTGTTAAGTATGTTAATGGCGCACAACAGCTATAAACTTATGCGAAAAAAATATCAAAGTCGCAGTAAAAAAATAAAAAAATACTCTCATAATTATTTTGCTAAAAATTGGCTTGCATGGGCCGCAGATTACAGATTGCAAATTCCTGGCATATATCGAATATACTGAAATAACCCTTGTTTTATTTTACAAAAAGCCCAGCTTTCGTTAGGATAGCCGACCGTACTAATTGCCAGTGACCTCCAAGGTCATCCAAGGTCGATGGTTTTCATTTTTATTTATCTGAATGGGCGTATGCGATTTCCTATTAGTAATCAATAGCAACTTTGGCCATATTCCTTACGGTACCGTTTTCGAGATACAGCCACTTATGGTATGAAACATTCCATTGAAAATTGCGGACAAGCCGCTGCAGATGGAGACATGGTTACTACTGACAGTCTACAGGAAGTTGCCAGCGCCCTATCCGATGGTACCATCGCCGACCCCCTACAACTTACTGTTTAGCCACAATACCGCACGATTTGCATACCATAGTGTGTTATGACCATTCAAGATCATACAAGGTTAATAATTTTTATGCCATTTACAAGCCAATATGCGACTTCCTATTAATAATCAGTAGCAATTTAGGCCTTATCTCGCAGCGTTTAGCCACAAAACATCCGTGATGGACGACGATGGACGACAGACAGACAGACATCAGACGACGGACGACAATCGTACCATAAGCTCAACCGTTACTTAAACACGGTCGGCTAATAAATTCGTATGGACAGACAGTTTCCAACACGTGTTAATTATGCATATACATAGACCTACGTACATTCTAAAATGGTGCCGCTGTTAACAGACAGCAAACGAGTGTTTTAAGTGTTAATGTACGTATAGCCTAAACGATATTAGGCTATACACTGTGTTTCAAAAAAACGGGCACCCTTTTTATTTCTTTCATAATTCACTAAAATGATGATCAATTTACACGAAATTTTTACCAGATGTAGCTCAAGAAATGCTAATTCAAAATATATGGACAAAATATGGCTGTTAGTTAAATATTCTTTGCTAGTTGTGATGTAATGCTGACGTCATAATGCATCGTGAATACAAGCTTGCTTGTCTCAACTGGTGCT
>Ga0209367_1012836_pt1 | contig 10882 bp, 5 predicted proteins | sample WorMetLIZISLAND2_FD_187412 | JGI IMG/M metagenome (GOLD analysis project Ga0209367, IMG submission 187412) | Marine gutless worms symbiont microbial communities from Max Planck institute for Marine Microbiology, Germany - Olavius geniculatus... ... | reverse complement strand
GTATAATTACTATGGCTGCTTTATTCATTCAGATGATATTAAAATGCAAATATATAACTGCTTCAAATATCGTGCCATGGAAAGTACCAACCGTGGATTATCTATTATTTTAGACCGTCTCTCCCTGTTATTGAATGAAGTTTTGAAATCTAAAGCAACACAGACCAATCAACGAAGATGCAAATCAGTAGCACATGCCATACTTTTGATCTTTTATTTCGCCTATTCTGCTAGCCATTGCAGTTTGCATTTATCAAAAGCATGCATCTCGTGAACTGATTGACATTTTAAGCACTTTGGGTTTTTCGGATGAATTACAAGAAGGTACAAAAATGATTTCTTTCTGTATCAGAGATGGTGAGTGGTGACCCTTCCTAGAACTTGAACCCATTTTCACAGTTTGATTAAGCCAAAAATGGGAAAGCGGCTTCAAATGCTATCACAGGAAAAGTTTTTTCTGAAGTCAAACTAAAACGCAGTAACAAAGTGACAACCATCAGCGGAGCAAACGTCCATCGTTTCATCGTTTCAATGCGGGGCAGAGCAGCCAGTGCCACCCCGTAGGCTTAGGCCGCCATGTGGGCCCCAGCCATCCCTAGAAAGTTTCCAGCAATTATACTGGGTACTGAAAGTCATGGTGGGAATAGCAAAAAGCACAACTGCCCCCACTCACATGACTACTCTCTTTAGTGTAGGGCTCACCAAAAGATTTTCCAGTCCCCACACAAAACCACCCAGCAGGCGGCCCAACCAGCATCAGACCAGCCATATGAGCAGGGCAGCCACACAACCCTAGCATGCCTCTGAGCCAAACGAGGCGAAGTGGAGCCCTCACAGAATTTCTAAGCCTGACAAGATAGTCATATAGTCCAGTACCGAACTGCAATGAGTTCAATATCTGTCGGAAATCCTAATCTAACCCATCATCCCGCAAGACGGCAAGAGTCTATCCAACGCGCCATCCGACTTCAAGGCATGACAGGAACAGTGAAGGCACCCAGCGCACATGACCAGACCACAGGCCAGGCAGGCACCAACCAAGCAATTAGCCATGGGTATCTGTACGATCCCAATAAGCCCCAGCAAGGCACGATCTCAAATCAGCACTCTTAGCTGACTGAGAGATCAGCCTTCCTTGAACTGCAACTGACGGTATTACCTCAAATCAGCACCTTATGCTGTCAGAGGGTCAACCTTCTTATGCTACCACCACGGTGCTTTATTTTGCATTATTTGCAACCCTTCAGAGTCACTTCATGAAGGGCTTCCTCCATCGGCCAACGTCAGGCTCACTGCCTATGTTGCATGAGACGTGGTCGCTGATTGCAATATCTAGAGGCCGCAACGACCCAGCACCGGTCAGTGGTCTACGCATGTGTGAGTTGAGCAGTGTACAGATCTGCAATTTTGTATGTTACAGTCTTGCCAGTATAGATACAGGACATTCGTTTTGCTTTATTTTATCAATTTCGTTGTCACTTTTTATTGACGCACTGCAGCTATGCTGTAGGGCGTCTCTGGCACGGTTGTCGTCTGTTCATCGTCTGTCTGTCAGGATGTACTGTAGCTAAACGGTGCAAGATAGGGCCCAGATTGCTACTGATCACTAATAGAAAGTCACATATTGGCTTTCAAATAGCATGCAAATCACTGACACTGGATAATCTATGGTATGCCAATTGAGGCTAAAAGGTAAGTCATAGGGGTCAGCGACGGTAACATCGTATAAAGCGACAGCAACTTCCTATAGGCTTTCAGTAGTAACCATGTCTTTATCTGCAACGGTTTGGCCGCAGTTTTCAATGGAAAGTTTCAAGGTATAAGCTTGAGAGCCAAGGTTACTATTAATCACTAATAGAAAGTGGCTTAAGCTCTTTCAGATAAGATGAAACTCATAGATCTTGGATGACCTTGAAGGTCAGTACAGCAACAGCAACTGTATAGGCTGTAGTGCATCTTCCCTAGCGACAGCTGGGCTTTCCAGTTTAATATGATTAAAACCATCTGGTGTTATTTTAAGTGGCATATTTGCAGTCACTGACCCTGAAAATGTGAGTTTAGACATGATAATTGTGATCCTACATGACCTGAAAACCAAGATATCCTTAATAATAGGTTTTTGCGTAAATTTGAAATTCAAGATGGCTGCCATGCCATTTTTTTTGCAAAAGTGGCTCCTATCAAAAATGAACAGGTCATGGGATAAGTAACACCAGGAAAAATTGATGCTTTTGTCCAAAACATCCACATCCATCCCAAATCTGGTTCTAAGCTGCCCCACTACTATTGTACAAGTGACTGACACTGAATTGAATGACGATATCTAACCACTGTGAGCTTACTGTACAGACCTGTACTGACAATACGATCATTATATTGACATATTAATACTATATTCGCATTCTACTTCTTATTACCTTTGATTTGATATGCAATATGCCTATCTTATGATGTACTTAAAAATTGACATATTTTTTCAATTTTGTTCCAAATTTCAAATTCAAATTTTGAAGAAAGCACAGCCGGGATTCTTGGGGAGTTTTGATATGTTATTCCTAGTGCTCCAGGCTAACCATTTTGAAAAAATCAGCTTGATACTAATTTTTTCCTTAGTTGACCCCAATATGACCTAATACTCCTGGACTAAATAGAGTCCATCACAAAATGATGGACTCTATGATGGACAAGAGATGATATACAAAATAAAAATACTGTAATAGTTAAATAGTAAATAGTCTAAATACTTTTAAAAAATAAAAATTATATGTGTTTTTAAAATTTTTTTTCATTTTTTTCAATTTTCTATATTCTACAGGCGGGTCCCATAAACGTCTCGGGCCCGGGGTAATTTACCTCCTACTCTCCATCTCGACGGGACTGGGTGCGTTAATTTACGCGTTAATTAATGAATTAAAAAAATTAACGCAGTGCGTTAATGCGTTAAAAAAATTAACGCCTTGACAGCTCTACCTGAAATATTTACTTTAGCCTGTCACCAACCTAATGTACTCCTTGCACAATATCTGCTGATACTGCAAACCTCAACAAGAACCTACTAGCTCTATTCAATTCAAAATGGCCATACGGGGTACAAAATTTTCCAAGATCTTGGATTCTGTCCAACCAAAACTTGTGCCATTCAATTACCAACCCCAAAAACTCTACATTAGAGCCCAGCAGGATGTTGACTGGATGACTTGTTGCTGAGATACGGCCATTTAAATTTTTCCAAGAAGTAAGGTCAGTTGCCTGTCAATGTCATCAATATTCATTAAAGGTAAAGGTAAAGGTAAAGTCCAGTACTTGCTATAGCGCTTCTTACATGAGACAAAATCGTGACCAGAAGAGCTTTGACAATCTCGAAAGTGGCAGCTGATTGGCATGAGCTAATGATACCGCAGCGACAACCCCTGTAACTAACCTGCAGGTAGTTAACAGTTGACTGGCGCACTTGGTACTTCATCTCGCTGTCTGGGTGGCAAAAGACGACATGTTTCTCAAGCATCTCAATGCTGTCTGACTGGCAGTCACAGTAGACACAGCTGAAGATGCGCACCAGCTCGGTCAATGATGGTGAATAATGATGTGCCAGGTGATTGCAGTGGGTTGCTAGTCTATCAGTCGAGGTGCCGCAATGTTGGCACGTAAACAGAGCGTTCGATGCAAGTCTCGGAGTCTTATGATGGCACTCGTACACATGAACCTATATCAACAACAACAACAAAGGTACGGTAAAGGTAGAGTATAGCAAATTATAGCTCTTAATAGCTAACCCATCACAAAGCAATGGAGCATCACCTGCTATATAGGATCACAGTATTAGCTGCTAAACGACATGAATGAACATGCCCCACCGTAACTCCAGCCAGACAAGCCAGTACTTGACTTACCTACCCTGAAAGGATAGAAGGCTCAGTTGGGATAGACCTTGTTTATATACCCAAATTTATGTAAAAATCTGTTCAGTTTATATACAGTGTAAGGGTGACATCATGGTTGTAGATATAAAACAGCACAAATCACAATTTACTCATTCAAACTTTACCATTACACAGTCAGCAAAGTTCTTCTGACATTGTGTAATGGTGAATTATTAAATTGTGATTTGTGCTGTTTTATATCTACAACCATGATGTCACCCTTACACTGCAAATAAACTGTACAGTTTTTTTACATAAATATTTGCAGTTTTATTGCCGTTGGAAGTAATCTAGAGCTGAATAAAATCTGGCAGTAGAATAACCACTACAACTACTACCAACTAACTACTGCTACTCCTATTTCTACTTCGACTATAAGTAACCCCTACTTTACTATTACCATACTCTACCCCTACCATAACCTATGCCACCCCTATTGCTACCATAACCCTACGCCTACACTACCACTATCTTGCCCCTATCCTTACTACTACTACTACTACCACCACGTATACCTTGATGGAGGTCACATTTTTAACAAAACACAATAATAATTAAAACTGACCCAACGCTAGCACCCACGTTGTCTGCTGACATTGTCATGAATCCGCTAAATTTAGCAACTCAAAATCCGTCTGTTTTGTCTCCAAACTCTAATTTTTGCCATTATTTTATTTATTTTATTCTGCGTAAAGCAAATTTAAAATTGGTTTTATCTTGAAATATGGGCTACTTCGCTTAGTTCAATGGGTTTATTATCAATTCACATTCAAAGCAGACAGGGGTCTTATCTCGCTTTAAGCAGCCGTCGAATTAAAAGATTCTGTCGTTAACTTCTAGAATGTCAAACTAATCTAACGTCTGATTAATTAATTATAACAATGTTAGAGAATACAGAAATGTTTTTTGTTGGTAAATAATAACGATTTTTCGTATATTTAATGTATGATTTTTGCGAGGGTGCATATGTGCGCTTTCGAATAATTGCACACGCACGCTGCCCATGTGCCAAAATAAACCAACCTCGAAAACATCCCATCTGACGCAAAGATCTTCGATATACCTCTTACGTAAGCCGAGATCTAACCCACTGTCCCAAATTTTGTTGCCATGGCAACGACAGTTGCTTGGGGAACAATTCGCTTAGCATCATTCCATGACCCATCCCCGAAAACCCCCATATATACCCAAAAATTTCGCTGATATCTCTTACATAAGCCAAGTTATCGCTAATTTTGTCCCAAATTTTGTTGCCATCAACAGAGGTCGGCAGGGGAGAAATTTAAATGACATCATCAAATAGCCTGGGCCTGAAAATAAGAAGGTATGTGCAAACAGCATGCAATTATCTTTTATAGGGGCCGAGTTATAGTCAATTTTGTCCCAAATTTCGTTGCCATGGCAACGGGGGGTCAATCAGGGATAAATATAAATGACACGGTTAAATTGGCCGACCCCGAAAACCATACCATAGAACCAAAAATTGCGGCTCTATCTTATACATAACCGAAGTTATGATGGTTTAAAGCATTGTCTAATTTTCCCCCTAGGTGCCATTGTAATTTTTCATATTTTCATGAAAAAATAGATTAAAATGTTGAATCTAAATTTTGTAACCCCCAAAAAGCACTTTCTTGCGCGAAACCACGACATATGAGCCATCGTGCGTTCAAATCAGCTCAAGCGTTTTCCTGTTGAGGACGGCAAGAAAAAAAGGGAAAGAAAGGAAAGGGAAGGAAAGGCACAAAAAGTCATGCAAGCGTTATATTTCACCTACTTGTGAGGAAACCTCCTGCAAATGGATTTTTACCAAATTTTGCACATCAGGAGATATGCCAGACCTAATCATCTGTGCAAATTTTGGGTGTGGAAAAATTAAGGGGTTTGGGATATACAGGGGGTCAAATTTTGGAGTTTCCCATTGAAATGGCTGGTCACTCTTACAACATTGCTGCGCTAACGCGCAGCCTGTGATGGTTTACCTGTCCATAAGTTTACAGTCATCTACATTAGCAATCACTTGACAATGACCCAACGGAGTCAAACGCACGACCTTTGGTTTCGATCATAAGTCTGACACCCTACTGTCTCCCCACCAAACCACCTAATATCATAAACACATCTTAATACCTGACCTAGTTCATCCTCCTATATCTCAACAAAGTGTCTGCGGTGTTATAACGGCCAAACCACCCAAGACCTAACTCCAGTCAAGTGTGATGATTGCAGTGTTATTCCAGTTCTCAAAATCATCTCAGTTTCAGTGTCTATAACATAGTATAAAGTTTTTCAGCTCAATCAGTATAAGTATAAGTTTCTTTCTACACAGTATCTGAGTTCTTTTCAGTTATAGTTTCTATATTAATGCTTTTTTAGAAATCATTTCAGTTCAGTTTCAGTATCAATATTTATATCATTTCAGTTACAGTTTTTATTGACTGTTGTGCACACGAAACAAATGCCTAGATAAGTCAGTTATCGACAGTGATAGCTCTGAAAGCAGTTCGTATTCCAAAGCAGATGACAAAAAAGGGACGATAAAAGTAGCTGGTACAAAACATCTGCTAAAACCGCTAAAATTTGATGGGATTAAGTCCTTTGAAACATTCTGGGCACATTTGAGGCAAAGAAAACAATTAATATCAGTATCAGTTTTTGAAGTCATTTCTATATCAGTTAATTTTTCAGTTAATTTATTTTACGTGATCACTTATATGTAGAGCTGTCACAGTTGACGCGTTAATTAACGCGTTAATGCGTTAATAAATTAACGCGTGTTAAAAAAATTAACGCACATGCGTAAATTTATTTCATTCAGTTACTAAATTCTGTGCAGCAAAAGTTCGGATATTCCATTAAACTGTGGTATTACACAACACATCCTTGATGCGTTTTCAACAGTTGTCCACCGACGACGTGGAGCGCGTCAATCGCCGTTTGCTACTGTAGCCTAATCGTCACGGCTTACTAATGCGCGCTACGAAACGAGCTTTTTTGTCATTAATTAGCAATTGTGTGAGTGTCTATGTGAGGTGATACTTTCGGACAGACAGATCGCAGCCATTTGCTTGTTAACGAAACAGAAACTGAGATGATAATTCCCAAACTGCGGCTATACATGCGTTAGTTGTTTCGATTTTTCTGCCGTTGCTTTTCACTAATCGGTTTTCTTCACCGCCCCGAGACTCAGATCTTGCTCCTATCCAATGCAATGCACACAAGAAAGTACGCAACAAACACAGCTGACGCAAGGGACGCAACGGCCGGAACGCAAGGACAGGAGCGGTGTTTATTCTAGCATTGCGTCCGTTGCCTGCGTTGCATCAAAGTGTGCATTGCATTGGATGAAAACATGCGCTGCATATCTAATCAAAGTGACGCGAAGTTGGATCAGTCGAAAACTCTGTTTATTTCTCTTCTGTGACTACAATGTCACAGTCAGACGGACGAACGGACGGACGGACGGACGGACGAACAGTCTTAAAGTGCTGTTACATGACAATCGAATGTAATCAAGTAAGTTACTCTCGATGGGACTGGGTGCGTTAATTTATGCGTTAATTAATGCATTAAAAAAATTAATGGACTGCGTTAATGTGTTAAAAAAATTAACGCCTTGACAGCTGTACTTATATGTAAACAGTATCAGTAAAGAAAATCTTTTCAGTATAAGTTTCAGTAAGAGTTTTAATGATATCAATCTTTTTTAGTATCAGTTTCAGTTACTGGAATATCACTGGATGATTGAAACATGTCTCACGTTTGTTTATCAAACACATCCCACACAGAACACATCAACAATCAGCCACAAAGAAAGTACATTTCAACACAGTCTATAATATGTTAAGCCTCGTTACAATCGCACAATGTAATTCAAACCATAATAAAGCGTATATGTATTTACAAGTTACTAATGCATTTTGCTCATGCAAACTTCAAAAAAAAGGCATGCAGACTTCTGAAATTTGCTAAAAAATATGCAGTGCCGCTTATAACGAATCTGAAAGCAACTAATTTAACAATAAATAAATTATTTGCAAAGCATATAATTTCATACATCACATTTGTTCTCGGCAGAAAAGTCACAAACTGGACAGTAAATAGTCCCAAGCTGGGTGTGGCCAGAAAACGTGTGCCAGTGAAATAAAAGTTTCTGTCTGCTAATACATCCGAAATCGTACCTTAAGCTGAAGCGCTGTGTTGCAGGTAAAAGTGCAGTGGGGACATCGTGCTGACATCGGCAGCATAGCTGCAGCAATCTCAATCATGCAGACCCCGGCAGTGTTGTTGACAACATCCTGTGATGGTTTACGCAATTTTCTTTGACAAGTCTTTAAACCCGACAAATTAACCATTGCATCTTTTGCATTATTATTACTAGTATTAGCTGGAGCAATATCTTCCATCAAAATGCTACTGCCAGATTCAACATCATCAACTGAACTAACAAAGCTGCACCTGTCCGATTCTGCGCTAACAATCTGAGATCCCGATACTTGTAGCTTAATGCAGTTTGCATTCGTGACACTGCTAGAGTCCAGAAGACTATTTTTGGAACCATCCCACTGCTTTTCCATTGACGAAACTGCTCCGGAAAGTGCAGCATCATCAGTGTTAGGTAGTATATCGGTCTTGCACTGCAAACGACGTCGTTCGTGGTTCTCGATACCAACATCGATGCAGATGCCTCCAGGCAGTTGGGAGTGAGAGCTACGCAGATGTGTCATCAGAGACTCCTTCGAATCAAAACTAAGGCAGCACTCGACACAGCGTATTGACTTGATCTTAATGTGCGAGGCAATGTGCGACATTACGACACTGCTCCAGGTTGGAAACTCAGCCTTGCAGAAGGAGCAGGGTACAGCCGTCTGATCTACAATTGACAAAAACAAACTGTAATTGTCATACTGACCACATGCAAGTATTACAAGAATACTGTAACAAAAAAAATTTGTTTAATATAAATACGTATGTCCAGTAAAAACATTTTTACTATGACCTCTCAAGATTGACCAAAATATGCCATAACACAACCAGCGACATCATGGCAGGGAAAGAAAGCAAAAATTACATTCTGACAGCTTATTCGAGAACTTTCTTCTTGTCCGAAATAATGTTCTAAAAATACAGTATTTGGGCCTAAAAATAAAGTCCAAATTAAAATTTTGAGCACTCATTATCTCCTCTTCAAAAAAAAAATGCCACTGTCTGACAAGCTGTTTGCAGGAAGAAAACTGCAACTTGCTTCCCCCTTTTGTCTCAACCTGTCATGGCACTGAACACAAAACTGGTTACCTGACTGGTGCTTGACGAGAAAATGCATTTGAAGGTCAGTCAAGAGTTCAAAAGTGCCAGAACACCCAGAAACCATGCACTGATACATCCACGACGTCTGTTGGCTTTTCCCATCATCAAGCACATCCCCCCGCAGTAAGATTTCCATCGCAATTGAGTCTAGTACTGCTGCACAATCACAGGGGGCAAATCATGCAGACCCTGTGTATAGCTGAAGGTTCTCAGTTTATTGTACTGCAATCCACTGGTACATTGGTAGTACTGCTGCAGGTTTCAAAATCTGTTGATGTTGGGCCAATCACTAGACCAGTCAGCAAAGCATGCAAAGGTCTTTAGCATTATCTGCAACCAAAATATCAATAAAAGTCATAAAAACATGTAAAATAATGAAAGTATGGCAAAGAACAATAACGTGCCACGGTGCCTGTCACAAAGCATGGCGACCAAACGCCCGGCGCCCAAAGGCCCCAAATTAATACACAGTTATACAGAGGCATGCCTGAGTGCGATGGGTAAAAGGCGAATGTCACTACTTCGCATGTTGTTCAAGTTTAAAAAAATCATAAGTTGGCAAAATAAGTAGGCATTTTCGTCGTCTCGTGTCATCGTTGTATATTGTCGCTGCGCATCTTGTCGACGTCGTACTACCTCATGTGTTATTGTGCGTTGTCGTCATTGTATCTTGCCGTTGTACATTGTCGTTGTCAAGTGACAAAGCATCGACATCTGTCTTTTACCCGTTGCCACATACGCAGATCCGCAGATCCGAACATCTGCTTTTTACCATCCTCCGGTAACCCTTGGCCATCAGCAGTTTACCCATTGGTCGGTCCGCAGGTCCGCACTTTACCACAGCTCGCCGTCGGTAAGTGTGTGCGATTTGCACACGGTAAATATAATCATTGTATAAGTAAAGCCTGATTAAATTACGTGTGATATATTAGCGTTGATTGCAGCATTCAAAGGCAACGTTGATGTAGCGTCAATAGCAAATAGAAAGCGGCATTAACCCTATAGCGTTTGAACGCTAGCGAATTGATGTAGCGTTGACGAGCGCATGGAACAAGAGCTTCAGTGACCTCGTGTACATAGAGAAAGCGGCATTAACACTATAGACGCTGTAATGTTTAAACGCTAGCGTTGATTATAGATGCTATAGCGTTTAAACGCTAGCATTCATGTAGCATCAATAGCGCACGGAACAAGAGATTCAGTGACCTCATGTACATAGAGAAAGCAGCATTAACGCTATAGACGCTATGGCGTTTAAACGCTAGCGTTGATGTAGCGTTGATGTAGTGTCAATAGCGCATGGAGCAAGTGACACTGCTGCCGGCAACGCATCTCAAGATGTCCATCGAGATTCTGCAGCGTCAACTGCACACCATCTGTGCAGCACCACGTGATGGCTATAGAAGCTACAGAAGACGGTGAAAGAGACCTTGCGTGCGGTCACACGCACAGTCCGCTTTGAGTGAAAGTGACAGTGACACTTTGCTGACTATTACACTATTTCTTTTTTTGAATATTAGCTGTATGCAATATCGCCGTATTTCAGTTACATTTTAATTAATATATCAAAAGACTTGCTGTATATACAGTGGCGATTTTAGGCCGGGGCCGGGGGGGCACAGCCCCCCCAGTTTTGCTCCAGCCCCCCCCCCAGT
>Ga0209367_1012835_pt1 | contig 10884 bp, 11 predicted proteins | sample WorMetLIZISLAND2_FD_187412 | JGI IMG/M metagenome (GOLD analysis project Ga0209367, IMG submission 187412) | Marine gutless worms symbiont microbial communities from Max Planck institute for Marine Microbiology, Germany - Olavius geniculatus... ... | reverse complement strand
TTATGGAAAAGCTTTACGGTTCCTGAAACTAGAGTCTTCCGGGCAGCCGACGGTGAAGATTTGGTGATCCTAGCTTGCACCGTTTTTGACTGATCCACCCGTGTGAGAGACGGACGGACGGACGGACGGACAGAATTGCGATGGCTAAGACGTGCTGAAGGCAGTAGCTGCTTTCGCGCGTAATAAAGGTAAACGTTACATTAGCGTTAGTTACATTAACGTTAGTTAGCGGTATTTTTGCCCGTTGGGATATAGGCCCTACACGTAAGCTATACACCGTGTCTAACAAATCCACGTTGTCGTTGTTTTTCCCCACAACTTAGCCAAATTAACTTTGAGTCGTTTTACTTTACGACGTAAGTAGATCTTCAACAATAAAAAAAACTTACGTAAGTTTAAAATTTATATATATTTTTTTCTGGGTAAGTATTATGAAAAAGATATAAATTAACGTTTTAATGCCGATTCATCATTCTAGATTTCTGGTCTTCGTCTTAGCGGGTAAAACGAAGATGCGATTCTGAATATTTGATTGACGTTGACAAAATCCCCGTCTGCTAAAAGCTTTTTGGGGGATTCCAGTGTAACTTTTCTTGCACTAAAACGCTCTTAAGATATGTAATTGGCAAGTTTAAACTTACATTTTTAGCCGACCCTAGTTATAGTAACGGTCGAACTATTGGCATGATTGTCGTGCGTCTGTTTGTCCGTCTGTTTTTCTGTCATGGATGTATTTTGGCGAAGTTTTAGGTCGTATGGAAAATAATTTTTACGCAAATAACCAATCTATTACATATGCGTGCGAAACTTGGGCATGCAAAATTTTAGCCATCTAGTGCAAGGGGAACATTTTCAAATTAGGGGGTTGAATGAAAGGGGGAGGGTAAAAATTCAATGAAAAAATGGCCATATCTCGGAAACGGTGAGACATAAGGCCAAAGGTATTAATTATCACTAGTAAACAGTGCCATATGTTCTTTCAGATTAGATGAAAATCATCGACCTTGGGTGACCTTGAAGGCCGTTAGTCGCTAATGTAGCTAAACGGTGCGAGATAGGACCTAAGTTGCTATTGATCACTAATAGGAAGTCGCATATCGGCTTTCAAATGATATAAAAAATCGTCTACCTTAAATGAACTTGAAGGTCACTGACAACCACTACGGTCGGCTATCCTAGCGACAGCTGGGCTTCTTGTTACTGTTCTTTTGATACATTCAACCGTATAATATGATGTATATGCATGAAAAACGCCGTTAAATGATATTTTAACCTCCGCCTGTGAAAAAAGGGCAAATCGATTTCTAGCTTTCTTGATTCTGCAGTCCGTGTACGGCGGTTTAGCACGGCTTTTCCATAACTAAGTAAGAAAGTAATCCTTTATTTCTCAACAATCAAACGGCATTGGCAATAAACAGAAAAAAACTACAACACATCAAAATTGCAAAATTGCAAGTTAATACAATAAAAGAAATAATAATGAAAAAAAAAACAAAAATTGCTTATTTCCGCTGTGAACTTATAGAAACTGTCTGCATTTCTAGAGCGCGGATAATCTGCTAGTCAAGAAGCCAGCGGCGTGTTTGTGAGCATCATGTTCAACAGACGACAGGATGAGTTGTCGCTCTGCATCGCCGGTCTGCTTGTTATCCTTGCCAGCAATGCCCGCAGCCAGTCGGCCAACACACAAGGTACATAGCCTACAAAAGCGTTTTGCTCTGAGCATGGGCGCCAGAGGAATATTTTACCGTACAGGGGGTGCACGAGCGAATGTTTTTTTGCATTCTCCCGCAGGACATATTTTTTGTTGAACTTGCACGCACTCATTTCATTGTAGCCTATATACAGCACTATCTACTTTTTCCGTCATTTAATCGAAACAACTATTATGTAAGCTGCAGAAATCCAGATTCGGATTTTTCTTTTGTTATTTGAAGCACAAGCGATTTGGCTTATTTCATTATTAACGCATTTATTTGTGGCAGTCTCTGTCTCTGTCAGTCTGTCTGTTATCTGTCACATTGTGGACCATGCTTTAAATTTTTTAGCCAGTCTAAGAGACAAAGTGAGGGTAAATGTGTTGTCCGTTTTGTACTTTTTTGTTTGACTCTATTATTAAGGAGGATTCGCTGAGTAATGGATAGAACCCAATGCAGCGATTGCAGCGAGCGTGAACTTCAAAGGTTCCTTGATACAATATTCTGAGCGAAAAAATTTGGGCGACTAATAATGCAGGATCTGTCAAATGCATGCAGAACCGTAAAAATGACGGACCAAATCGCAGGGCTAGAAAGCGTAGGACCAAGTCATTATATTAATTACAAATTTACCAATTTTATTAATGCCTAGGGGGCCTATATGTCGTTTAGCTGTGTGCTCACCGATATAGGTCTATGTCAATCAGACGACAGTGTTTGTAACGTCATACAAAAAGTTCTTGTCATTTTTACGTGACCTGCAGAACAGTAAACACGAAAAAAAACGGAAAACGAAGGTTATCGATTATTATACAAAAATTTCAAACTTAAAGGTCAATCATACTGTAACGTCCGTACTTTTGAGGAAACCTGCGCTGTAGTACAGATAGCCATATATATCTGTCTCCATAATTATTGTGTTTGTCGCGCTGTGTGTTTGTTTGCAGAACGCGTTTCTAAAATCGGCGACGTCTTCACGTCGAAGCGCCACGTCGAAATCGGCGACCCGTTGTTCGTCGATCCAGACTCGGCAATCCAGAGGCCCGGTGTAGTCTTCTGTTACCGCGCTTACATCGCCAACGCCGGCGCCACGCTGATGCTGCAACTGCTGCGCCCTGTAGCGGGACAGAGTCTGCGTTACAGGGTTGTAGACGTCGCAGAATATTCGCCCAGCAGTGTCGGCGAAGTCGATGTGAGTTACCTTACGTAATACGCATCACACGCTCGAGTTACTTACGGTTTTAAGGCGCGACGTAACTGAACTGAACTGAACTGGCATAGTTTAGTTTTTGACGAACTGACCAATAAGCAAGCAGTAATGCATTACAGTAGGCAAAAGGTCACAAAGGATGAACTGTTTACATAAAATTGAGCTAGTGCTCACGAGACGCGCGAAAGCCTATAACAGTTCCTGTTCGCAAATTGTTTTAGTTTATTTCCAGTCATTGTGTCGCATTTATTTACTCTTGAAGTGTGTGCCGCAGCTAAAGATCGCAAAAATCAATATAAAACCCTTTATTTTAGGAGTTCAGGGTCTTTCAAAGTCAACGATGTTGATACGACTAAAAAGCTCGTCACTTGTTGTGATAGGCAGCATGCTAATGCTTATCTGCAACCACTTTCACGAAAGACTGGCCAACAGCGGTAAAATAAAGATTTTTCCGGGGGGAGGGAGTTACCGCTCTTTAATGCCCTCGTGTGCAGGTTTTCTTGAACGTAAAAATTGAGACTTGCTGAAAATTTCATACGCAGCTTGTCCTTGCCTATTTCTATTGATTGCGGCGCAATTTGCTTTTGAAATGTGTCTCGTAGCCCAAAATCTGCCAAAAAATCTACAAAAACCTGTATTTTGGTGTTCAAGATCATCCAAGGTCATTGATTTCGGTGTTAATCGAAAGCCAGTGTACTACTTTCTGTTAGTGATTAATATTAACCTAAGCCCTATCTCACACAGTTTCTGAGATATGGCGACTTATTGGCTGAAAATCGCAAATTTTTCCATCCCCCTGTCATTTAGCGCTCTCGCTGGGGATGACCCCTATCGAATTTATGGAAAAGCTCTTCGGATCCTAAAGCTAGAGTCTTCCAAGCAGCCGATAGTGTAGATTCGATGATTCTAGCTTGTACAGTTTTTGACTGATCCACCCGTGTGACGGACAGACAGACAGACAGACAGAATTGCGATGGCTAAGATGCGCTGCAGCAGTAGCTGCTTTCTTGCCCGGAGAAAGGCATATCGCCGTATTGCTGTGTGTTGTTAGATCTACGTCAGAAATCTCGGTCGCCAGTGTGTTCGTGCACAGACTGGCGACCTCATCGGCGTGTATGTTAGCGCACTGGGGTACAAGCTAAATGATGCGTCCAGTTTACGCATTGCCGAAATTCAACAGCGGGTCCAAGTTGGCGAAGAAATCCTGTTCGACACCTTGCGCTATCCTTACGCCTTCGCTGTTGCCGCCTATACCTTTAACGGTAAGTCCTTTAATTGCTTGTGTAACTGTAACTTTCGAATATATGATCGTCAGCGAAATTACCTGTTGCAGAACATCTTCGCGAATGTCTAGCATTATAACACATCAGAATAGTAAGCTAATAATAATTTGCAATAATGACAATGGTAAAGATAAGAGTAAAGTCCAGTGCTTGCTATAGCGCTTCTTACATGAGACGCACTCAAGACCAGAAGCGCTTTACAATCTCGGAAGTGGCAGCTGATTGGCATGAGCTAATGATACTGCAGCGCACCATGCGGCCATCAGCGAACAGCTAGAACCGCGGTTTGCAGCAAGCAGACATATCACCGCCCCAATCAGCCACACTAGGCCTTCACCACGTAGCCCGTAAGCTACTACTCATTTCTTATCTCACTTAGGGTGCTAAGTTGGCCTGAGCACATAGTAGGTTAGCAACTTGCTCAAGGTTGCTTGCAAATGATCGGCAGTGAGAATCGAACCATAACCTGAAAGTTGCGAGTCGACACTAACCACTAGACCACTTCACCAACACAGGCAGGTAGGTGTAAACAGCTTGCCCAAGGTTGTTACTTGGTATTGCATCGGCTGGGCATTGAACCGTGGACCTTTCGGTCTCGTATCCAACTCCCTAATTGCTGAGCCACCAAGCCAGTCAGATCAAAACTAAAACAATGGCATCATGGCAATATCTCTCTGATTGAATGACATGATGACAATAATCGCAATTGGTGTTTCTGGCATGCAGTTGTTGCTATTGGATGATCTGCAGATGTGGGCAACGCGGCGGACGCCTCGTCGAATCTGGTGCCTTGTCCGAATGTAACCATGCCAGATGACGAACTAGTGTCAACGACGACGACGACGACACCCAAGCCGACCGGACCTCCGGGTGACACCGGCGAAACAGGACCAATGGTGAGTAACGTCCATGCGTGTTGTCGCCTACTGATGTTTCACACGCCGTGCTATTTAGGTCCTATTGCGCCCTGATTCTTTCTGAGACTTTGGCGCTTTATAAATCATTTACTTACTTACTTACTCACCTCAACCTGAAACAAACTTGCAAAATTTGACTGGATTTGTACGGCACAAGGCCGTGTTTTGGCGTGGTTTATTTTTTTTTATTTAACATAAAGATCGCGTATACTAGATACACAATTAAAAACAAAAAGAATGAAAAGAAAATAGAAAATAGAATCTAAACCATTAGTCCTAAGCAGTAGGCTCCGGTGGGACAAGGCCGACTTAGTTAGTTACTAAAAAGGGGCCTATAACTGTTCTTACCAGCTATTATCTGCTATTAGTGTGCCTTTGTTTCTCCTCGATGACACTGACTGTATGGATGCTGATGTTGGGAGATGTTACATTGAAGCATTTTATTGCAGTATATCTCAGGCTCTTGCAACAGCTGCAGATTACACTGTACCTCGATGCAAAGCAAATTTCTTTAAGTTCTGGTGGGATGAGGAGTGCCAGGTTTTCAAGGATGAATCCATCAGACAGCACCGAGTCTGGGTGGCAGCTGGTAGGCCAAGGGAGGGTTCTGTTGCTGTGGATATGCGTAAAGCTAGATGTGAATATAAACTTATGCTTAAGCAGAAGCGATGCCAGGCACAGTCCTGTTTCTCGAATGAGCTACTAAAGACCCTAATCAGTTCTGGCGAACGTGGAATGCCAAGTTTGGCCACAAGTTTCAAACACAAGTAGTTAATGGTCTTTTTGGCCACTCTGAGATTGCTGAGCTTTTTGGGGTCCTGTTTGCTTCACATAGCCAGTCTAACAATCGGACCACTCATGACAATTTGCAACAGCTATTTCAGTCTTCCTATGGTAATTATGTTGGATCTGATTTTGACGCTGTGTCAGTCATTAATGTCGAGTTAGTGGACAGAACGATTCGTGATCTCAAGCATGGCCGGGCTGTTGGGCCTGATGGGATTGGTGCTGAGCACCTCCAATATAGCCATCCACTTCTGTGCGTTCTGTTGTCTTTTTTGATTCGCTTAATGCTGAAATATGCTTATGTCCCTGATGCGTTTGGAGTGGGCATGATCATTCCTTTGGTCAAAGGTGTTGAGTGTGACCCCACTGTGTGTGATAATTATCGTGCTATTACGATTACTCCATGTATAAGCAAAGTGTTTGAGATATGTCTCAGTTCTGTCTTTCAATGCTGGTTGCACTCGGATGGGTTGCAGTTTGGCTTTAAGAAGGGCAGGAGATGCAGAGATGCCATTTATACGCTGCGGCGCATTGTTAGTCATATTAACGACAATGGATCAACTGCTGTTATCTGTGGACTTGATGTCTCCAAAGCGTTTGACACAATGAATCATTTTGCCTTATATCTTGAACTCATGAATAGAAATATACCTAAAAGTTTTCTTGATGTGTTAACTTGTTGGTATGCTAAATGTTTTGCATTTGTTCGTTGGGGGTAATGCTGTGTCTAAGCAGTTTCACTTACTCGCAGGTGTGCGTCAAGGTGGTGTTTTATCGCCATGCCTATTTGCTATTTTTATTGACTCTGTGATTAAAAAGTTGCGTGCAGCAGGTTACAATGCGTTCATCGGTCAATTTTATTTTGGTTGTTTGTTGTATGCAGATGATATTATACTCGTGTGTCATTCCGTAACTACAATGCAGATGATGTTAGATATTTGTTCTCAGGAGGCTAACTTACTTGATTTTACATTTAATACTGTCAAATCCATGGCGATGCGAATTGGCCCGCGGTATAAATATAGCTGTATGCCACTGGTATTAAATGGTTCAGAACTTGCTTATGTAGAGCAGTTTAAATACTTGGGCATTATACTCCGATCAGCGAGATCAATTAAATGTTCGCTGGATAGTGCTAAAATGAAGTTTTGTCGTTCTTTTAATGCTATGTACTTTAGGGCCAAGAATGCTGGTACAGAACTTGTTTGCGTACAGCTGATGAAGTCACTGTGTTTGCCTGAGTTGAAGTTTTGCCTCTTATAAAGTCTGAGATAGCTATGTTGAACCATGTGCTCGACAGAGCTGTATATAGAATTTTTGGCTGTTCTAGTGCAGAGGACACTAAGTTCAGAACAGTTATTGATCTGCCGAGTGTTGATTTATGCATTGCTCGTAGGCTTCACAAATTTGTTCAGAAGTATGCTGTGACATACACATGGTCGTCTCTGTTTTCTTTTTAATATTGTCTTTTAGCTTAGGTTTTTTAGTAATTAGCTTCTGCATTGTATTGTACTTTTTTATTGTATGCTGCATTTTATTGCGATTAAAGATTATTATAAATGTTCAAGAAGACTATCAGCTGCGTTTGTCTTTAATAAAGCTCGTTAGTAGAAATAAGGATTTGAGTCAGTACGCTGGTCAGTGACAGGAATGTGCTGATGTTAGGATATTATTTTGGACTTCCTCTTTAATATGCAGGCGTCCTAATAGGCCCCATTCTGGGTCTTGCTCGTTGGTCCGTCCATCCGTTTTTTCGCTCGTCCGTTTGTCTGTCACTTGCGGGCTTCTAACTCGAAAATGAAAAAAAACCGTTTAAGAACGTTTTGAACGTCCGGGAAAATGACGCATATCTCGTGTTAGTGTTTACGAGCCAAGCCCCATACCAGGCGGCAGGCGCAGCGAAAGGAATAGGCAACGTAGGCTAGGCCCAAAAGCGTACTTTCGATTGACTTTCAGTAAAAACAAGTCGTAGACATTAGGTCTACTTAGATGGACGGCCACATAATATGTCAACACTGGGCCGGCATAGTTTCTACACTGTTCTGCTATCATCAACCGTCTGGCAGTGTCTCTGGTCAAGTTGACAACCGTCGCCAATCGAGTTTTTCGGTTGTCGGCCCACGGACATGGAACGATTTGCCAGACGACGTGACTTCAGCCGAATCGTTATCCACCTTCCGTCAGCAACAAATATCTTCTTTTCGTCAGTTTCTTTTTCTGACTATTTCCTGGACTGACTGGACTTTACTTATGTGACCACTCTCTAGCGGACCTAGCAGTAGCTTGCATTTCTTATAGCCAATTTAAAAATTCCGGAATGACTAAAGTGGCGTCATTACAGTAAATTATTGGGGGTCTCGGTCTACGTATTAAACATCTTGCAGCAGTAACACTGTTTCAAAGGTACAATTTACAGTAAAAACTACAATCATAAATCTTTGGGGGTCCGTAGACCCCTCCAGCTTCCTCCTAAACGACGCCGCTGATTGACTGATTATTTATTGACTGGCGCTGACGTGGTTTGTGTAGGGTCAGCAAGGACAGCAAGGCATTGTCGGTTTTACTGGAAGTGCAGGGTTCACAGGTAACACCGGCTTTACGGGGCCACGTGGCGCCACTGGTATGCAAGGTGTCATGGGTGACACCGGTGCGACGGGGTGGACGGGTGCTATGGGTGACACTGGGAGTACTGGTATGCCCGGAATGCAGGGGAAAGTCGGACCGATTGGCGCCACGGGCGCCACCGGACCTCGCGGCGAAACCGGCAAGCCGAAAACCGGTAGGGTTCTACTTCTGGTCTTCTTTGTAGCACTGAGCTTCTTCGTGCGTGTTAGTGTAAATGAAATTAGTGAGAAACAGGCAATGACGTATTTTGGTTGCATTACTGCTTAGCCTGCCTGGCAGTAATCTTAGAATTTTAATAGTTAAGTAAAGTACAAAGCGTTAGAAATGAAATGAATTGAACTGGTTTGCAGCTTGGAAACGACGTTTTTGAATTTTTGGACGAACTGACCAATGTGCGTCCGTCAAATGGGTTCGACCGATCCACGCTCGACAACCAGTTCGGTTTAATCCAGTTCACCTCTGTCGCTTTGTACAGTGTACACTTTGCAAAATAAACCGAAATAACGCGGTAGTTCACTTTATTCTAGTTTGTTTGCTATAAGCTGGGCTTTATTCATGTGGTCGTTGCATCGCTTAGTGTTCTGACATTCATTTCTGGATTTTATCGGTGGTTGTTTCTATCGATGCCGCAGTAAATTGAGTTAATAGGTCTACTGGAAAATAACACCGAGACGTACTAACAAGACTAGCAATAAGAAGCTATAGAACATGCACGGTTATCAACGTAACATCAATCGTCAGTAGGCCTACTCGTTACAGGGAGCTCATCTCTGTCAAAGGAAAATAAATCAGTCGGTGGGTGCGAATCTCTCCTTATCAGGCTACTATCGAACATGTTAGGCCCTAAGATCCTAAGGGCTGTGTGAGAAAGTTGCTGTGCGTCTGTGTGGTCTGCAGGTAAATCGCGCGCCGACGAACATCACTGGTGGCGGGACGAGTGGCTGATCAAAGGCATGTTCATCTGGCTCGGAGTGGTCGGTCTACTGGCTCTGATCGCACTGATCTGGTCGATCGTTCTGTGCGCGTTGTGGTGCTCCCTGAGATCGAAGGCTCACCGACACTCTGCCGCCAAACACACCTATGTCAACGCTTACAGCTCGAAATGATCGCGATGAACACACGAATACGTCAGTCAATGGCTGCGTGCTGCACGTCGTTGACTATAATTAAGGCGCATACACAGCGACATAACTGAACTGAACTGCCCTATACTTCTCGCCCATTATTCTGTTCAATTCAGTTCAGTTACGTCGTTATGTACGTATTTTTAGACGACCCACCTGCTGTAGAGTGGTCTTACGCGTACTGTAGCGCCAGTTACTACTGTCATACTAGGCCTAAACAGATTCTATCCTTCTAGTTGCAGTCTGGCGAAAAATAGGTGCAGGGGGACAGGGTGACCACTTTCTAGGGGAAATGAAATTCCTCGACTTTTCCAGTAAGTCAGGTAGAGGTCACCGATGTATTGTTCAACTCTATGGTCGACAGTCGTTGCTTCAGGTTACCCCAAAAATGTGAAAGAAAGGACCGTGTAGTACAAATATGCCTAATGTTTATCTCTTGACTTTTTCCTGATTTTTTTTCCATTTTCCCGTGACTTTTTTTCCACTTTGGAATTTTGGAATTTTTGGAACATTGGAATTCCATGACTTTTCGGGTTTTCCAGGTTTTTCAGGTGGCACAACAGCAGATAAAAGCAGTCACACGCTAAACTGTACCTATGAAAAGAGGTCTCCTCTACCCTTAAAATAAAAATACTGAATACTGCAGCGTAAAAGACTATAAAATGCAAGCAGCTTTGTTTAGTAGAATTTTGTAAGCACACAAAAAACGCACCAATATTATCGAGGGGTTCAGTACAAATTGCAAAGACGGATTGAGATTTTCAGGGACCGACTGCAATCTGAAGCATAGGAATTTTTACGCCATGTGTGACTCTGTCTGCGGGTACAACTCGATGACTTCAATGTTAAATGGCGCAGTCAGATAACGACAGTCACAATGCGCAGGCGCAGCTATAGTGACGACTGACTAAAATGACGTGAAAGCGATAACGTAATATTGTTAGTTAGCAGTTATTTTCGTTTTTACGGTGTCACACGTGACAATAAGCCAGCCTCTCGCATGCCAGCTGTTACAGCAGTAGGCCTACTAACGTTCTTACATTCCTTAACTTCTTAATTCCTCAAATTCGTCAATGTCAAACCTTGGCTACATTCAGATGTCACTTAAAGACCCGCTACTTTCAGTCAGCCTTTTCTGCCACCTAGCGTCCATCATCCTATGCGCCCTGATTCTTTCTGAGACTTTGGCGCTTTAAAAATCATTTACTTACTTACTTACTTACTAAGATGTCACAACACTGC
>Ga0209367_1012833_pt1 | contig 10885 bp, 7 predicted proteins | sample WorMetLIZISLAND2_FD_187412 | JGI IMG/M metagenome (GOLD analysis project Ga0209367, IMG submission 187412) | Marine gutless worms symbiont microbial communities from Max Planck institute for Marine Microbiology, Germany - Olavius geniculatus... ... | reverse complement strand
ATCGATAATGTTGGGGATGTTTTTTCAGGTTTTCTGTTTATTTTAATGCATATTTCGGTTGAACTGCTTTCCCTAGGTAGTGCAGAAGCATACATTGGGTGAGGTGGAAAACTGAATGGTCATTTGATGGCAAGTTGTGTCAGGAATATTTGTGCCAAAAAATATTAAAACTTGATAATTGGTTTTCAAGATACAGTTGAAAATGTCGGGGATGTTTTTTTGGGACACAGTGTAGTTCATCAACAGACAAATACAACAATCAATCATCATATATGAGTAGAAATTGGTGGAGTGAAAACAGAGGACCAGAAAATGAAGGACAAATTATCAGGAGGTGGAAAGTGGATGACGGAAATGTTTTTAACACATCCTTATGCTCATAAAGGCACAATAAAAGCAAAAGTAAACAACAATGCAGAAATAGTATCAAACCAGCTGAAACAAATTATACATGTCTTAAGCACATCGATGCCAAAATAATTCTATGCTGTTACTGTCACATTTTGCTGGTTTCACACCTCCCTGGGCTGTCACTCTTTGCCAGTTTTGGAGAGTCATATTATATCAGTTCATAATGTGTTTTATGATGCGTTTGGTTGTTATGAGTTTGACAGAATATGTTCAGTTTATTCTGTGTGCAGACATGTGACATGGTCATTTTCAGGCTTGTGTCTGGCTTGTGGCCTCCATTTTCCACACTCTGAAATTAGGTCCTCCATTTTCCACTTCCTGACTTTTCCAAAATTTGGTCCTTCATTTTCCGGTCCCCATTTTTCATCCCCTGATTTTTGGCTCCACTTCCAGTCCTCCATTTTCAGCACACTGATAGAAATATTTAAAGCAGGTGTATAGTTCTTTATGTGAACCAATCTCAGAGCTATGGAGCATCATCTGCCATATGTGATCACACAGAGTTACCTGCCACCGACACACGTGAACGCGCCCCACCTAGACCCCAACCAGACAGGTTGGTACTCAATTTACCTACCCCGGAGGAATGAAAGGTTGAGTTGACCTCGGTGGTTGGTTTACCCGTCCACCAACAGTCACCTATCAAAGAAGTAACAATCCACAATAAGAAATGATAAGAAAGCAAAGTTGACAATTTTCATAGATGAGAGTGAGACAGAAAAAGAGAGAGAGATTAATTCGTTTCTGTGGTTTCAATAGCACTGTTCAAACTTCTTGATAAAATTTTCGATAAAAGGTCTTTAAAGAAAAAAAACTTGGAAAAAAAAGCACCCTAAAAATGTTAAAAAGTGGCAGTAATAAAAATGTGAAAAAAAAACACTGAAAACATCTGTCATATTCAATACCTGGTCCATGTTGCGCTTTTCTACGTTGGTCGGCAGTAGGTGGAAGTTGTGAACTAATATGAACATTTGCCGGCCCGCCATCGGTCTTATCTGCTATCCGGCGCACGCTGGCATAGTGGTCACCGTTATGGTAGGAGATGTGAAGCTGGCGAGGGGGAGGGGCTACAACTGGTGGCGCCACCTTGCTGTGACTTGACGTACCGGTACCTTCCATGACAGCCTCGCCATGTACCTCCCACGCTGGGGAATCCAGCTGGTGGATCACGACAGTCAGTTTGTGGAGTCGAGCGAAAGCCACGATCGAGTCGTTGCCGGCATATGTTCCATCCTGCACACAAGTTTGCCATCCACATCAGGGGCTTTTATGCCCCCAAATCTGGCATCAAAATTGGGTGCAAGTTCCCTCCAGTTTTAGGCTCTAGTTCACCCCATTTTTGGTCTCAAAACACCCCCTTTTTGGGCTCCTTGTGAAGTGTGTAGATTGCTCAGTGAAAAATAGGGGGCCGGTGGGTGGGAGGTTATGTTAAGAGTGTAGATCAAAACTCCCCCCTATTTTTCACTGGGCACAAGTTGCACCCACCAGGTATAAGCATAGAAGCCACTGATCCAGATGTTAATATTGATAATAATAATAGAGCTGCAATCGTGGCATATAATATTCCAAAATTTGTGTATAGACTTTTACTTAAACTTTGGTCTAAGTACAGATTTTAGCTTTGGCTTACCAAAGGTCTAAGTCAAAAGTATTTAGTCAAAAAGTAAAGTTGCCCAATGTGTCACTGGACCGAGCAAGTGTACTGCCAAATGGCATCCAAATCTGTCAAGCAAGGTGCACGAATGTGACAGACAGACAGACCACACTACAGAAAATTGATCTGCATGCACTGCAAAAGCAACTCGTCACGTCATCCTGACACAGCCACTGTGAAAGTTCACCCACTTCACGACCACGAAACACTTAAACCTACAAATTAACAAATTTTGGGATATTCTATACCATGGGGAGCACGTGGAAACTCAACTAAATCGACCAGCAACATTTTCACCTAAGGCTCAAGTTACAGTAAGCCTTTCTAAATTCACATCCCAGGTTTAACCCCCAAACAATAAAAACCCAATAACACCCACCACTGGCGAGTTAAAACCCACCGTTTCTGAGGTATCTGTCTAAGTGTTTTGGAAGTAAAATGGATTGACTTAGTTTAGGGTGGTTTTTTAGGTGGGCTATTAACGATTTTTAAGTGAGTTTACCCACAAACCCCACCATTTTCTGGGGGTATCTGCCATTCCACCCGACTGTCTTGGGGGCAAATTGCATTGATTTTGGGGTGGGTTTTTAGTGGGTTTTTCAACGCTGCGTACCTGTGCAAGGTTCTGCACATGCTGAGTGAACGGGACGTCGTCTTCAATGAAAGGCTCGAAGTCTGCTCGGTGCTCCGTGATGTAACGCACGACATCCTGTCGGTGTCTGGCATGCGAGTGATCGTCACCATCCAGCTGGTCTGCCAGCGCCCGAAACAGACAGTTACCATCCCCGATCACCTCCCGTACCTTGAGGCCCATCGTCTCTAGCTGGGCCGCGAAACTCTTGTCATCCACAGAGCCTAAAATAATGAAAAATTCCTATCACATATCATGAAATAAAAAAACGCAGTGGCTGGGACATGTTCTGAGAATGAAGGATTCCAAAATACCCCATCAGTCAATACAGTGGGATCTGAGGGGCACAAGAGAAAGCTGGGATGAAAAAGGAAAAACTGGATGGACATCATCAGATGAGATCTGGAGGACATGAACACTACCTGGGAAGAAGTTCAAAAACTGGTGACGGACGGAGCAAAATGGCATCAAAGTTAGGCCCAATGAATACGCCGAAATATGGGTTTAACTAAAGTCTGCGGTAAAAACTGCACACTTCCTCACTTCCCCCTACCCTCTCCTCCCTCCACAATTCCTTCCCCTCCCTCTCCCTCACCTTTCTCACCCTTCCCTTCCACTCCCATAATTTTTCAAGATTTTCCTCAGTATTTGATTGAGAATTTGACAATCTTTCTTCATTGCTACGATCCATAAAACTCAACACCTAACACTGACGACCATCAATACATGCAGCAAAATGTTTTCCTTTTATCTGCAGAATTCTGTTAACAAAAGTGGAGTTTGCTTGAGGTAAAATACGTATTTCTACACTGATGTCACCACAGCTGTGGATGTCACAGTCACATATTAAGCCGTTAAGTAACAAAGCACGCCGACTTTGTAGCAGTGATTTTGCGCTAAAATTGCACATTGAACTTCAACTTATGCTTACTAAAAACAAATATTCTTGTAAAACAATGAAAGGCTAAACCAGCACATTTTGGCAAAATCATGACACTTGACAATAATCTTAATTTTCAAGACTTCTGCGATTTTCCACTGTCTCTATTCATACCCTCTGCATTTGATGTTGTTGTCGTTGTGGCTGCTTTCCGTTGGTCTTTCTTGCGGGCCAATCTTTCGTCCTTCTTGCGTGCCATCACTTCACGACCACTGTGACTTTGTCGTTGGTTTAGAAACAGAAGCTTCGGAGTCTTACGGTGCGATGTGCTTTTGTTGCTGTTTGTGGTGACTATGTTGCCATTGCCGTGACATTCACCTTAACACCGCTGACATAAGAATTACAAACAACAACAGCTGTCAAATTAATGCATTAACTTAATGCATTAATGCCTTAATAAATTAATGCCAAAAAATTAAGAGGCATTAAAAAATTAATGCACATACTAAATTTACTTAATTCTGTGAAGCACGAGTTCCAATATTCCATTAAACTATGTTTAATTGTTTATTTGACAATCAAATAATATCCAAGTAATAACACTGTTTTGTTGCCATTGCATTACTATTGTCACAGTCCTGTGACACAGCCACGAGTTTGTCAGTCATTACTCCAGTCACAAGTTGATGTAATCCACTTACAATTTCAGCAATATTAATGAAACATTATTAATGTGTTAACACACATTAAAAAAATTAACGCTTCGGCAGCTCTAAAAATAACACATATCAGTGGTACATCTCACACTTTTTACAACCATTTCTCATAGATGGTAGCGTAGAGTTCATGTCTCACACTTTAGCATTCGCGAACTGCTACGAGAAATCATGAGCAAGATTTTACCTTGCTACGTTTATATAGCTCTGCCCACATGCTTGCATGTCATTGCATCATCCAGGAACTAGATGAGTTTACGACAGAAAATTCCAGCGTCAAATAACCCAAAGTAGACTTCTTATATGGAATTCTTACTTGCATGTCTCACACTATTTGTGAGAACTAGTCGACTGTAGAAGCAAGATTCATGTAAAAAAGGGCGAGTGAGTTGTGCCTCAGTAGTCTGCAATGCACAATGCCTGGCATATGTCTGGATACATCGGTGATTTCAAAAATTGGCTGTGTTGTTTTTTTTGTCAAGCTATGCAACCATGCTCACACTACTTGCCTATAGATGTAACCTATACTGACCCCAAGCTCTATCCCTGCCTCTAACCCTAACTGCAACACTGAACCTAACTCTAAATAATACCGTAAGCCTAAAGCTTATCGCCATCCAAACTCACACACTGTATCATCCTAAATCGGATCCATAGCCTGTTCCCAATCACCTCACATCTTCACGGTACACACAGTCACTTTCCTTTTGGACGATAGTAAAAGGCAGATGTGTGGATCTGCGGATGTGGCAACGGGTAAAAAACGGATGTCGATGCGGAGGACATCCGCACTTTACCCATCACACTCAGCCATGCCTCTAGACCAATAAGCGGTGTATAACCGTGCATTAATTTGGGGCCTTTTTTGGGGCACCGGATGTTTGAGCACCATGCTTTGTGACTGCAAACAAGTTATTAAAATTACTGTACTTCGCATATCGTTTGAGTTAAAATCATAAGTTGGCAAAATAAGAAAGATGGCAAATCTGGGTTTATAAAAGTAACTTCGGCTGCACTTAGTAGTCATCGTTGTTGCTATCCGTTGTTGTTTGTCATCGCGTGACTTCACTGTAGGCCGTCGTCCTCGTGCATTGTCGCGTGTTGTCGTATACAGTCTCTGTGCATCTTGTCACATGTTTGTCGCACTTCATCGTACGTTATTGCGCATCGTCATTGTTGTATCTTGCTGTTGTGCATTGTTGTCATCAAGTGGCAAAGCAGACCATTGCTTTCTGAGTAAATGCCTAGATGAATTCGCAATCAGGAATTAGGCTATTGTCTAGGCCTATGCAGAGTGTGAACTGTGAAAAAATTCACAGCGGCAGCCTATAAAGCATCTGCTGAGCAGTTATAATTACAAAGCAAATGACTGAAAAACTGGCAAAATCACATGGTTATTTACCTGCAAATTTTAGATTTCACTCACGTTAATCAATTGCCAAAAATGTCTAAAGTCCGAAAATGATGAAATATTTACGATCGTTTCATGTTTCTAACTATTTTGCAGCATGCAATGCAATCTCCACGTCACAGCTGTTTACTTCAAGCGTCTATCGACTGAGAATGACTGTGACACCAATTCTACTGGATTTTAATTAATTTTAATTGCAGTTGAATGCAACTACAAACCATAAACCTAACCCTAACCCTGACCCTATTTTAACCCTAACCCTAAAACTAATCCTAATTCTACACCTAAGTTTAAAGATCTAAACATGGTCGTTCTCGGTTTTTAGATGCCCGCGTGTTTACTTCCGATGTGTACATGTTTATGTAAATATGTTTGAAGTTACGTTACGTTATATTAACGGAAGTTTACGACTGCCATAAAAACAAAACCTCTGACGACAAACATTCATGAAATGTGCAATAAGGTGTGATTACTACAAAATTTGCGGGTAAGTAACCATGTTATTTCGCCCAAAAACTCAACAAGTTTCATGACTGGTAATGTACGTGACAACTGTTATCCGCACATCCGTCTTTTACCCACACATCCGCACTTAGCATCCGCAGATATTATCCGCCTTTTACCCATTGCCACATCCGCAGATCCGCACAAATGTCAAATGTAAATTTATATAGCACATTAACGTCAAAACCTCTAATGCGCTGATCCGCACACATCCGCTTATTACCCATAGCCTTTCCTTTTGCTGTTTGTTTACCAAAATATATTATCATGCACGTGAGAGATTGTACCATTTAGCAATGTCTCCGGCTGTCGATATCATGAATTATCTTCTTCTATTCCTACAATATTTGCAATAAAAGTCAAATAGTCCAAAATTACGTTGCAAATTTTTGAGGTTTTTGCTCCCACATTTAGGGAAAAGACCGAAATTTTGGCAATTATGACCACTGGGCGTGGCCACGAAAGAGAAAACGCAACTTAAATCCTTAAACTGCAATGCATATAATCATTACCGAAAACATGTTACGGAATATATAATGTAAAAAATATTGCCAGTTTTAAACGTACCGCAAATTTGATGTCTTATCATTAAATTTACAGTTGTTTCGTAAATTCAGAACAACATTTCACAACAACAACATAAAATATCTAATTTCGAATTTCCTGTTGCTCATTCAATACAACATAACGTACCTCGTACTGTGACAAAAAGTTTATTTACGTTACGTTCAATAGTGGTATCCATGGTGATAGCGCAATGGCAAATATAGTTATAGCAGGTGCTTGTTTGTTTGCTCTTGTTTATTGTTATTGACTTCTATTGGTGCTGTTTTCATTGTTTTACGTTTTGTACAGTTGAGTAACAAATTAAAATAAAATACTGGTCGAGCTGTCAAGCAAGCAAATGCGTTAATTATCCCAAAACCTGGGTGGTCATGGTCAACTGGGTTAAACTTGAACGTTGTTACGTTGCTGCCCACTATTCAGTGGCGATTCTGTACTTGCTATCACCCCCAAGTAGGCCTATGAGCATTGAGCATACCGGTATCTCAAACTTTCTTTCATTAGTACAAAACTTGCGGCTGATAATCTGCCATTGTGGAAGAATTTTGGAGGAAAATTAAATTTTTTTGCGCATCCATCATCTTCTCTCTCGGATATTTGAGATTTTACCCTTCCATCTCTTTCCTTTTTCTCTTTGCCTTACTTAATTCTCCCCTTCCTTTCCCTTTTCTCCTTTTCCTTTTTTCTCCCCTTAGAAACAGGACCTTTAGAATTCAGCTAGGGAGTCTGGGCAGCAGTGTGAGCTCTACTAGCGGGTCTGGAGCAGAACCCCAGCCGAAATCGAATTTGATGCATTATAATTTAAAATATGAGAGTAATTGGCAACAATTATTTTAACTACTGTATTTTTCTGAGAATCAACCGACCGAATTTAGTGCAGTTTAAACGTGTCCTTTGTGTAGTGGATTGGGGGCTGAGACACTTGCTGCCCCCATACGTCTACGCCACTGGATGCTGTGGGTAGTAGTAGGCCAAGTTGTTGTAGTTGTAGTTGTAGTTGTTTCACTGTATAGGTGCGGCTGACTGTCCTCACTATGCTAAAGTCGAGTTACTTGCTGAGCAGCTGGCCAACAATCTGAAACAGTTCAAACTTCGCAAAATTGTCATACTTCCTCACGAATGGAACGTAAGTTGCACGCTTTTAGCTGCTTAGCCTATTTTTGGCCAGCCATTAGGTCAAGCCTTGGGTAGGGGGCCATGTGTCTTCTGTCTGTCATGTCTCTGTTGTATGTGTGTAAGGCGTGTATTGTGGCTAAACCGTACGCCGTAGAGGGTCGGCGATGGTACCCTTAGCAATGACAAGTTCCTAGCTTATAGGCCTAGGCTATCAATAGTATCCAATCCATGTCTCTAGAGATATATCTGTATCGGTCTGGCCGCAGTTGTGAATGCAAAGTTGCTGTTTGCAGTCATCATCCATGTGCGCCGAATTACCATATATCATGTCTTGCAGCATTGACTGTAACGTTTGATATAGCAACGTCATTAGGCCTATTGTCATGAGTCATATCATATTGAACAATTACTAGTGCCCTCCATTTACATGCTGAAAGACTATGGGTCTATAGCGTGTATGAGACTGTAGTCACTCCGGAAAATTGCTTTCTGTCAGTGACCGGAATGTGGATGCTAGTCTTCGGATGTTAGCAGTACAGTCGGCCACTTTAGCGACAGTTGGGTTTCTTGTCCTTCACGCATAACATGTATTGTAAAGTAGACGACTGGTCATTTTTGCAGGCGGTTATTTTTGACCGATTGACTAATGTGTATTATAATTAATTGACTGCAGAGCTGGTTGTCACAGACGTGTGCTACCTATGGCTGGCATCACACCAGGTCTCCGCTAGTCTGGCGTCAGCTTACTTCACACACTGACAACTATGACGCTGACACAGACAGGCCGGACAGTAGGCCTACAGACAGTGGCCGTGGTACTACTGGTCACGATAGGCTTAGAAGTGATGGTAGACCGGCTGCGGTGCAGTTGATCGGTGGAGCCAACGAGTTCTGCGAATATCTCAGCACCTACTATGACCTACGACCGTCCTTTACCAGCCAATATTTACTACAGGTAAGCCTAGTACTTAATGGCATTGTCACGTGCCCCCTAGGAGCCAAATAAGTTACTCCTCAAAATAGTGCCAGAAATGCACCAAAACGCTTAATTTTAGCACATAATGGAAAAATTTTCTGGGGAGGAGGCACAAACCTCTCCCTAGACCCTTCCTCATGTTCCATCTCCTACATTCACGTCCTGGTTACGACAGCGGGCACTGTGTCACTGCAGGGCAAGTTGCAGCGGTAGAAATTAAGGATTAAACATAAACGTGCATGGATAAAATAATATTTCCTACACTACGGCTGCGCGTTGCGTTGCTTTGTTGCGATAGCTATCGCGTTGAAGCGCTTTAAACGCCTTCAAACGCAACGCAACGCGCAGCCATAGTGGAGATACACCTTTAGAGATTGCCTGCATGTGCCACAAAATCTCCACGTGTGAAAAACACGGGGTGCACGAAACGGGCCGGCACCCGATTAGGCTAATACCCCGTTTACACGATCAAGCAAACATCAAGCAAACATCGAGCAATTAGAGCACATGTCGTGCACGTGTATTTTGAATGCATTTGCTTGATGTTTGCTCGATGATTGCTGGATGTTTGCTTGATCGTGTAAACGAGGTATAACCTACGCCTTAGGGATGGAAGGCTGATTTGACCTTGGTGTTGACCGAGATGTTTTACCTGATATTTTGTACTACCAAACTACCGTGATCAATGATCAGTAATTGTGCGTGTGTCAACAGGTAGCCAAAGAGAACTTGGATCAGCGGACTGAAGAACAGAAAGAATCAGGCAAACAAGAAGCAGCAGAGGTTTAATCAACGGTTTTCTGCGCAGAAACTGACAACCTATAGTAGGCCTATCTCGATCGCATGGGCGGCGCCAGAGGGAAACAGGGAGGGCAGCTGCCCCCGTGCACTTGCCCTTGACCCCCCGCCCTTTCCTATCTGTCCCAGGAAAAAATTTTAATGGTGATAAAGTGCCCTTTGTTAACCATACACATGCCAAGGTGTGACTTACTAAACATCATTTTTGCAAGACACAGATATTTGTGTTTTTTTTGCGTTTTCAAATATTAAAAAGCAGGCGAATTTGCGGCTTCCATTGCACGTCCAAAAGCTAAAGTGTTTGAGCTTCAGGGAGGCTTCGCCCCCTGACCCTCAATCAGGGGCTCTGCTCCTGGACCCTGCTACATTTATCCAGTGCACATAACAACTGAATAAGGTCGACATTTGGCCTATGCAATAAAATATTTATTAAAATATTTATTGCCCTCTGTGCTCTGGCCCTTGCCCCCACTGCCCTCAGTTTTAGATTCCTAGCGCCGCCCATGCTATAGAACTCGGTCTAAGTGTACTGTACACTGTGTCCCATGTGAAACGTAAATCTTAAACTATCACTAAAACGACAATAATTCATTATGCAAAAAATATTTTTTGAAACAGTGTTTTTTAGTTTTCATACAAAAATCAAATTATGTGTAGTCCTTGGTTCAGATACATTTTGTTTACCAACATGCTTGCTGCCTATTATTGTTAGTTTTTCTTACATTTATATTTCACAAGGTAATGCAGTGACACAGTTAAGGTGTGGTCACTGCGGTCAGATATTCAATAAAAAGTTGCGTGCAGCAGGTTACGGTGCATATCGGTCAATTTTATTTTGGTTGCCTGTTGTACGCAGATGACATTATACTTGTGTGCCATTCCATAACCACAATGCAGTTGATGTTAGATATTTGTTCACATGAAGCTAATTTTCTGGACTTCACATTTAATACTGTAAAATCCATGGCGATGCGAATTGGCCCGCGGTATAAATATAGTTGTATGCCACTGGTATTAAATGGTTCAGAACTTGCTTATGTAGAGCAGATTAAGTACTTGGGCATTATACTCCGATCAGCGAGATCATTTAAATGTTCGCTGGATAGTGCTAAAATGAAGTTTTATCGTTCTTTTAATGCTATGTACTTTAGGGCCAAGAATGCTGGTACGGAGCTTGTCTGTGTACAGCTGATGAAGTCGCTGTGTTTACCTGTGTTATTGTAT
>Ga0209367_1012832_pt1 | contig 10886 bp, 14 predicted proteins | sample WorMetLIZISLAND2_FD_187412 | JGI IMG/M metagenome (GOLD analysis project Ga0209367, IMG submission 187412) | Marine gutless worms symbiont microbial communities from Max Planck institute for Marine Microbiology, Germany - Olavius geniculatus... ... | reverse complement strand
CCTAGGCCTTATCTTGCACCGTTACTGAGATACAGCGAGTTATTGGCCAAAAATCGCAAATTTTGACCACCCCCCTCTCATTTAGCGACCTCGTTCGGAGTGACCCCCTTCGAATTTATGAAAAAGCTTTATGGTTCCTGAAACTAGAGTCTTTTATGCAGCCGATGGTGAAGATTTGGTGATCCTACCTCGCACTGTTTTTGCCTGATCCACCCGTGTGACAGACAGACGGACGGACGGACAGAATTGCGATGGCTAAGACGCGCTATAGCAGTACCTGTTTTCGCGCGTAAAAAATCATTTACTACTTGGCTGTTGCAAGCATATGTACGATTGGCTGGCAGTGGTTGTGCCACACGTCTTGTTAGTTCACATTTCCACCTGTGTTCAAAGCCATACATCCACTCAATTCCAGGCTTGACATCCAGCCGTCCCACATTTTTCAAATAATCCAATATGATGCACTGGACTGCACTGTGGTCGATCCCGAAACCCCAGTCTCTGAGCTTCTGCAATCCATGGACTATTAATCTTTTTTTCATTTGGTATCAGCAACGTTGGTCGCCCAACTGGAACACAGTGGCGCTGTTACAAGTGGTTCATTCAAGTAGTATGATTTATACCATGCAGGGAAGCTGCCTTCTTCACAGATATATGATTGTTCTGCACATCAGCTAGTGCCCGCTGCATACAGTCACTATCAAATCCATACTGCCTTGCTCCTTGCTGTCTTTTGTGTTCTCTTGGCATTCTTGCAGGCCTATCAGACACAAAACGCAAGAACAAAAATGTATGCAAAATGTTTACTTACTGAAATTCATCACCACAGACAGCAATTAAATGTAAAATCTGGATACGACTTGAATAAGAATTAAGCTTCAGCTTACATGTGATAGTATGGTTACATTGACATACCCATGAGGTGACATTGACAGCGTGACAAGTTACCCATAAAAAGAAAATTAACATCTATGTATATTAAGCATCTACAAACATATGAAAAGCATATATATATATATATACATATATATAGTAATACCTGTGTAGAACGTTTTGCAAATGCTCAAACTAAAGCAAAAGCTTGAAGAAACAAAAGTTTTGGTACATTGTCAAACAATTCAATCAGTCACGCTTATCTAGCAATGACTGCCGGATGTAAACAACAGCAACTACTAGTTGATTCAGAATTGGAAACCATGTTCCATCTAGTTCCATCTAGTGAGTTTAATAGAAAAAGACATGTAATCATGTAGGATCAGTAAGTAATCGTCAAAATTGCAACTTGTGTCAAAGTATCCCCAGTGTCAAAGTTACCTCACGTTACCTTCCCCACATATTGATCCAGTTTTTCCAGCATATTGTACAGTCTAAGTCTGGCCCATGCTATGTACAAATTTGCATTGTAGTTGACTTTCAGGAATTCGTTTTTAGTCTTGTGGTTAGCATAAACCATATTGTCATTCAAAAAACCTAATGACATCTGCTTGATCTTATCGTTCAGTATTACTTTATAAAAATCTCTTTCGTTGTCTATATATTCTGAATGTTTCATCTTCAAAAATTTTATAGTAATGTTTTCGATATCCATATTGTGATAATCTATAAATAATATAACCCAATCTACTAGCTTTGCAATCATATCTGCCTTGTTTAACAACCCTGTTTGATTTACCTGGTCATTTTTATGATTTTCTAGAATAATTTGTAATTTTATATTATCTGATAGACCCTGTGTCATTTTACGTATCAGCTCTTCCATCACGGTGTGTATTTAAAAGATATTGACATTGCCATGTATCTTCCAATGCGACCTAATTGAATTAAATTTATCGAATTTATATTCTCAAATTTTTCCGCTCTGTAACTATTTTCTTTACTTTTAAATAATTTTGCAACCCTGTATACTTCATCAGTATCTTGCTGTTGTTGTTTAGCCTGTTAACGCTGTGCTTTTGCTTTTTTTGCCGCATGTTTTGCAATATCTGAATAACTAAAGTCTGGTTTCTTTGGCGATTAGTTAAATAAATGCTTAAGCGAGTAAACTTCATTATCTATTTGCTTACATTTTCTACTTTCTGTAGTCTCATAAGTTTTCCACTCTTTATCATTTAACTTTCTATGTAAAATAAATTCTATTTGCTGCCTAGTAAGTGTGTGCACATTGAACGCTTACTTTGCTTTTTGGAGATTGTTAACTTCTTCTTTTGTGATATCCATTTATATTACAACCTTATTTATGAAGGAAAAATTTATAAGACACAAAAATGACACATGACATATCACAACATATTCATCTTCAAATATTCGCACACTACTAGTTCATTTGCGCCAAAATTCCACCTCCGCCTGCAAAGTTTTTTTAATTTGTGAAAAGTACTTTTTCAGCTCATAGGTTGAACAGCATGCATATAACAATTTCGGATAGTCGATACATAACCGGCTGAAAGCAATCAAAAAGCATACATAATTTTTCTCATACGTAGTTAGTTCCTTTCTTGTCATAAAAGACTTGAATTTTATTAACCTTGATACATTTTTTGACAATTTATAACATTGTATATATCTCGGTTCACAAAACATTTGCAACATTTTTCTGTCATATAAATCTCTGACAGCTTGTTCTTAAGACCGGCTAACTCTGCCCCTAACTTAGCATAGAGGCGCATGGGTTTTTCCTTATTTGTTTCAATTTCGTTTACAAAGTACATTACAGTATCTTCACTGATGACAGCAGGCCTATTTTCCCTATTTACAATATCATCGCTAGGCCCTTAATCACGCCTTTCGTAGCTGTCGGTCGCCGCTAACACGGAAGCGGCTTCTCTGACATCACGACGTTCAGCTGATACTACTGATGTAGTCACCACCTCAGCCTCGCTGCGCCAATCTGCAGCAAATAATATATTATTCGCAGCGCCTGATTTGACGATGAATACCTGCAGCAAATAGTATATTTTTTGCTCTCGGCATAACATAAGTAAATACATAACGACAGGCTAAAGCAAATAATAAAGCCAGCAAATAATAAAATTATTACGTCTGTTTATATGCATCTGACAGTGGACCAAACATCACAGTTTTAACAACTCTAATGCTTGCGTATGCATGCAAAAACAACAAGCTGCAAATATAATGCACCTAACAATGGGTGCCGCTGTTCAGGCCACATATAGATTTGAAAAACAACACGATCACATTTTTTGTTTGTAATGAGATCAAAAAATAGCATAATGTCGACCTTTGCCGGCTTTCAAACATTCGCCAGTCCTATTGGCAACTGCTCGATTCTTCGTCAAGGTCAACGACACGAGATAGTCGACCCCCTCCTCGTCGAACGTTTTCTATGCACACACGCCCACACACACCGTCATTATCATCACAAAAAAACCAGGATTAAGTTTTATGTCTACAGAAACCTGTTTTTGTCAGACCTTGGCTTAAACCACTTTTGGCAGAAACCTGCCAACCTTGACAAAAAAAATAAACAGGAGTAGGCCTATGGTACGCTGTTGCCAGTTATTTGCTCCAATATGCATCTGGCATAGCTTTTTACGTTTTAGAGCTGGTAAGTCGTCCGTCTCAACGTCGGTATTGTCTTCAGTTTCTGACGCTGTAAAAGTTTCACTTGTGGAAAAAGCTTTCTGTACACACACACACACACACATGCAGCCATCATTTTTTTTAAAAAAAACGTAGATGTAAAAATATTTTTATTTTTTTATAAAAGTTTAAAAACGTTTTTTTGGTTTTTTGTTATGTTTTTGTCCTATTTTTAATGTCATGTTTTGGTTCTTATTAAAACATAAATGTACAAAATTACAAATATGATGCGCTTCTCATGGGCAAATTGCGCTTAGTTCTGTTTTCGGTCTGTACCAATAATCCCAGTTACATAGTAACATTCAGTAGACGCTGGTCTTTAGTCTTCACAAATGGTAGGTCTTTACATGTTTTTTAATTTGCAAATTAATGTTTTTAACATGTATGGAAAACCAAACACAAATTCCCAAGTGTTATACTTCAGCATGCATCTGATGTAGCCTACCTCTTGGCAGTTTTTGCCGGGCTAGACAGAACGTCTTTCTCACTGGCCGCTGTTGACTCGTACGTCTTCGTCCTGCATGCATACACACACGCATGCAGCCATCATTTTCTAGAACAAAACGAAACAGAATTTTGGTCAGGGGCTCGAAGAGGAAAAAAAATAAGTGCTGGTATGGTAGCTTTGCCTTCCTTCCCTTCATCCCCTCAAGCTAGAGCTGTTTTGACCACTGGTCGATGCAAACATCGGCGGTCGATTGTTTAAATTCCACGAAATGGCTTGTAAAGCATACCGGTATGACTTATCTCAAAAAAGAAGTGCCGGTATGCCTTGCAGGCGCAAGGTGTTATCTGCTGTGAAACTACACTTTAAAAGTGCATGCCATTTTCACTATCTGGTGTTATAGGGGCCTAACTTGCATTGTAACCAACACGCCTATTGCAACTCAGGATCAGAGATGCATCCTAACCCAACTTTGGCCTATACCGTATATTATATGCCACACTGATAAATGCTGTTTTACAGGCCTACTGTGATGGATCTACAGCTTCTTACCATGCGCATTCTTATTATCCTTGAGTTAAATTCTGTGCCAGATTCTAAGGACAAAATACATATCTACCGTGCAAAATGCAGTCTGTTAATAAAATGCTCGACATTGTAATGTTATTATTTCAGCACATGTCTTCGAAATTCCTATAATTTCTTTTCTGTCCACAAATTGGCCAAATATGCATGCAGCCTATATCATCAGTAAGATCAAAACACATGATAATACTGTTAAGGTAGCACACACTATTAACAAAAAAGCATCAGACATATATGCTTAGATCACTGGTCATTAGTTATGTTGAAAGTGAATAATGTTTGGATTTTTAGAAAGCCAAATTTTCAATACATGCGAGCACTGCATATGAGGCAGCACTTAGATTAAAAATTGTTGCCAAAGTCCTAATATTAGTGCAGACAAAACACATAATAATACTGTAAAGGTAGCATGCATTTCGATTAAAAAAGCATTAGCAGTATCACTTAGATCACAAGTCACTCTAAGAGTCAGTACCAAAACCAGCACATCATATCATAGCAATGCCAATCTTACAGCAGTTTGCATTTAACACAAAACCAATGTCCCTTCAGCTTTTGTTGTATTCCAACGCAGTCGTAGTGCAACCACCCCAAACAGTGATCACACTGCAGCCACTTGCTGCTACCTCCTGCAGATGTGCTCTGTGTGCACTGGTCGCACGGCCACTGGTTTGCAGCTGTACCACGCATGCGACGCTGGATCACTCTCTATGTAGCTGGAGCACAGTACTGCTGCACTTCCTGCATCTTCGCATGCTCATCTTGTATTTGTGCAGCAAACGTGGGCAAGAGGTCTGTTTCATTAATCTTCGTCTGGCCCTGCAGGACACTCTTCGCAACATCAGGTGAGACTATCCACGATAGACGAACAATGTCTTTCTCGTAGGCGCCCATCTTCTCAAATGGTTTTGTAGACCGGTCAAAAATGCGCTGCTTGTTAGCTGGTGGCCGACCAGATGGACGCCGCTGCGGGTGCTATAAAACTAAGTCATCAGCCGCCTGCATCACAAATGCACACAGATATATAGTCAACTAGTCATGCATCACTGAAACAAGAACAAAGAAATATAACAGACCGAGCTTAACAATTCTAGTACGTACCTGTTGATCCAGTTGATAAGTGATCATTGCATTAACAGCAGTAAGAGTCCCATCTTCATCGGCACCAGAAGTTTGGTCATCAGCCTTCATCGCAAATGCACACAGACAGAAGTGTCAAACATAGTCAACCAACCTATTTGAGAGTCATGCATCACTGAAACAGGAACAAATAAAACAGTCCCAGATTAATATTTCTAGTACCTGCTGTACCGGTTGATCAGTGATCATTGCGTCGTCAGCGTCAATATAATTTCCATTATCAGTGCAGCCTGCATCAGAACAGCACATAGCTGTATAGTCAACTGGCCTATGAAAAAGAAATAAAACATGTACCACAGCACTATCGTAATGTGACGTTTATAGGTAAGGCTGCAAATTACCAGATGTGCCAGAATGTTGATGATGGTTGCATCATCAGTATCATCGTTCTCAGCATCGTGTGACATTTCCTCAACATCTGCTTCGTCACTCCTGGCAACATCGTCATCCTCGTTACCCGCGTGATTACTATTCTCATTTTCTTGTATGTCAGCCTACACATAACGGTTTTTTTGTTTTATATGCAATATATAATATACAATATATATCACGTGTACGAGCTGTGTAGCATAAGCATAAGTGTATACATTTCAACTGCATCGACAATGAAAAACACATTATGTGATTACCGTTAATTCCCATTCACCAGAGATAAACTGCTGGTACACAGAGTCCAGCCACTGCATGGCACTCTCGAATTTCCTTGGTGGGAGATCAGCAACTGCAGATGCCAACGGCTGCAGAAAGCAGAGTGCAGTATTGAACCGTTGCTTTGCTGTTGCAGAAGCCAGAGGCAATGACCGAACTGTCGACGTACAGCGTTTGCCACCATCACCTTTGCTGCCAGTTGTACGGGTTGCTATAGTGCGGTCCACAAGAAGCCATCTAAAGCAAAACAAGCATCGTACACTAGTATAATTAATTATGCGCTTTTATATGACCTATTTGCATACAGTCACAGTGCACAGCTAAAAAAGTAACATTAATAATCAAGTAATGTACTATGTGCAAGTCTACCTAAGTCTTGTGAATGAGACTTTGGCCATCCAAGTCAATGACCTTTGTTCACATGGCAAAGAGAACATGTGCGCATGGAACACCATATCCAGTCGCAGCATCGCAGACACAGCGCCAGTTTTCCAGATGATACTGATGTCTGTTGTGTTCCACAGAAACCACATCATGGTCCTATCATGTTGTAATTGCTCACAAAATCTCTGCCGAAAATCAATCAGAATCAAACTAGTATTATGGCAATAAATCCTAGATAAGCTGCTGTATCGCCTGCACCAGAATGGCAGAGTTGAACTTTTACGCGAACTGCTTGCCTTGAACCTGTGTACACCACAGAACCTGTGTACACCACAGCAGCAGTGTCCTGGACATAGACTGCGGAAGGTGTTTAAAAGTGGGGGGGGCAAGCCATGGCGAGCGCGGAGCGCGAGCATATAATGGGGGTATGGGGGCAGATCCCCAGCGGGGTCCAGGGGCAAAGCCCCCCTGAAGCTGAAAGCTTTTTTTCTATTTTGCATACAAAAAGAAGCCAAAATTTAAAGATTGAAATGAAATGATTTAAACTAAAATATGCACATCCATAATCAATATTCAATGTCATAATTTACGCTACATCGTTCTTTGCATGTTGCATGCGCTATAGCCTAGGCTTACTGGCTTCCAAACCATGTCAACTGCTAATTTGTTGTTAAGAAGTTAATAAATGAATATTAACTTTCATTTTTGTCAACAGTAACTTACTGTTAACGAAAATGAAAGTTAATATTCATTTATTAACTTCTTAAAAACAAATTAGCAGTTGACATGGTTCGGAAGCCCGTTTTAGACTCAATAAAATTAGTCACTAATTACATAACAGACGCTGCATTTTCGACGATTTTTGTAACGATAAAACAGTATACAATATTTATACAAAACCAATACTATGTCTACAGTGATGCATTCCTTGTAACATTTCTACGAATCATGAAAATCTAAAGCATGCAGTCCCTATGATTAAAATGGAATGATTATAACTAAAATTTGCATCTTCATTATCAGTAGCGTCACATTATATGCTAGATCTAGTTGTTTGCATGCGTGCGTTATAGCTTATGCTGTTGACACAAAAATGAAAGTTAATATTCAGTTATTAACTTCTTAACAGGAAAACAGTTGACTTGGTTTGGAAGCATGTTTTAGACTCAAATTAGTCATTCATACAGATATTGCATTTTCGGCGATTTTCGTGACAAGAGGATAGTATAAATACTTATAGGGGCCTACAAAACTATTACTATAACCAGTTAACAACAGTGATGCATGCCATATATTATTACGAGTTATAAACTTTTAAAGCATGCACGCAGTCCATATGCAAAGAAAAGTTACTAGTACTGTACAGTTTCAGCATTCAGCGCTTCAACCATAGGCATAACCAACTGACTTAGCCTAAAGATTAACTAGGCCTACTGCAAGCAGTCAGATATCGTCCTAAAGCCTACTGCCGTCGTCATTACTGCCAAAAACCTTCTCTCTGCGTTCATTGCTGCTCATAAATGTTGTACACAGATCATCAAGGTCCAGTTTGTCAGCACGATCCTGATGGACATGAATCAACGCCAGGTGCGTCAGACGACCCGTGCTCATCGTCGAACGGTTGAACGTTTTCAGCCTCCTGAGGGCGGAGAATGACCGTTATGCTGAGGCGCTCGACACTGGAATAGTGACGCATAGGCGTATCAGTTTAGCGACCTCTGTGAACATCGGCATTCCGCTGCCGAGACTCGTCAGCTTCTTAATCACTTGATTAACACTCACAATGGACGCGTCAACGACTGAGGGCGACATCGATAACATCTGCATCTGTATCTTCAGTTTTGCGCTGTCAAGATCGCCGGCAAAATGCTGTGTTACTTCACCAAATTCAGTGGGGAAAATAGACTCTGTGAAATCACCGTGGAAGGCATCCAAGATCAATTGTTCGGCCTTCTTGTAGATATTAAATCCGGGTTGATCAAACCTCGTGGTGACGCATCCAGCAACATTGTCAACAAACTGAAAGTAAATACCCCGAAAGTAATCAACCGGTTCATTTCTTCTGTGCCAACGCAAAAGGCCCAAAACTTTTTTTCAAGTTGTAATTGAACAAAATTAGTTGATTAGTTTTTTCGTGAGTAATTGATTAAATAATCATTAACTTCTACATCCCCAAAATGGTTTTCATTTGTCATTTCTACTTCGTCACACTTTACTTCGCATCATATTACACAACATTTGATAGAAAACAGAGCTCGAAATGAGAAAAAATAAATGCAGACTTGATGCAGAAGCAAAGAGTTTGTTACCAGTACAACTTTCAAGCAAATGAAAACTGCACAAATAATTTTGAACGTCCAATGAAAATTTTATGGATGGAGGTATTGCAGGCTTTTTAGGGATAGGCAGCAATGGAAACACAGTAATTCTGTTCATGTAGTTTTTCCTTTCTTCATTAGTGAGCGAGTCACAAACATTCAATGTAGTACATGAAGAAGAAACTAACTACTTTCTGCATAATCTCACTGAACAGCTTGCAGTTGTTGCTGAAATAAATACGTTCACAGTGGTAGTCGTCATGCGCAAACGCAAAAGTCGCACCACTCTGAGCCTGACAGACCCATCTGTGCCACCACCTGATGACTGCGTTTGAGCTGCAATGTGCTGTCTGACTTCAGATAATCACAGTCAGCCACAGAAGCCGCTGTTGTGCACTTGATTTCCACAAGTCCCCATGGCACTGCACTGTCTGGGTCATACACCTGTCAGGTGAGCACCCCAAAAAGAAGCACTGAGGGTGTATCAGCAAGCTGCACTTATACGCATTCACTCCAAACAGGTTTGCATAAAACTCTGCAGCTTTTGGTTCTGTCTCTATTCCGTGCTTCATGGCTGCCGTCTGCACATATCTGGTCTTCAGCATCTGATCGGCAAGACCCATGAAGTCACGGCGCCTACTACAGATGCCCTTGAACTTTGACGCTGTTATTCGTTTCCGTCTAAGGCTGTGCCACAGATCACTATCGGCTTCCTGTCTAGTTAAGATATCGTATTGCTTGACATCAGCTAATGATACATACAGTGATTCGTAGGGTGAAGTGTGCTAAACCGAAACACTTAAGACCAAAATGCGAATAAAACGTTTTTTACAGAAGTACCGCATAACAGACTTATATGTTCCTTATATATTTTTGGAAGTATTTTTCAGTACTTAACGACTACCGGCTACATAAGCAAATTAAGTGCCGTTATTTTTAATAATTACAGTTTGAAGTAAAAACTTGCTTAATTTGAACATTTTATGCAGAGTGAAACACCAATCAACATAGAGCGAAACATTCAACTACAAAGCGAAACATGTTAACACAATGCAAAACAACTATTTCCAAAGTTTAGTCGATATCAGCAATAGTGTTATTGTACTTTTAATTTAATTTTTAATTCTAATTTTAATTGAATTTTTGATAAAATTAATTAATTCTAATTTTATTTTAATTTATTTCTACTTTGTAATTCTAATCTTAATTTCTTAGAGTTTGTTATTTTAATTCTAATTGTGATTTTAGTTCTGTATGTAGGGATAAACACAATATAGAACAAAAACTGCCAATAATGACAAGTATTCAAACTGCATACAAATGGTGGCCTAATATAAAACCAGTTATAACAAGTAGGCCTAATTTAAAAATTGTCATGCACTCCAATTCATTGCAGTTTAGTGGCATTGTTGTTAACAACACAGAACAGAATCGTAAAAAGAGCTCAAAATTGAGAAAGCATGCATAAAAATGTTTCTATGTATACAAAACAGTAGGGCTAGACAGCATAACACTGTTCTGAGATGCACAAAGTCTGTCACATCAAACATCATGTTCATTGTTCATTGTGTCAGCCGTTCAGGAAAGGAAATCGTACTAACACTGATTTTAGAAAGCCGTTGTATTGCTGACAACGTTATTGAACAGGCCAACCTCGAAAACATGGGTGCAGCCTTTGTAATTTTGTTTCTAGCTGTCCTACAAGCCGAAATGTTGTTACTTCCGGTTTAGGCGGCCGCCATGTTTATTTCCGGTATAAGGCGACT
>Ga0209367_1012829_pt1 | contig 10887 bp, 6 predicted proteins | sample WorMetLIZISLAND2_FD_187412 | JGI IMG/M metagenome (GOLD analysis project Ga0209367, IMG submission 187412) | Marine gutless worms symbiont microbial communities from Max Planck institute for Marine Microbiology, Germany - Olavius geniculatus... ... | reverse complement strand
GTTTTACATTTAGGACTATTTCTATTCTCAGTATCTCTCATTTCATTTTTCTTTTAAACATTTCAGTTCTTTTTAGTTTATGTGCTAGATTAAACTGACAGTGTGTTTGTCAGTTTTTGAGTGCAATTTTTCCATGGATATCCATATCCACGGCAAGCCTGCTAATATCGCAAGAAGTCACTGCAATCCCCTATTTGGGTTCAAGGTTGTTGATTTCGGTGCTAATCGAAACCGATATGGGACTTCCTATTAGGCTAGTGATTAATAGTAAAACTTGGCCCTATCTTGCACTGTTTCTAAGATAAGCTACGGCAACTTAGGTGCCTATTGGCTCAGAATCGCCAATTTTTTGTACCTCCGTTTCATTTCGCGGCAGCCAACAGTGAAGATTCTGTCATCCTGGCTCGCTTTATTTTGATACAATCGCAGATTGTGACAGACACACACACGGACGGACTGACGGACAGGCGCCTCTACATTCTACAATATCTAAGACGCGCTTAGCATGCAGCTGTCGCGCGTAAAAGTTGACTGTCTGACTGACGTGACGGATCGACTAGCTCGACGTTTTAGTGCATAAGGCAACAATGCAAAAAAGCGAGGCCTAAATGCTACAGTTGGAGCTGGCCTGCGCTAGGCTATTAGGCCTATTAGCGTACACTAACAACTTGCAGCTGACGCCCTGTAGAACTATTGCGTTGGACAGGCGTACACTTTACGTACGTTAACAGGAAATTTGAGCTCAAAGTTATTTATTAACGCTTATAAGAAACGATCTTCATCTGAGGTGTAGCACATTGACAGTTAGGCGATGTGATGGTGAGTGATATCACCTTTTTATGATTTTTGCTGTTTTCGATGTGTCGCTCATTGCATGTCGCCGTTAACAAGTGTATAAACTGATGTTTTGTACATTTATATTCTATAGTACCGTTTTGATAGAACAGCAGGGTCTGACAGACAAACAGAGAGGCAGAGAACAGACTCCTTGTAAAGATTGAATATTCATTTACGTAAACTCGAAGTTTTTTTTTAAAAAAAACTATGTTAATGGGTCGCGCATGGCGCGGGTTTTGGTAGCTTATTTTGTTTTGTTTCAAGCTGCATGTTTAATTAATGCAATGCAACATACGAATATGTCCAATATGCTTTGATATATGCATGCAAATTTGTTTTAGGTCACTTCCGTTTCATTCAATTGAAACTGAGTTTCCACGTCGTTTAACTTTTTTTCTGTACAACAATAGGGCTAATTACCGTTCCGTAATAGGTTAGAATTGGGCAATTAAGAACTTTTTCAGAATTCCCAAAAATGACACTAAAGCAGGCAATAAAACATAACTTTTCCAGCTTGATGAGATCGATGGATCCTTCGTTTAATCTGTTGGGCGGGCTAAGATCGGTGACATTTGTAGAAGATCGAATACCTTACATCAAAAAAACACGAAACAGTCGATGAGAAGCACGATGCCCTCTTAAATGCATTACTTGAAGTGCCAGACGACATCGAGGAGTCGGTGATGAATGGTTTCATATCAGCTCTCAGAGACAGTGGTCAGGATCATGTCGCTAACATCATCCGAAGAGAAAACGACAAATCCATTATGTCGCTTGAGCATCATCAACTTTTTTGCAAAAAACGGCCTGAATCAGCGGGGAAAGTAGACACGGCAAATCAACCCCTGCCTCCTCAGGCTGCCCGTAAAGGCAGGTGAAGGTCAAGGTAGGGGGGCATGTACCTAAGGCCCAATGACTCAAACGCCGCGGTCGGGTCGGCGACCGTGCAACAGGGAAGGCGCTAGAGGGGGCTGACACACAGACAGACAAACTGACTTTCCCGCATTATAGTAAGATTAATGTCTTGACAGGATGCTAAAGGCCCTACGATGCGACATCTTATAGCATTTTCAGTCAACCCTTTGCCAGGTCCCGGCTGTCCGTCTGTCACATAAGCTATACGCTAATATTTTGTGCACAAATCTTCACGCAGTGGCAGGCTTATTGTCACTTCGTAAAGGACGCGATCTGCTTTGAGTACGATGCCAATTTAGCGCCGCTTACAGCCGAAAATGGGGTGGGGGCTCATTTCGCGGATTTCGATAGCTTTGTTTGTTCTGTTTCAAGCTGAATGTTTAATTAATGCAATGCAGCATAGGACTATGACTAATCTGCTCTGATATGCATGCAAATTTGTTTTCCCAGGTTAATTCCGTTCCATTCGATTGATGCTGTGTTTCCACGTCGTTTACTGCTAAATAACAACAGGGCTAATTAGGCCCTACCGTCCGTTGGACAGTTAAGCATTTCTGTATAAAGGCTGCCAAAATGACACTGAAACAGATAGTAGAAGATAACTTTTATATCTTGCTGACATCGATGAATCCTTCTCATGATCTGTTGGGCAGGCTGTTCTCAGTACCATTTATCAAAGATCGAATATCTTCTATTTGCCAACAGCTCAACGATAAGAACTTTGCACTTCTGAATGCATTACGTGACGTACCAGCCGATATTCAGGAATCGGTGATGAATGGTTTCATTTTAGCTCTTAGAGAAACTGGCCAGGATCATGTTGCTAACATATTCCGCAGAGAAAATAACAAAGTTATTATGTCGCTTGAGCATCGTCAACTTCTTTGCGAAAAACGGCCTGATCTTTGCAACTTCCTAAACCCCACAGGCGAACTGCGCTACTGCCTGGTATCTTCAGGAATTCTCTCAGATACAGATGTGCAAAAAGTATTGAGCAAGGCAGGGCTCAGCGAAATGGCAGATGAAATGATCGTTACTCTTGTGAGAAAATCGGACGACGCTTTCGACCACTTTATTACATCGTTGCACGAAACTGGACAATCACATGTTGCCTACATTCTGACCGGTGAAGGTAACAGCCGGCCTTTGAAGAAAGAACACAGAAAAAGACTGCTAGACTCAAGGATGTTCTTGGTAGATAACATTGACTCAAGAAACAGCAACTTTGTAACGGCTCTGATCTGCAAAGGCGTTTTCTCTAGTTCCGAGGCAGAGCGAGTGACCAGTGGCCGCACATCGGCAGAACGAAATGAACTCATTCTTGACCTGATTGCCAGGAAATCACAGTCCGATTTTTCAACTTCATCTCTGCTCTGAACGACACCAACCAAACACACTTAGTGGTTAACTCATCGGAGCAGACCTTGTCGCCAAGATTAAGACTATCTATGAATCCGGAACACATGAGAATCGTATACATGACGTAGATGCAGAGCTATTGGTATACATGACAGAAATGTTCCAAAGCAATGGCGTTGTAGTGAAACAATTAAATGAACTTCTCTTAGCTAGAGGTGTTTCTGTGTTTGATATCAGAGAAGGTTGCATTGCGGTCACCTTTACATGCAGAAATGTCAGATCGCTGCAGCATCTTCGTCTTCTATTTGACTCTGGAAACTTGGAGAAAGAGTTAAATGAAGCTTTTTGTTCCCACTTTGCAGAGAAAGGTCTTAAGTCACTAACGGTGCAAATATCGGAAGATCAGTTGGAACAGTGTACCGAGGCGTTCGTTCGTTGGAGTGCAATGAGCTCAACGCACCGCGAAGCATTGCTGAGGTCAGCAGAGAAGCTAGTGGACAAGATGACCGTAAATGAGAGTTTGTTGGACAAACTGTCGTTTTGCAAAAGACGCAGAGAAGCCATTGAAAATGCAGAATCACGTGCAGGAAGCGTAAAGACGTTGATTGACATTGTGTCACGTCAACCTAACTCCGCCTTCGAACAGTTTCGCAACGCTCTCAACGACACTCATCAGACTGAAGCGGCCGATATCATCATCGAAGAACACAACAAAATGCACCATAATATAAGCTTATCGGTTAGTAGGTGTAATATGTCATTTAAATTTAGTAGGGCTATTGAGTTTTTGCGAAAGTTCTGAATATTTTGCTAAAAGCTAAACTTTTTGATTTGAAATTGCTGACGAATATTTATTTTGAAGAATGATATATGTGTATGTTTTCCGTAGAAGAAAAGAGGTTTGATAATTTGAAATTTGAAAAAGGCAGGTTTTGACAATTTTAAGTATGTGGTTATTTTGAAGACCCTATTGTATTATTATTATTATTATTATTATTATTATTATGCCGTTATAATATAAAGGGACGTGGTCTCGGTCTCGACGTCGCGGTCTCGAGACGTAGGCCTGCTATAACGTAGGCCTACTAGTCTCGCTGCTGTGTCGTCTGGGACGAAGTGCAGTGCTTAACTCAACGTCTCGCTCTTAGCCGTAAAGTTCTTGGCGTCTCGTCTCGGATCTCCGGCCACTTCGTCTCGTCAAACGTTTTGCGCATGCTCGCTTTAGTTCTCCAATAGGCCTACTAACAGACAACTAAACCGTAAAGTGACATAGTGGCCCGATCTCTCCCATGTGCTACCAATGTTTGATCTTGCTCATCTGCTAGGTTACGTAAGATGCAATCTGGTTAGGGCCTATTGGAAAATTTGCTAACGATGCTGTGTTCTGATTTGGCACAAATAATGATAAGAGCTCGGTGTCTTTATGGTCACAGACTTTCATTTTTCATGCAGATGTTGAGTGGTGTGTTGTATTATGTGGATGAATAATTGCTGTAGAAACAGGCGAAAACAGGGAAGTATGTCGAATGGATAACTCGGCTTCGAGGTCAAACACAAAAATATCACCCGAAGCCGGAAGGAGTTTACGAGCTTAAACCACCAAGAAGTAAATATCTTGATTCGCTTTACCCAATAGCGTCGTCTCTGCAGCAGCAACAGCAGCGCGACAAAGTTGAAACGTTTCGACAGTCTGATTTCGGCTCTGGCAAGTTTAACTCTACGAACTTAGTCGCTGTCAAAAGTGTCAGTAGGTAGAATAAGGTAAAATGCGTTAAATTTACCACAACTAATTGAACATAACAATCTTTGGCTACATTTTATTGTTTAAAATTTTGAAGCCCGGGAAATTTCTTTTTTTTTCTCTCGTCTAGAGCCGGCCCTAGCCAATTGGTGGCCCTGTTCCAACTGCGCATCTTTGTCCATCTTTTCTCTCCTTTGGTTCTTCCCTCCTTTTCTCTTTTCTTCTCTGCTTTTTTCTTTTGCTTTCTTTTTTGTCGTCTTTCCGTCCCTTTAAAACAGTGGCGTAACCAGAAATATGAATTGAGGAGGCCCCTTTTCTTCCAGCCTTTTAACTTTTTTCGCTTTTTTCTTTCCATTCCTTTCTCCTGTTACAAGCAACACCCTTAAATTTTAGCTACGGGTGTGGGAAGCGCTATGAGCTCCCCAGCGAGGTCTGAATCTGAGCTTCTGTTGAAATCCAATTTGGTGCATTAGTAATAGCATTAGAATATGAGATCTGGTGGCAACAATTTGAGTTATTTTCTTGTGTTCTTAATGTTTGTTTTTAACTAAAAATTGTGCCCGGCAATTGGAGTGCTGGATGGGAGCGGGGCTTCTTGTCTACGCCACTAGCTGCCTCAGGACCACCTAAGATCGACATCTGGGGAAGCGTCGTGAGCTATCTCTGCTGGGTCCGCAACGGAGCCCGGACCGCAGTCGCATTTTGCTGCATTGTATGCTCACAAAACGCACCTGGTTGCAGCAGTAAGTTCTAATTTTTCGGTCAGCATTGCAAATTTGCAATGAGTGAGAAAAAATACACAAGCCAATCCAGGCTTAGGTCATTTTTTTGTGTTTGTGCCATTATAATACACATTAAAGTCGTTTTAACTGGCAAGTTAATTTATAGGCCTACGAAACTTGTCGGGTCAAAATGACGGTTCTTTAAAATTGCCGGCTTGTGAAAATGGCTAAAGTTAAATCTCCCTTGCAGTCTCCGAATTGAGAACAGGGTAATGATTTTTGGAATTGGGTCTGGGTATCCGGTTCCTGGTACAAATCACATATACATACATTTTATTACTCATATATTGGTCCTATTCGTTTGTAAAAATAACTCACATTAATTCAACATTATTAATATATGTATTTGTATTTAACACATCAAATCCGTTGAAATTGGGAAACGTAATTTATACCGACATTTTTTGGCGTCCAAAAAGGCGCCCCCCTAAAATCTGCGGTTTGGTTCGGCCGAACCCCTCGAACGTGTCTAAGGCCCCTGGTGCCTGATGAGCGTGTGGGTCACTGTAGGGGCCTACATGTTCTTTGCATATTTGCAACTGATCGCAGCAAACACAGCTGAACTTGCTTTTTTCCATGAGATGACTATGTATTTTTAAAATACTTTACAAATTAACAGCTGACGCGGTACATATATGTTTTTGTGTGTACAGATGGACGTGTGATCAAGAGGATCTGGACTCATGCCTGTAGGGTATTGGGTGTGGCGTCAGTCGACGACGAGCTGTTTGCGCTGCTGCTCCGTGACGACAACCAAGTCGCCGTCTACTCCCTCAGCGACTACCAACTACTGCGTCACATCCATCTGCCTGGACTCAAGCGTAGTGATTTCAGTGACATGACATCGTGCGTACGACACAAATGTCTTTATGCGTCTGACTGGTATAACGGATGTATACACAGATATGACTTGAGTAGTGGTCCTAGTGGAGTTATCGCAGCAGTGAAACGGATTACAAGTAGGCGCATTATTAAGTGGCCAGTACCTGGCAAACCCTGCGGTCTGTCAGTAACCCCCGGCAGTTGTAATCTTCTCGTTGCATGTTTGGAGCCTAGTAAACTGGTAGAGTTGCGAGCTGACAGTGGCCAGCTTGTACAGGAAATAACACTGCAGTCAGACATTGTGTATCTGCATCACGCCGTACAAATGACCACTGGTCAGTATGTCGTCTGTCATGGTAGCTACTACACACTTAATGAAGTGTGTATGGTTGATGCTAAAGGTAGAGTAACACGCAGTTACGGCGGTCGGCGCGGCTCTGGCGTAGGACAGTTGGACTGGCCGCGTCACTTGGCTGTAGATGAAGACTCACAGTACATATTTGTGGCTGATTGCCTCAATCACAGAGTTGTGTTGTTATGTCCGAAGTTAGAGTTGGTAGGTGAGTTCAGAAATGGAGTTTCAGACCCATGGCGACTGTATTTCCATCAGACAACACAACGTCTGTTTGTAGGTCAGCAGGTCGGTGGTGTTGATGTTATTCAGCTGTAGAGGTCACGTGTTTATAATTAGACCCATCAGTGACGTCATCAATTTCATTGGCTAATGCATGTACGCAGTATGTAGTTTCGTGCCGCCAGAAGCGATAAACAACAACCTTCGAAATATTATTAACTTTTAATATCATAGGCCTATGTTAAAACACACGTTGTCTATGAGTTTTATTGACTTCATACCTTGTCGACTTCTCCAACTCATTTGACAGTGTCTTACCGGAACTTGGAAGGTTTTTGCTGGTGACATATTATTATTGTTCATAATATATTGCTTTTGCCCGCCGGTACAATACGTATTTTTTCTGTTTTTATCCGATGCTTTGGTGCTGTAATGAATGCACTGAAGCAACTTTTGTGATCGTTTAACAAGTATACTGAGCCGTCTTGTTCTACTACTCGTAAGCTATTGCGCTGCCTATTATTTGATCCTTTTACTGACAGTTTTAACGATTAATGGCTGTACTTAACAACTAACAATGATGTTTTTGTTATTCTAGCAGTGTATTTACTATTGTCTAATTTTATGCTTTTATATTAATATTATGAATTTGTTTGCTGAAAGACATTACTAACAGACATTTATTTTTCATTGTTCTCTGATATTGTTCTCCGTCTCTGGACGTTTGTTACTGATGCATTCTTTGGGAATAAAGGTTGATTTATTGTTTGCAATAAATGTGTGTCAATTTTCATTGATTTGAAACTCAGAAATATTAGCTGTTGTAATTTTTGCTGACAGTTTTGTAGTTTACTTTATTTACTACACATCATATATTATACAGATTTTCAGTTAAATATAATTTTTGTGCTTCCAGTTGTCGTTTGTTTTTAATAAAAATCTCCGTTCCTATAACTTTTTTGGACCTTTAAAAATATTGGTGCAGATTGTTGTTTGCTTTTAAAGCTTTAATGATAAAAATACTCTTTGCGTCTAGTTTGCTTTGCTGCAGCATATTTACTTTAATTTTCATGGGCTATTTAGTGTGTCAGTTTTGTTATGACTTGGCATGATATGAGAATTTTTTTTAAATTACAAATTTTAATCCCCCATCTCTAGCCTACTTTTTTAACAGAGTGCAACCGGAACCACAAGAATTTTTATTTTAGGCCAATATTACCGCCGCCAAAGTAAGAAGCTGGTTATGTTTTAAGTCTGTCTGTTTTTTTAACAGAATTACCCCCCAAACATTATTTACGTAATATCGGCAAGTTGTGGGCGGATTCTTATGAAGTTAAAAAGCGGTCTAGAGTGGCCCGACTACCAAGCTCAGATTTGTGCGGGGGTGGAAAGAGGCCAGAAACAATTATTATTGCATTTTTGTCGGCAATTTGGATCACTATCGGTATTCTGATTATTTTGCAGCAATCGTTATATTTGCTGTCGCAATTCATGTACACGGTGTTTCATAAAAGGACCCCTTTTTCTTTCTTTTATAATTTAGTCAAATGATGATCAATTCACAAAATTTTTTTAGCAGTAGTAGCCAAAATAATACTAATTTAAAATATTTAGCGGAATGTGGCTGTTGATTAAATAATCTTTGCTAGTCGTGACGTAATACTGACGTCATAATTTGCATTTATGCACAAGCTTGCTCGTTTCAACTGGTGCTTTCAGTTGCTTTTTCGATGGTGAACTTTATCTGGTTCGCTGATGGCAAATTGTTGAAGTTTTACCATTGCAGCAGCAAAAAATCGCCCAAAACAATTGCTTTCACGCATTTGTGGAGATAGCTTGACTTTCGCTGCTGATTGCAGCTTCCAGCAACACGGTGACCAGCACACAGAGATTGCGAGATGGTTGAGTTTCTAGCTCGCGAGACACCTGATTTCAAGCCCCCATGTCGCTTAGTGCTGACATCCTTGGTCCTTGGTTCATCCCGCATCCAACTGGACACATTGGGCCACACTCCGACGCCGTCCGTGTCTGTCAAGAGCTACCACCTCTGCTTCTTCCCAGGCGAACCCCATCTTTTGTAAGTCTTTGTTCACTGTGCTCCTCCAGTGATAAACATTGTTTCATCAGCGAACCGGATGAAGTTCACCATCGAAGTAGGGTAGTAACTGACAACACCAATTAAAACAAGCAAGCTTCTACTCACGACACATGATGACGACAGTATTACGTCACCACTAGCAAAGAATATTTAATTAACAGCTATATATTGTTAAAATATTTTGAATAAGTATTTCTTCAGCTACAACTATCAAAAATGTGGTGTAAATTGATCATCATTTGAGTAAATTATGAACGAAAGAAAAAAAGGGTCCCTTTTTATGAAACACCGTGTAGAAAGAGAAAGTCAACAATAGGCACAATCTTTGGCTTTGATTTAAACTCTTCGACTCTTTCTACACCGTTTCCCGGAAAAAAAACGTCACGCAGTCATTTTCGTATCTGTCTAAACCGATTTTCAAAACATTTTCACTGGTACACTCTGTAGCATGAGAAATTATGACGTTTTGGAGACAGAGTGAAGTGTGAGGTCAAAATTTTTCATCTATAGGGGCATTGGTTAAAAAAGCTGTACAGTACCTTTAACCTTTTAACCTTTAACCTAATTTACTGTCAATGCCTGAGACGCTCACTAGCTAGTATAATAGCAGAGATAGCAAGGACCATCCATGACTGGTGACTACAATAACGTAAATACGTAAAGTCCTTCCCGAGCCTTACGGCCCATAGGGCGGCGCTGATCTCCGTTTCATAAGGCCCTCAGCCAGACACCAGTTTTTACACTGCGAGACCACGGATACGGGGCCAGTGTATCGCGCGGTGTGCCTGTTTACGTCCCAGCGGTGAAGCCGGTACCAAATTATACTGCTTGGTGACAGAGGCACATGTGTGTGTGTGAACAACTTGCCTAAGGTCGTTTCCCGGCAGTGTCCCGGTGCGGAGTCGAACCTGCGCCCCTGAGTGACCTCAGGATTACAAGTTCGGCACGTTACCGTTAGACTACAATAACATCAAGAGAAATGTCGACGTCGAGTGCCGCTATATTAAACGTCCGTCCGTCTAGTTACCGAGCGTCTCAGGCATTGACAGTAAATTAGGTTAAAGGTTAAAAGGTTAAAGGTACTGCACAGCTTTTTATAGAAACCCCATCACAGAGCTACGTAGCGTCACCTGCCATATACAGGATACGGGTGCACGCGCGCGCTTTAACCCTAGCCAGATAGACCTGTACTCGATTTACTTACCGCGGAAGGATTGAAGGCTGAGTTAACCTAAGCGGTTGTCGCTGGTTACATACAAAGATTGTTTTCCTGCCCGCCGGCAGTCACCGATCCAAGTACTAACCCGGCCCGGAGTAGAGCAACTTCGTTTATCGGACACAACGCGTTACCGCTACGCCACGCCACCAAACTCACAAACCGTGCATGATTATGTGAGAGTAGAAGCAAAACATTACGTTTTCCTTCGTTGCCGTCAAAATAATTGGGAAAAGTTTGTAGGCGCTCGCGATGCAATTTCTCTGTTGGTTTGTGTGTAAACAAGATAATGTTCATACGAACACGATGTCTGTCCAATGCTTTTCGATAGTTTACAGTATATGTCCGTACAAATATAATTAGTGGGCTGTTTAGACTAGTAGAAAAAAATCAAGCAGTTTAATTTCAAATTGTACAGCAGCAATGATCCATTCATCCTTCTGTATTATTTTAACTAAACTAGAAATTTGGGACAAAGCCCAACGTTAGTCCGCCGGGCGCCCTAAGTCCGATTGGGGGAAATTAGGGGGAGGGGTAAAGAGG
>Ga0209367_1012826_pt1 | contig 10890 bp, 5 predicted proteins | sample WorMetLIZISLAND2_FD_187412 | JGI IMG/M metagenome (GOLD analysis project Ga0209367, IMG submission 187412) | Marine gutless worms symbiont microbial communities from Max Planck institute for Marine Microbiology, Germany - Olavius geniculatus... ... | reverse complement strand
AGCTTTGTTTTAAGCTTGCAGTAAGCCTCCAACATTGCACCCCATACGTGATAGTCCATTGGGTTTATATTCGACGAATTTGGTCTTTTGTGATGATATCTGGACAGCTGGCCCGCAACCAGTTTTCTGCGCTGCGCGGCGTTGTGCGCTGTGTGTGCTGACAAGCCCGACGCGCCGTTCTGCTGGAAGATGAATCCGGTGCGCAGACGGCAATTGCTTTTAAGGAACGATAGTTTAGTGATAATTTATAGACAATACAAATTGCTGTTTATCAAAACGTCACTGTGATGTCATCGGCAGTAACGTGTAACCATTTTTTGGAAAATTAAATAGCATTTTTAGCATGATCATTTTCAAATGCCAAAAAATCGGTAGGCGGTCATGTTAAAAAATCTATAACTTCGTCGTTTATTAACAGAATCACATTTTACTTGGCTGTTAGATGTAGAAGGCTTCAGTAAATAAAGCTGTAAAATTTCGTATTAAAATCCCAAACGGTTGCTGAGAAAACGACGAAAAAATTTAGGGGTCCACTTTTTTCTGCCGCACAGTGTATATCCGTTACAGACGACAACGACGACGACGGACAGACAGACAGACGACAACCGTACCGTAAGCTAACTGTCACTAAAGTCCGGTCGGCTAAAAACAGAAACGAAGATCTTATATTCGTATAAAATCTTGCATTATACGAGTAGATCTGGTGCTAAATCTGCGGCTGTGTTAGATCGCGTACATGATACAGGCTGTTTCGTTGTTGTTTTTTTACGCGCGACAGCGTGTGATGCTTCGCGCGTCCTAGCCATCGTCTAGGCGTTTGTCTGTGTCTGTGTGTGTGTCCGTCACACCCTGATACTGTATCAAAACGGCGAAACCTAGAAACACGAAATCTTCACTATGGGCTACCTCAAGGACTCTTGCTTATCGTGACAGAATTTCGTGCCCCTGGGTGAAGGGATTCCCTTTGAACGAGAGCGTCAAAGAGGGGTACCCCTTAAAACGTTAGTTTGCCACTATTAGCTCGTATAGTGTGAAAACGGCTGCAGTGTGGTACAGACATGCTGTTTATCATAGGCCTAACAAGCACTGGTGACGGGCTTTTTAGATTTATCATCATCGATGACCTTGAACGACTTTGAACCTCCAAAATAGTGATTTTTAGCGAATGTTTCGCAATTTTTGGCTGCAGGGCACATTTCAAGAGTGATTCGCGACAAAACAAATTTAAATAGACCAAGACAATTTGCACATAAAATTTTCAGCATTAAACGCAGATTTTAGCAATCCACTTTCCGACTCCGTAGATTCAAGGAGGCCTGCGCACGCGAGCGCCAAAGAAAGGCACCCCTCTAAAAACTGGTTACTTTTACCAATATTGGCGCGTCTATAGCGTGAAAACAATTGAAGATAGGCATAAACATGCTGCTTATAGTTAGCAATTGTTCTTGTTACAAGCACTGGTGACCAGCTGTTTAGCGGTATTGACAACGATGACCTCGAATGACCTTGAACATTCAAAATAAAAAGTTTTTAGTGTTTTTTTGCGATTTGCAACTCCCGTGCACACTTCAAAGGTGAATTGCGACGAAATGGCTAAAGATAAACCAAGACAATCTGCGAACAGGAACTTCTAAGGCTGTCGCGCGTTTCATGAGCTTTGTTCAAATTACTTGTTTTACGAACTGCGACAAATGTGAAAATTCCCGAAGTGTCACGGCGCGCCGGCGCACGTCAGTTTAATTGACTACTAACCAGCGATGATCACGTGGTGCGGGCTCGTCGCTGTTTGACGTCACTTCCGGGGCGTTCTGTGTGACGCCTTATTCGACGCGACGGTCTGTTAACGATCCTCGACTCTGCACGATCGGCTTCAAATCGCCGACTGTCACGACATTGGCGTGCGCTGTCGCCCAACAAGTTTCCAACGAACCACAGAGTTTATTTCGCTGGCAACTTAACGTTTTCAGCCGAAATAATGACTTTTTTTAGGTCATGGTTACATTTTTTAAATTGTTTTTTTTTTCGCAAATCTTGCAAAAAAGTTTTTTTAGCATAACCTCACCACGTTGCATGCACAGATGTATCGTTTTTACGCGGCCTTACAAAATTTGCTTTTGTAAGTAAATAAATAAGCAAGTAAAGTGGGAATTTACATAGCACTAAATTAACCTCTAATGCGCTCGTCACCCTAGTACAGACTAAACAAAACTGTTTCGAAAAATTGTTTGAAACTGTCAAATCAAAACTTTGACCGACTGAAACAAAATTTGCTGGAAATTTCTTGCGTACCAAAAGTTGTGGACTTGCTAAAAACTACTAAACGCAATTGCAGTGTCGATCGTCAACGATTGCTCTGTAACGAGCCTACGCTATTACCAGTGACTATTCTAGCGACAGCTGGGCTTCTTGTTTAAGAATACGTCGTATTATAACGTATTTTATTTTATGTTACAGAAATTCGTAAAAAATAGGCAACTTAAATTTACGTACAAAACATTTCAGTCTACTGTTTTATTTCTGAATTGTTTCCTAAATTGGTTTCTAAATTGCTCTATACATAGTCGATGCACGTTTGTTGAATTTCAATAACACGATCGGTCAGTCAGCGAAATATTAGGCTACTTCAATAGAGAGCGGCGTAATAGCAGAAGGTATTCCGGAGTCGCAATGGGCGTGGTCAGCACCGCGAGCGAGCGTTGTCATTGGTCATTGAGCAAAGACGTCATCGTGCAGCAGCAGCAGCAACAGCAGCAGCAACTTGTATGTTGGCGACGCGGCAATCGACTGTCACCCAGCGACGCTATATAATCGACTGGAACAAAAGCTTTTTTTCCCATAGAATGATGCAGTCCGAACGCTTTGAACTGAGAGAGACCGCGATAACAGGTGCGTGGTAATATTTTCGTGGACTCGCCGACCGTTACGAAACAGAACAGCTTGGGTTTGCTAGCGCTTGCTGCGGAACTTTTCTGTCACAAATTGCGTGATTTTTTTTTAAATTTCCAATAACTACACTGTGAAAAACGGACGGATTATCGTATAGGTTAATTTTGTTTTTTTAGTATTTTTTATTGAATCTTCTAGTAACTTCTCATTGAAGTGACTGTTAAAGAGCCGTCACACCTCAAATGCTTCACTACACCAGCTTACCTTGTAAAATATTAATGGCAGAAGCAACACGTTAAGGCGTGGTGGTATTTTAACAATGACTTCGTTGCAAATTTGTTGCTCTGTGCCGGAGAAAACATTTTGGAAACAACGGCGACGCCGCGAAGATTCGCACTATTCCGACAGACACAACACTAATATGCACAGCGTACACATAATGTTCTGTAGGCCCACTGAGTCGAAAATATTATTTCGAACATGGCTTAAACCTGATAGAACTATCTTCGTAATTCCGACAGAATGAAAAAGAATCGACTGCACCCTGCACGTAGTTAAGCGTGATTACAACAGTAGAACGACATGATGTCATGGGATATGAGCGAGTGTTGCGTATGGTTGACTGAAACCAGGAGAGAAGTTCAGTCGTTTTCTGCCAAGTCTGTTATCGCTGTCTTTAAATGAGTTCAAGCGTGTTTGAGCGGCTACTGGTGTGACGCAACGGCATTCGAGGGCTTCAGCGTGAAGACGCGCGATAGAAGCCGCATCGTTTGCGACAGTGGATGCTCCTCTGATAACCTCGCCTGCAGCAAGTCAGACGAAGAGAACAGGAACAGAATATAGAGAAAAGCTTGCGGAAAACTCGTTGCGGAATTGTTTTCGGCATTTATGCTATCCGTTTTTGAGCGTGTTCCATAATATTTCCGCGAATGGCGTATTCTTTGTCATTTTGTTTCTTAAAAAAATAAATAAGCTGGCGTATACTTGTCAAATTCGTGCTGCTGCAGTTTCTTACATTTTTATAAAGTTTTCACAACGATTCAGCGTATAATTAATTTCTATTCACCTTCGCTGCCCGTTCTTCGTCACTGCATTCTTGACCAGTAAACTGTGTTCTTTATTAAGTTCTCTGTGGCATTTGTAGGCATACTATCAGTTTTGAATGCGTCACGCTATGTTCTCAACAGATGAGGGTGTTAGCGTTTCATAATTTTGTTTAAATACTTGCACCACGTGTGTAGAATCGGAATGCTATGCGTGCAAGCTGCCAATTCGCGAGAAATTCGTCATGAAGGTTCAGGACCTGGACCGCTGCTGGCACATCCAGTGCTTGACTTGCGTCGACTGTCATCTGCCGCTCCGAGACAAGTGCTTCGCGAATGGCGATCAGATGTTCTGCCGAGAAGACTTCTATCGGCCAGTATTACTACTAATATCATTGTTATTAGGCCTTATCTGTGACGATGGTTCACCGGAGATAAGTGATATCCGCACAATATACTTTCTGTAGGCTAAAGGTGCTTTCTCACTGCGCGCGTCAACGCGTGTTGCATATTCATGCGCCAACTAATCAAAGTGTTCTAGCCAGACTCAAATTATCATAAACAGAAGCTGTGACGAGACGTCCGGTAGTTATGTATCCGCTTTTCTAGTGTGAGGTAGCGCTTGGATTAGGGTTTGATTGAACAGTCGATTGAACAGTTTTGGTCGTCGGCGCTTTGCTGTTGCGGGCCCGTCGACATGGAATTCGCTGACTGGCAGTCTTCGTGTTCCAGAACTGAGTCTTGTCACTTTCAAACGTCAGATTAGTTGGCTCATGAATATGCAACACGCGTTGACGCGCGCAGTGAGAAAGCACCTTGGTTGATGGCGTGGTGTAGTGGTAACGCGTTTGATCCGATCAGCGAAGTTACTGTACGCCGGGCCCGGTTAGTACTGCGATGGGTGACTGCCTGTGGGCAGGTAAACCATTTCAGTGAATAACCAGCTGCCTAGGTCAACTCAGCCTTCCATCCCTCCAGGGTAGGTAAATCGAGTACCGGCCTATCTGGCTGGGGTTAAGGCAAGGCGTGTTCACTTTTGTCGGGTGGCAGGTAACACTGTGTGATCCCATATGACAAGTGACGCTCCGTAGCTCTGTGAGGGGTTCGCTCCTTAACAGTTATACACCTACCTTTACCTTTACCTTTACCTTTACCTTTACCTTAACTGTTCTGTCAGGTATAATAATACGACAGTCATTACAGACGGAGGCGACGGTGAGGGAGTAAAATTAAAAACACTGTTGTTGTGCCTGCTATTCCAGCTTAACAAACTTTCATGCAAAGAACAATAATGTTACAAGTTAACCTGCGTTCTTGCATCATAACTAAAGGCTAGTACAGAGCGACGTAAATGAACTGAACTGAACTGACATAGCTTATACCCCGTTTATACGATGAAGCAAACATGAAGCAAACGTATTCATAATACACGTGCACGACGTGTGCTCTAAGTTTGCTTCATGTTTGCTTCATCGTATAAACGGGAAATTCGTCTTTGACGAACTGACCAGTGGAGAAGCAGTAATGCATTACCGGTACAATGGGCACCGTCTAACGGCGTCGGCGGTCTACGTGACTACGCTCACGTACGCGTCAATCAATGACCATTGAGTTCGCCCTGCTTACTCATTGACCAGTTCGTCAAAAACCTCGCGATGTTTAATTCGTCAATTGGTTGCATCGATGCACATGAATATTCGTGATGTCCATGCCGAAGCATTGAATTTTGTGACGTCATGATGCATCGATGCAATCAATCGATGAATTAAACAACGCGAGGAAACTGAACCGCGTCAGTCCAGCTCTGTTCAGTTACGTCGCTCTGTACGCGCCTTAAAGATCATGCCGAGTGCTGGAACGTGATTGTACCGTGTGTGTGCAGTCGATATGCAATGAGGTGCGCTGGTTGCAGCGGCAAACTGCCTCCAGCCGAGGTCGTCAGGCGAGCTCAACAGTACGTCTACCACCTTGACTGTTTCACCTGCACCGTGTGTGGTCTCCAGTTCAACACTGGCGACCAATTCTACTTAGTGGCAGAGGACAGGAAACTCGTCTGTAAGGCCGACTACCTGACAGTCAACGCAACCAGTCAGTTCCGTCTTGTTCCGTCATTCTGCTCAATGAAATAAAACAATTCACCGATTAAATTACAGTTTGCAGCGATAAATTTACAGAGACCAGGACGTGCCCCGCAGGCTCACCAAAGCATTTATGGCAGATTTAGAACAAGTTTTAAAACGTAACAAAAGTTGGAACATATTACGTGAGAACGTAAAAACGTGCATAAAACCTTAGAAAATTTTGTGCTTCCAATTGTCGTTTCCGAAAAGGCTGTCTCGAAAAAAATGTATTAAAATATTTTTGCAGTTTGTACTTTGTTCTCAAAATTTTACTGGAAAACCTGTTTGCTTTTAGTCTGTTATGCTGCAGTAGCTTTCTTTATTTAATGTGTTAAGTTGTTTTAATGAGTCGTTGTGTAATATCACCTATGTGCCATGATATAAAAAATTTTTTTTCTTCAAATTTCTACCCCGTCCTTACGTTTTATCGTCCGCTTCAGCCGGAAGCCCATAATTTGTAAGCTTAATTGATAGGCTTAACAAAGACGTTGCGATTCACGCATAGACCACGGTAACAGCGTGTACCGCATGCTTATTTATTTTACTTATTTATTATAAAATCTACACGACGAAGTACAAGATAGGCAAAGAAAAGGACAGAGTGAACATATAAATAGAGTAACTAACATAAGAACGAAATAAAATGTAACACAGTTTGCGCTATGGGGACAAGCAGTGAACGGCAGCGGTCGGGTGAAACGTGTATGTAGAAGATAGCTGCGTCCCGGACGCTGACGACGGCGGCCGGGTCTACAGCGGCGCAGGCGGCAAGCGACCACGAACGACGATCAGCAGCCAGCAGTTGGATGCGTTGAAACGCGCCTACAACGACAGCTGCAAGCCCGCCAGACAGGTGCGCGAAAGACTTAGCGCCGAGACCGGGCTGGATGTGCGCGTCGTCCAGGTCTGGTTCCAGAATCGCCGAGCCAAGGAGAAGCGACTGAAAAAGGACGTCGGACGACACTACCCCAGACATCATCATCATCATCAGCAGCAGCAGCAGCATCGAAGCAACAACCCTCGTGTCACCGACGTCGTAGGTCACGACCTACTACTGCAGGCTGCAGATTCCGACGTCAGCTCAGAAACGTCGAACGATTACTTCGCGCGTAAGTTGGCCAGCCCATTGATGTAACTTCTGGTGCTATGTAGTAGAAATGAATCAAACTTGAACTGGGTTGTTGTATCGTAGTGTTCTACGAGTGGCAGTCCAATCAACGACGAACCGGAAACTGTAGTAGGCCCAACTTCAGTATCCAACTATTGAAGCAGAATAAAGCTGAAATCAGCTGACAACACCGTTCTACTGATGTGTAATAAACGTTTGGGAACATATTATTTTATACAAAAACGTGATTTTTACTCTGTTTTATTGTTTCCAGCGTTTTAAAATGTCAATAAAATTTATAATAAAATGTATTGACATTTACTATTAAATAAGTATTTAATACTGAACGGTAACGAAAACTGAAATGTTATTGATAAGAAAACAGCGAATTTTGTTTTAGAGAATTGGATTAATTCAGGCTTACTAATGTGTGATGACAAACATGGACGGCGCCAAAAGGGGAGGAGGCAGAGGGGGCAGCTGCCCACCCGTGCCCTTACCCTTGCCCCCTAGTTGCCCCCAGGAAAAATTTTATTGTGATAAAGTGCTTTCTGGGCACTTTATCATGCCATGCCAAAGTGTAACTTATTAAACGTCATTTTTGCAAAACAACCCATATATCTGCGAGTTTTTTTGCGTTTCCGAATATAAAAAAGCAGGCAAATTTGCGATTTCCATTGCACGCCCAAAAGCTAAATGTGCTTTAGCTTCAGGGGGCTTCGCCCTTGACCCCCAACCAGAGGCTCTGCCCCTGGACTCCGCTACATCTTTTCAATGCATACAACAAGTGCATGAGGTCGACATTTGGCCCACACACAAAAATTATTGCCCCCTGTGCCATGGCCCTTACCCCCACCGTTTTCCCCTTGCTTCAGATTCATAGCCCCGCCCATGATGGCAAAAGTTTAACGAATATGAAAAAAATGCATCCTGAAGCAAAGGTTTTAGTCAGTAAGCCTACGTCAAGTACAAAAGGACCACGTTTTTAATCGTTTCTTAGTTCGACGTCAGGATAGTTTTAAAAAAAAATTATTTGTTGTTGTATACAAGCGTTTACTTAATTTTTTTACATTCGCTGATATATTATTTTACACGTGTACATGGTTGGCGATGCAGAAGACGTCTGCGGACCGCAGCTGCAGCAGCAACCGGCACATCATCAGTTGCACGCCGGTGATGTAAATGCTTACCCGCAGTGCTGTAACACGGTACACGGTCACGAGCTTGTCAGCGCAGTGACACCGTCATCTCACGAATTTTCCTCTGGCGGCGAATGTCTGCGCTCATTGCTTACTGGCTGTGGCAGAGGTGACGACATTGCCCGCAGCCTGCTTGTCAACCTACCTTCACGTGGACTACGCGGACACGAATTGCTTTCCAACGAATTCTACGCGTCTACGTTGTCGGGACCCATTTCACCGACGCCGTCGCCCTACTGACTGCAGACAGTGACGTCATTTCAGTAAATCAAGGGAGTTTCACTCTTTCCCCTCTTTTCTTCTCCTTCCCTCCTCTTTCCCCAACCCCCTTCTCTTTCCCTCTCCGCTTTTCTTACCCTCCCCTCCTCTTAGAAGTCGTGCCTCTTAGCTAGATGGTTTAGGGGAGCGTTAATGTAAGTTTTCCCATCGGAGTTTGGGGCAAAGCCCCAGCCGAAATCAAATTTGATGCATTTTAGCCTTGAAATGTGACAATTGGTGGCAACGATTTGAATGATTTTTCTGAGAAATCACCTGACAAATTTCGTGCAATTTACACAGTAAAGGTCAGTCGGGGACCACGCATTTGTCGTCAGTCGTTTACGCAGGACTCACTCAGGGAAGAAATTGAAATCATAAATCCATGGCGGGTCCGTAACCGCCTTAGCTCCCATAAATGCCGCCCCGACTGCACACCGATCATCAACGTGCTCCATGATGCTAGCCTATGGTGGTCACAATATGTAAAATAAAAAAACAATTCTTGGAAAATGTCTTGCAAATGTTTTTACGTGACCACATCTAAAACGTTTCTTCCGGTGTTTTATTTTGTACGTAACCACTTCAGATCTTCAAGCCTTGCGCAGTATTGCTGAATGTTTTGTAAGAACTTTATGCCTGGTTGTTCCTGTCTGTGTAATGCCAAATAGCAGTATTTTATAGGGTGTTTACACGATCCAGCAAACTTCCAGCAAGCTTCCAGCATTAGCATGTGTATTTTGAATACATTTGCTGGAAGTTTGCTGGACGTTTGCTGGATCGTTTAAACACCCCATTACGCGATTAATTGATATTTTGCAACGTTTTGCGGTTTTTCACGTGCACCGGTACCCACGTCATTAGGCCTGAGCGATAGCTAAGTATCTGTAAAATGTTGTATACTTGACTTAATGCGGGAAAAACAATATCGGATGTGTAGTTAAACGTTGCATATCACCATCCCATCATTTTATTGCAGAAATGATACCAGCAACAACACTAACATGGCATAACATAAAAAAATCACAACAGGAACGAGTCAAAAGCTAAAATAGCTTTTACAGGGATTCGCCCCTAATCAGGCACAAATTTACACAAATGATAGGCAAAAAACGATAACAGTTAGGCTAACTTAAATACTAGCCTATACAGTCTCAAAGAATAGAGAGTATTACTGTAGCAACTAGCTACTATAGCTATATTCGCTAGTCTGCTACCGTCAGCTTTTGCTTCAGTCTTTTTTCTATCGTGTAGACTATACGGACGGCGAAGTTACACCATTTGCGTTTCCACGCTGCCACGAAATAAGGTAACGATATACAACAGCACGTAATAATTATATTAAGATTATGACAAACTAGAAACTAAAAGCGATCATCGATGCCTTAAACTTCCGCCGAAACTAGAAATGGACTTAATATCGGGGTCATAAGTAGGCCAACGCTTGAAAATTTTCCGAATCTAAATTGTGATCCTGATCGCCATCAACGTTTCATCACTTCGTTTTTGGCCAGTTCGTACCAGTCAAAAAAATTTATTTGAAAGCGTTCACTATTCATAGCTATTTTTGACTGAAGAGGTAATTGCTTTGACAACCCCCTATCTCTTCCGGCCTCCTCCCAAAAAAATCATTAAAATCCGTTATACCGTAACATTACACTGTACACTATCCACATCTGGGGGTGGGTAGACTGACACCGGTCCAGCCAAGTTCGTCGCATACCTTTTGTGTCAATAAAACACCAATAAATGAAATAACGATAGCCCTACTTATAGCAGTAATCTTCACGAATTAAGACAACGGGGAAGCTATAGTTACAATTCACGCGTTAGGCCCATGTGCCAATTGATGAACGCATATCAAAAAAATGTTAGTCAGGTGGTTGGAATTATGCGGGGGGTGCCGCCTAAGTTCTAAGTCCCAAAAGGCCACATTACGCGTATAGCATGTCCCGCACATACCTCTAACTCAAAAACAAAAAGTCACAGAAAAACCTAAATCGGTGCGAACGTTTACCAGAGCGGAAGTAGGCCTAACTGCAGAGGTGCCAATTTTCAGATCAAATGTCAAAGGTCAAGGTCACCGAACGTCAAATGTCTCAGCAACCCGCACAACGATTGTGACAACGCTACGCTATACTGTCAAGCGTGAGAGGCTCGGCATCTGGAAAAACGGCTTCATATACTGTGTCTGCACTGGTCACCGCTGTACATAGGCCCGTCGAGAGGGTGGGGTAAGGGGTAAGCTACCCCGGGCCCCGCGACGTTTGAAGGGGGGG
>Ga0209367_1012825_pt1 | contig 10890 bp, 4 predicted proteins | sample WorMetLIZISLAND2_FD_187412 | JGI IMG/M metagenome (GOLD analysis project Ga0209367, IMG submission 187412) | Marine gutless worms symbiont microbial communities from Max Planck institute for Marine Microbiology, Germany - Olavius geniculatus... ... | reverse complement strand
AGGCGACTGGAAGCTTGTGTTGTTGCTTGGAGCTGGTGCTGGTGATGAACACTTTGAACATTTGCAGTGGCAATGGAATTCTGGCATTTGATCATTATATAACTGTGTTGTTTCAACGATGTTATGAAATTGGTGTTGTAGCATGATCATTTTTGAATGCCGAAAAATCAGTAGGCGGTCATGTTAAAAAATCTATAACTTCGTCGTTTTTTAACAGAATCACATTTTATTTGGCTGTTAGATGTAGAAGGTTTCAGTAAATAAAGCTGTAAAATTTCGTATTAAAATCCCAAATGGTTGCTGAGAAAACGGCGAAAAAATTTAGGGGTCCACTTTTTCTGCCGCACCCTGTATAGGCTTACGTAGTTATTGAGGTGAGTGTTGTTGCGGGTGCGGTGCAGGAAGACGACTGTGAGGAGCTGATAGAGGCCAGTGCTCGGCTGGACAGTGAGTACGGTCATCTGTGTGACTGGACATTGGTTAACGACGAGCTTGACCTTGCAGTCACCGAGCTGTGTCAACTGGCTCGTGCTGTACAGACAGAGCCGAACTGGGTACCAGTCTCGTGGATCAGCTGATCTTGACCGCCAATGTATTGTATACCAACCCTCTGTGAGGTGCACTGCAATCAGCAAACCGGCGGCATTCCCGATCTACGCCGCTAACCTATAAATGACGTTTCACAGGACATTATTTGTGTCGTCGCTCTCTTTCTTTAAGCAGCGTTTCAGGACTTTATTGCCTACTGTCAGCCATGCCCGGACCTAGGCCTACTCACATGACATATTTTCTACGTGGTCTTAGATCAAAATATTGTTTTTTATTAATAAGGCCATTTTAAACGCTCTGTTGCTAACGGCCGAACTACGGCTGCTGCATTTCACAAGGTAGGCTAATGTAGCAACCGTGTTAAGGTGAGTTGGGCAAAACTATAGTCATCTAAGCCTAGGTTTAGGCCCACTTCAAGTTTTTCTTGATGTTGCATGTCAAAAAATATTAAAATCGGACAATGCTACGCACAGCTATTCAACAAATAAAAGTGGCATGTTTGTGACACACGGTGTAGAATATTTATTTTTAGCAGTGGTCCACATAGGCTATGCCTCAGAAAAGTCTCAAATACTCGCAGAAAAGTTTAATGATAATCCGTCTGCTGATTCGCATAAAACGCAGACTAGCCAACCTGATAGTGATCGACAAAAATTTCAGCCATCAGCATTAGCGATTCAGTACCTATTCAGTCGTCGATAAAAATCCCGTGTCACCGGGGCGCTGTTGCTAGGCGTATCAGCGTTGAACTTGAAGATTTACCGCATAATGTACATGTATTGCTCTATTACAATGCTAGTAACATGGTTTAGAATTTGTTGTTGTTGTGAAAAGACAAATGCCGGTATGTTTGTAGTTTTCGTTTCGATTTTTCGTAGATAAGATGTAACTTGAGGCCTTGTAGACCTGTAGATTAAGCTGACAGTGCGTTAGCGCCGAAGGTTGCAGTGTTCTGCACAAAACCCGATTATGTGCGGACGAGCAAATTTCTGTGTATAGGGAAGATTTACTTGGTCGTCTGTGGCAGACCGTTTCCACATCTTTGTGGGACTATAGGGCTAACGGCACACAGTCGGAGTGGACTATTTCGTCATCGTGTTCCCTGCAAGACTGACCCAGAATGGTTATGCGTGGTTATAGATCCTGCGAGCGTATGGAACGCCGTTTTACTATTTATTCCAGAATTCTTGATATGTACATATCACGAATTCAATTCGTGATATCATAAATTGAATTTATGATATTATGAAATGAATTCATGATATCACGAATTCGAATTCGTGATATGTACATATCAAGAATTCTGGATTAAATAGTAAAACGGCGTTCCATACGAGAGATCGTATAGATAGACCAGTGCGTCCGTTAAAGTAGAAGTCATACAGCAAGTATAGTAGCCTACACTGCAGCAACACAAAATCACCATAAGTATTAAGAAAGTAAATAGATTTTGGGCCTATGTGCTCAACTGGTCAGTGACGTCAGTGCAGCATCTCTTATCATCTCGCTCCACAGTTTTACGCCGTCACGCCTGTTCAGCGTCAGCAACCCTCAGGCTGCCTTCACACTTCTATTTCTACACGACTACTCGCATCTTAGGATCTTCAGTTTTTGACGCGCTACAGCTATGTTGTAGGGCGTCTATGGCACGATGTGTGAGATGTGTCGTCTGTTTGTCCGTCGTCGTCTGCAACGGATGTATTGTGACTAAACGGTAGGTTGTAGAGGAAAAACTTTTACACGAGTAATTAGCTCTGTGTTTCAAACCTAAACGTGCAAAATCTCGGCGATCTAGTGCAAGAAAAACATTTTCAAATTCGGGATTGAATGGAAGGGGGCAGGACAATTAATGTTCGTTTTTCAACGGATAACTGGCTATATCTAAAACGGTGAGAGATACGGCCAGCTTTACTGTTAATCACTAATAAAAAGTGATATACTCCCTTTTAGATAAAATCAACATTATTGACCTTGGATGATCTTGAAGGTTAGTACTGCAACGAAAACCGTATAGGCTGTAGCGCGCCCGTGTACGACTTCCTATTAATAATTAATAGTAATTCAAGTTCTATCTCGCACCGTCCAAATGACGTAGGCCAAATAAAAAGATAGGCCTACCTATTTTAATTAAAATGCCAAGAGTAATAAAACAAAAAAATTGAGCTAATGCTCACGAGACGCGCAAAAGCCCATAGCAGTTCTTGTTCACAAATATTGTCTTAGTATAGCCTATCTCCATCCATTTCGTCGTAATTTGCTCTAAAAGTGCAAAATTCAATAAAACTTTCTCTTTTGGGAATTCAGGGTATTTCAAAGTCATCGATGCTGATACGACTGTAAGTGGCGTATTCAAGGGCCTCCAGTTCCTACTAATTCTAATGTCTTTCCTCTAGGTAACGGGCTATAAGATCCTTATAATAAATTTGACACCAAGGTCCCAATCTGCATGAGCGGAGCGCCAAAAAACCCATAAAACTACTATTTTGGCGTTCAAGGTCATCCAAGATTATTACTCTCGGTGCAAATGGAACGCCCGTGTACGACTTCCTATTAATAATTAATAGTAATTTAAGTTCTATCTCCCACCGTTTCTGAGATACAGCGACTTATTGGCCAAAAATCGCTAATTTTTCCTGCCCCTCTCATTTACCGCCCTCGCTCAGTGTAACCCCTTTTGAATTTATGCAAAAGTTACAAATCCTGAAACTAGAGTCTTCCAGGCAGCCGAGGTGAAGATTTGGTGATCCTAGCTTGCGCCGTTTTGACTGATCCACCCGTGTGACAGACGGACAGACAGACAGAATTGCGATGGTAAGACGGAGAACGGAAACGTCATTTGGTGCAAAAATGAAGCATAAACAAAATTATTGAATAATGTTCGGTGGATCTGTTCTACCAAAATTTGAAGATCACATGACCTTTGACGATGGTACCGGTATACTAACAGTTCACGGAGTTGTCATGAATAACAGCGGAATGTGTTGGTTTCTACTGCAGCGGCTGATGGTACTGTTGTATTAAACTGCATGAAAACCGACTTCATGGCGGATATTTGTGCAGCATTGTTAGCGACCGATCTAACAATCTGCCATTATGATGACACTTCTGTATTGGTAACAAAAACCGGAAATAACTGACTCAGTCAGTTAGACTTACCCTTTGGTCTTGGTTGAATAAATTGTTGAATTGTTGTGCATCTGTAATTTTAATTTTTAACCGTAAACTGCCAACTTGCAATGAGTTGATTTTAGAAGCCAAGTAAACTCACAAGTCACGCACATACTGAATTAAATCAAACTCATAACTTACAGATGTCGGAGTGAGTTAACTCAAACTCACAACTCACAATGACTGACTTAACTCGTGAGTTGAAACCCATTTGAGTTAACTCATGCCCAACATTGGACTTCCTATTAATGATTAATTAACCTAGGCCCTATCTCGCACCGTTTTCAATATACAGCGACTAATTGGCTACAAATCGCAAATTTTTCTTATCCCCTTTCATTTAGCGCCTTCACTCAGTATGACCCCTTTCGAATTTATGGAAAAGCTTTTTACGAATTCTGAAACTAAAGTCTTCCGAGAAGCCGACGGTGAAGATATGGTGATCCTAACTTGCACCGTTTTTGACTGATCCACCCGAGTGACAGACGAACAGACAGACAGAATTGTGATGGCTAAGACGCGCTACAGCAGTACCTGCTTTCGCGCGTAATGATTTATTTTTTTGGCAGTTTGAAACATGTAGGCCCTATGCTGTGTAGTGAGCTAAAAGTTTTGTAACGTCAGAAAATTGTTATTTTAATTATTGCACTTAAGTGTTTTTATTTAGAAATGGTTGAAAGGATGCTCATAATACAATCATTAAGATAGGATAATATGTTTATGGCCAACTTTTTCTTGCTATGACGGTTAATGATTTTATATTGTTGTAGGTCCTACAGGAGACATACCAACTAATATAACGGCTACCATAGGCCGAAATGTACAATTGCGGTGTCCGGTCAATACGGAGAACGGAAACGTCATTTGGTGGAAAATGGAGAATGGACAAAATTATCGAATAGCGTTCAGTGAATTTATTCTACCAAAATTTGAAGATCACATGACCTTTGACGATGATACCTGTATACTAACAGTTCACGGAGTTAGCATGAATGACAGCGGCGTATACTGGTGCAATAGTGGATTTAATGAATCACAAGTTTATCTGACAGTACTCGGTAAGTTTCAACAACACTAATTATCTTACCTGTGTTAACCGGATACATTTCAACTTATAATATTAGTGTATAGTTTTGATATAAGTATTACAGTGGGTCACATAGTGTTTTTTGACTCAAACAAAAATTGATATATTTTATTAATAAATTGATGATTCCTGACAACGTTTACGCTAGGTGTAAAAATAAGGAAGCGCTCTGTGAAAATACCTAGGTGGACGGCCGCATAATTACATTGGCAGTGGGCCAGGACGCTTTTTACTTACAGTACTCGTTGGCGTCGTGGTTAGAGACTTGCAATCGCGATGTTTCCGATTCAACTTTTGTTTTTTATAACAATTCTGGGTAACTGTTGTTTACGCGCATTTCATACACATGTCTATTCCTCTATCACCAAGGGAGTGCGTACATGTGCAACTGTTGCGCAACAGTGGTGCAACAGTTCTGCAACAGATGTACAACAGTTGCACATGTACGCACTCTCTGAGCAGTGTAGTTTGGCACTGGTGTGCTACTCACTAGCTCGTGATGGTATACCTCTGATATAGTGTGGACTTACAGCTGTGGACTTTTTAGACTAGCAGCTTCATGGGCCCGTGTGGCTCTGCAAAAAAAACAAACTTAACGTTTATTCTTTAAAGTTTAAAACCACTGAGTTGCAGACGTTATCACTTGTTATCCTTCCTGTGCATTTAAGGTGAAAACGATATACGTCAAGAGGTCAACTTGCAGCCGTGGTTGATCGCCGTCACCATAATATGTGTTCTCGTATTCTTCATCGCGATGCTTTTCATCATTATACTAGGTCCTAAAGGTACAGATAAATGTAAAAGTTTAATACTTGCTATTGCGCTCCTTCATGAGCCAGACTCGTGATCAGAAGCACTTTTAATCTCGGAAGTGGCAGCTGATTACCATGAGCTAATGGTACCGCAGCGCATTATGCGGCCATCTATTGTCCGCGTTAACGAACAATTGGACCCGCGGTGTGCAGCTAGCAGACATACCACCGCCCCAATCAGCTACACTAGGCCTTCACCCCGTAGCCCGTAAACTACTACTTATTTCCCGTCTTGCTGAGGGTAGGAGACTGAGTTGACCTGAGACCTATGGCTAACAGCAACCCCTAGATCACTTTTTAGCGCATATTTGAGAAAAAAATCTTATGCTTCTTCTTCTGTAAAACCTACAGCATGCCCAAACAATGATTTGCATCATTAAGCTAAAAAGCATAAAATTAGATAAATTTCCGGGCCTATCTTACGAGCAATCTGGACAATATCGATCAATCTATATAAACCCTCAATGGCAGTTAAAACTTATTCACAGGCGAAACCGATATATTTGGCATGATACAATGATGTTAACACAATAATGACGTTAGTCGATAGATTATCGGGTTGCGCATAAACAAGTGGAATGTATGCATGCTTAAGCCTTAAGGTATCGATAAAACATGACCACCCTTCGCTGCAACGGTCAAGGCTAATCATTTCAGAAACTGTCCGATTGCTCTATCTGCATAAAGTATGTTCCACTTTTTATGCGCTGCCCCGTATAACGTCAGCAACTCCTTGAGGAGAAACGTGGTTACTGCGAACATTTGAAGCTGTTGTTAGGCATGAAAATACTGTCTTTGCGATCGCCGCAAATAGGATTACAATCAGAACAGCAAATTCGGCGTTTTGCTAAATAAGCCTAAACTCCCAAAGCTATTTTCGTTTCTGAGAGCAAAAAATTAAAAACGTATACGAAAGCGTTAAATTTTATTTTAGAATACCGGTAGCCTACCATAGCCTATACTTAGGCCTAACTAAGCTTTAACAGAAAATACGTAAAAACTTTAAAACACGTAAACAAATACAATACGAGTACCGTATTTTACGGCGTAGGCTAATTTTGTTTTGTGACACAAGATATCGATTTATGTTGCAGTGAAATATCCAATTCGGTCAAGAAGGCATGAAGTTCATGACAGGCCAATAATCGGTACAAGGATGTTTAAAAGCAAGTCCGATTCAGGTAAGCGACATGATAAGCGGCTTTGTGCTATTTTTAAAGAGTTGTACATTGTATTAACGAAGTTATAGCGACAAAAATAAAACTGTAGGCCTACGTGATTGTGGACCACCGTGTAGTTTGACTTTGTTAACGAATGTTTATCGATTGTGGGGTTTTATTTAGATTTACGTTTGTAAAAGGTGGCACAAAAAACGGACCATTTATTGACGGCTTGTAACGTCTGTGAGAAGTTCGATGTTTAACGAAATGATTTCTTCATACCGATTTATCTCATTTATAATTTCATTTTAAGACAGCAAAAACAGCACACCATTAATAATCTACAGCAAAAAGCTACATTCAAATTTAGCTTTCCGGTGTTTGAATGAAACACGGGCTCATACCATACAGTAGCCCATACGTTTACGTTATAAAGTTTGTTAAACTTCGCAAACTTTTCCTGGAACGTAAAATTTTTCCGTCTCGCACGTGCGGAACAACTATGCGTTGAATTCTGCTTAAAAAGAGCAGGAGCAACATGTGGAATCGTAAGCTGCTGTTTCCAATAGTAATGTTTAGCCTTAATACAAGTTTTTTTTAAACTTGCAGAGCTTGTCATGCGTTCATCAGCAGCACAGCAGTTTCCACTCACACGCATCGGAATGAATCATCTACACAGACGATCTCCTAGAAATTCAGGTACATGTATATGCATGAATATAGCAATGCTGATATTTATATTAAGTAATTTCATATCGTCGATAAATTCACTCTAAATTTGGTGGAATAAATTAAAATACATTGTGTTTAAAAATAGGCTTTGTATTATGGTTAGCGCATGCCAGTGACATGCTATGAGTGAGTGACTGCTTTAGTAACAATGCCGAATGGAATGTGTGCTTTGCATTATCGACTATCGAGCTGATATAATCTACATTCGACATTTTACCTTGTGTCAAAGCTCGTGGACGTATTTTCAATTTGAGGAATATCTGTGCTGTTGTGTAGTCGCATTTTGTACGTGAAGAGTATCTAAAATATTTTTTGTTATTTTTAAGTATTAGTATAACTACGTGGACTACATCGAGAGGCTGATCGGAATGAAGAGAAACAAACTCGTGGAGGCGTCACAAGATCGTGAAGCTTAGCGTGACTAAAGAAAGAGATAACAACGAACACTTGTAAAGTTGGGTCAAAAACGAATTTTTGCAAATTCGCCGTAAATCGTATTATTCTATGAAATCTAGTGAATATGTGGAGTGACCGAGTAAAAACCTAAAAATATTGATGTTCACAGTTAATTGATTAGTACAGAAGTATTGTGGAACTGTTGCAGAGAACGAGTCCGTTCAAGATTCAGCTGAATAATTATTCAGACTGATTATATACATCATGCAGGGCAGAGCGAGTTCTGGAGATTCGCTGAAAACGCAGCTACCACGACATCACTTCTTGCCACTACCTGCTTCATCGACTTTGCAACTTTTTTATACTTGTACTATTATTGTTTGACTGTAGTTTGGAGTTATGCCAGTGTGGCAAAAGTTGTAACGAAATTGATTATTTGACTTTATAGGTTTATACATACTTGAAGTCCGTGTCACGCCACAGTGCCAACAGTACAATGAGACATTAACTTCATACAGTGTAGCTTGTAGTAACATTAACATATAACACGCACATTAAGTCTCTACGTTTAGTAGACACGATACGGTTTGACGCCGTGTGAAGATAAGTAACAAAACTATAAATAATGACTTCAGCAAAAATGCATGAATAGTCATGTGTAACAGTTTTCAGCAAGCTATGTAACTACTGTGTTAAAACGATAAAGTAATGATAATTTTCAAAGAAGTTGCATAGGCTAATAAAATGTTGTATTAATGCGACATGGTTATAAATACATTTATTTACTTATATATTCATCGACTTGTTATTAAAGACGGTATAAAACGCACACGTATGACGAATCTTGTTGCTCGAGCCCTTAACCAAAAAGATATAACAGAGACATTATAATACTAGCCACTGAGAGGCCTAATCGCGGTTGTCATGTTTGATGAAAGACTGTCGAAAAACTTTCCCATAGAGAAAACATCAGCGCGTAACTACGCACAGTCGATGGCTGAATGCAAACGAGAGAAATGTCACAAGAGACTAGCAGTCATTCAGCTGCGATGAGGTATTTTAGTCGTGAGTTGTCTGCAGTAAGAGCGTGGCTTGTCGGTAGTCGGTACAAGTTATGACGTTGACAGTAAGCGCAGCGCGGTGCCGTGCTCGCGGTCGGTGATCGGTGCTTTGATGACTGTTGGCTGAGCGGCGTGCGGCGACGAGATAGCGCACAGGCGACTCGCTCGCCCACCCACCATACGCTCGCCATGCGGCCAGAACTCCCGAGTCGTGCGGTGGTGTCCCGCGAGAGCTCCGACCGACCACTCGCCAGCAATTTATCGCCAACTGCTAGCGCCGACGACGACGACGACGACGACGCAGCGTCACACGATCGCTGACTGGAACGCGCCACGCCGCATGGCGGCTACCATCCACCAGCGATAAGCGGCGCCGGTGGGCCGATCGCCGGCGTATATCCCGGAGGAACGACGACAGCGCCCGCTGCGGTGGTAGATCTGGACGCCCAGCCGTTCGTCAAACGTCGCACGCCGGCTCGATAAAGACGACGAGACGAGTCGACTCGAATCACGGCAGTACGTAGCTCGCTCGCCACGCGAGATTTCGACCGACAATTTATCGCTTCCGGGCGGCGTGCGCGCCGACCGGCTGGCGGTGATCGACGGCGAGGGTCATGGAGACTCTGATGCGTGGACCCAGCGCCCACCGGCTCTGTGACGTCATCAACGACGTCATTACCCGTCTCTCTCCCTAGCTCCATCCAGTCCAACCGTGTAATCGTATTAAGTCTCGCTCAGCACAGCCGTATCGTTCTGCCGGTCCATTATTAACGATTTCTTACTCAGTCTTCTAATGCTCAGTAATGATTGACAGTACAAGGCGCATTTGCCTCGCAGAGATACCGCGATACGTTTTAAACATCAAAGTGTCTAGAGTGTCTAGTAATGCATTTGTCTGTTCAATGCCATGCATAGCATTGGACAGAGTATAAAATCACCCGAGTGTCCGTGCGTCCGTGCGTGCGTGCGTACGTCGGTGCGTCCAACTTTTCTTAAGCTCTCTTCCTTCCACCTTCCTTCTCCCTTCCCCTTTCCCCTTTCCCATTTTCTTTCTTTTCCCCTTTCCCTTTCCCTTTCCCTTTCCCTTCCGCTTCCTTTTCCCTTTACCTTCTCTTTCCCCTTCCTTTCTTTTTCCCCTTTCTCTTTTCTTTCCTCTATCCTTACTCCTTTTCCTTTTCTTTCCCTTTCCATTTTTCTTTCTTTTCCCTTTCCACTCTTCCTTTCCTTTCCCTTTCCTCTTTCTCTTTCTCTTCTTCCATCTTCTTTTCTGTGTTTACGTCCGTGCGTCCAATATTTGAGGCACTATGGACCACCCATAGGAAGTCGATCCCCGGGAGTCGAATGGTCACGTGACCGATGACGTCACGTAAACTATCGAAATGCATTGGACAGACTTTGTGTTCGTATGAACATTATCTTGTTTCTACATAAAACGACTAGCAACGCTCAAAATATTCACCCAGGTGTTATTACATGTTGTGTTTGTATTTTCTATATTTTAACTTTATTATTTGATTTTTTAGCTTTGAAATTTGAGAATAATTAGCAAAAGTTGAATACTAATGCTATCTAGTTGGAAAACTAAGCACGAAATTAATTTTAACTTTATAAAGAGTTTCGTTTTTTATCAAATCTGCCTGACATAAATCTCAATTCAAATTTATCTGCTATACGCGTTAATCAGCTACGGCGAATGTGTTCGTAGTTCGTACCTAAACATTGTGAATGACGCTAGCCTCCGTCTTTGAGTATTTGTCTGATTCCGTTTTCGTGCAAACTTTGTTTACGACTATACCAAATAAATGTACAAAACATCAGTTTATACACTTGTTAACGGCAACATTTAAGGACTTGCACATCGAAAACAGCAAAAATTACAAAAGGTGATATTGACCGCATCACACTGACTGTGTGTCAATGTGCTG